>SDBV01005068.1_pt1 | contig 18701 bp, 13 predicted proteins | sample 2277081 | NCBI WGS metagenome assembly SDBV01 (sample SAMN10402039, study PRJNA504765) | marine sediment metagenome | isolation source: marine sediment core GS10_PC15, 223 cmbsf | place: Arctic Ocean: Southern Knipovich Ridge | collected 2010
GAAGAATTAACGTCGATACCTGCAATAGTTGTCAGGCTATTGTCGGAATTCAATTGTAAGATTTGAGTACTAGTTGATAGAAGTATATTTCCATCATGAGTTACGAAAACATTACTTAAACCTTCAACATCTAGTATAGTGGTAACAGTAACCTCAACATCGTATGTTAATTGAAGTTCTGTAACATTGAAAACACCACCTTCAAGAACTAATCCCCTCAGTACTAAAGAAATAATTCCTGAAGTGGCCCCATACGGTACAACTACTTGTATTGCGTCATTTGCTACACTTTTTATTTCTGCTTTTACCCCATTGAACATAATTTCCAATGAATCAATCTCCCCTTCAATCGAAAAAAAATTCTCTCCTGTTATGGTGACAAAAGTTCGAATCGAGCCTTCCTGAGGTTCAAAACCTGAAATACTCGGTTTAGGTGTAACGGTAAATATAGGCCCCTCAACTGATTGTTGACCCACAGTTAAACCTACAGATCCAGTAACGCCATTTTCAGGAACTATAGCTTTAAGAACAGAATCGTTGGCGAAGATTACCTCTGCATTTACACCGGCAATGGTTAATTGATTATTTGTAGTAGTATCATTAAAACCCGTACCTGAAATTGTAACTTCAATACCCGGAGGTCCAATAATCGGATTGATTCCATTTATTGTCAGAACTACGGGTTCAATTTCTGGTTCTATAACGGGATCTGGATCATTTTGATCATCTGAACAGGAAACTAATACACACAATAAAATCGGGATATTTAATAAACTAAAAGCTTTTCTTTTCATAATACTTTGCAGCTAACGAATGGCTAATAGGAACTCAGTTCCTGTTAGTAGCCATATGGGTTCCTCTTTTTACCCTAAATATAGGGCTAAATTGTATTTTGTTTCTAAGCTGTTGTATTTTGTTCCTATTAGCCATATTCCATATTACAACAGGTTTTACTTTTTGATTCTTTTTTCAGCGCCAAACAGCTACGTAATTTTCTGTTGAAATGAACGTGCCAAAATTGTTGTTCTGTTGTTTTTTGTGCCCTATGGAATATTGGCTACACTCCGCATGGCAAAATCAACGAGGTAAACCCGGATTACATCATCGAATGATAAAATGGATATTGAACAAATACAAAAGCTTCAAGAGAAGCAGAGTCAAGGCCATCCGATGGTTGAGACGGGTATACAGTTCTTATTCAAATTTATTTTATCACTGGACTGTAGGTTATCAATTAACCTGATCGAGAATTGACTGCATGATAAGAGCCGTATGAATTGAGAGATTCACGTACGGTTCTGTGCCTGCGCACCAGAGTGCTTCGGCACACAGGTGTGAGAGGTTTGGGGTGAAATTCCCCTTACCTACTCGACTATCGGCTGGTATTTAATGTGCGAATGACTTTCCTATTTCGTATGCAAATCATTCTATTTCACAGCATCATTTAATTTTTATTCCAGATTGAATGCATTAGTTCATGATGATCTCTTCTCGTAATCCCATGTTCAATACATGCCTTGATTGCCCAGAAATCTCTCTTTTTCAATGCTGGAATCGGTATCCATAACCCAGGCAAACTAGAACTTTTGATGATTCCCTCTTTGTCAGGTTTTATTTTTTTAAATTTATCACCTATCAAACGATTCCATTCGATCTTCGTAAGCTCTTCGTTCATCACCAGATATTCTTCAACCCCTGCAACGGAATACAATTGCTTGCGATCCTTTATCATCTCTGGTTCGTCATGAACTTCTAATATAAAATTCGGAGGACCAACGAAATAGTCATTCTCATAGTCTGGATCACATTGCTTCTTTCTTCCAGAATTTATCATGACGATCATGTCTGGATACAAGAGTTGATTGCTGATTTTAACTCCAACGTTTATGCAAGCATATAGCCCCGCAGTTTGCAGGCGGTAATGATTTATGCACATTCCCAAATCAGTTATTATTGCTGATTTACCTATAGACCAATTTTTCATCTTGATTTTTGCCTTATTTTTCTAAGAACTTGCCGATAATGACTGTATAAACGCCACCAATGGCGTTTATTACCCTTATAAATCTAGTTCCATTGTGGTTATCCACCAAATATGGCAGAATATCCACCACCAACTCCCTGGTACTGAATTTCTTTGGTAGAGATACCGTTTTATTTTGCGCTTTCGTTAAGAAACAGAAAAATACCTGAGAGAGAATCAATTGAAATCTGTCGTTCAATTTTAATTTATTCTTTTAAGCGCCAGATCGTAGTCTTCAGGATAGTTCACATTCATCAATTTTGTCACGTCCGGGGCTTCAATCAGCTTCACATCGCTATTGATAAGGGCCTTTCTCGGACAACTGTATCCCAGCGATAGAAAATGCAGGAGTTCCGGATAGGCACGTGGTTCCCAGATTGTGATCAACGGTTCAGGAAATTTACCTTCGGGATCCCAAAATGCAGTGGCAATTTTTGAGGGATCCCTGTTTTGGATCAGGGTATCAATCATTTCCTCATCCAGCAGAGGTAAGTCACTGGCCAATGTGAGCCATGCAACATTGGGATTGGCCCGGAAGGCTGAAAGAATACCTCCAAAAGGCCCCAGGTCCTCGAAGGTATCCGGTAAAGGGTTCAGGTTTTCTTCAATTTCCTCTAACTGATCACTACGGCATGACATGTACACGTCGGCGCATTTGCTTTTCAGCAACTCCCAGACAAATTGCCGCTGAGGCTTCCCATGATAATCCAGAAGACCTTTGTCACGCTGCATACGGGTGCTGTGTCCACCGGCGAGAACCAATCCGTAGATTGGAGCTTCCCGGTCCGAAAGATAATTGAATACCCAGTTTGAAATTTTCTGAGGTTCTGCCAGGGAAATAACCGGGATCGTGTGCCAGTTATCAAGATGGGATTTGATGTAATCCGGAACACCCGTACTGTCTTCTTTCAGAAGAAACAACACAACGTTCGACAGACGGTCCAGCTTTTTTTCGAGTGATTTTTTTGGATCCACCACCACCACCTGGGCATTCGCAGCAAAATGATTTCCGTTGACGATCACAAGGTCCTGATCAAAGAATAATTTTTTTTGCTGAAATGAATTTCCATTTCCTTTCCATTCCACCTGGTAGTAATTGATTTTATCCGTCAGCTGTTTACTACCACCGTGGGTAAGGGCATTTTGAGGATCAGGACCTTTTTGTTTTTCCTCGTCGGCGCTTTTATGATCAGCATCGATATAGGAAATTTTAACTTTAACCCCCAGCTCATCAATAATGGAATTGGCAAGATCCCGGATATTTCCACACGGTGTTCCAAGAATCGCCAGTTCATTTCTTCCAAATTCCCCCAATGCGGGCTTTGTTATCGAAACATGCTTTTTATGTGTTTTTTTATTCATGACCATCCTTTTTAAAATCACTTTTGCCCCCTGTTTTTTCCAATAGTTTCGTTTCCCTGATGATGATGTCATGGGAAAGAGCTTTACACATATCATATACGGTGAGCGCTGCCACAGAAGCGCCGGTTAAAGCTTCCATCTCCACACCCGTTTTGGCTTCCACGGAAGCTGTACAATTGATGATTACATTATTACCCTCTGTTCTGATTTTAATTTTGCAATTATCCAGCGGCAGAAGGTGGCAAAAGGGGATGAGTGTTGAGGTATTTTTTGCTCCCATCGTTCCGGCAATAATGGCAGTATCAAATACGGGGCCTTTTTTTGTTTTGATCTCTCCATTTTCAAGGTGCTTCATTATATCTTCACCAAGTATCACGATGGATTGGGCAGTGGCTTTACGGGAAGTTATTTTTTTTCCGGAAACATCAACCATGGTGGGATTCCCTTCTTTATCAATATGAGAGAGTTTATCTTGCATGCTTAAAGGATGACTGTTTTTTAGTTTGAATTTATAAAATTACAAACAAAATTGCATTGTTATGATTACTTCGGAAGAAGCGGTTAAAATCATTGGTAAAACCGGAATTGCCAGGGAAACTGAGAAAATAAATCTGAGAACTGCAAGAGGAAGATTGCTGGCGGAAGCTATTTATGCGGATCGTGATTTTCCACCCTTTAACAGGGTCACGATGGATGGAATTGCTATTAATTCCGGGTCCTGGATCCGTGGAAACCGTACTTTTATCATAGAGACACTTCAACCTGCCGGAGCTCCTCAGACCACGTTGAAAAACCCGGATAATGCAATCGAAATTATGACAGGGGCGGTACTTCCGGAAAATACGGATGTGATAATTAAATACGAGGAAACTGAAACGATTGATGAAGCGGGAATAAAAAAGTTCAGGGTAAATCGTGAAGAAATCACGCCCTATTTAAATGTGCACAAGGTAGGGGAGGACCGGAGAAAAGGCGACTTGTTAATTCCAAAAGGTAAGCTTATTGCATCTCCTGAAATCGGTGTCATGGCATCGGTTGGCAAATCAATTGTTGCTGTGCAGGTCCTTCCCAAAATAGCCATCATAGCAACCGGCGACGAGCTGGTGGACATTGAAGCAGAACCTCTGCCTCACCAGATAAGGAAATCCAACATCTACTCCATCCAGAGTGAACTTGATGCCCTGGGTTTTGACTCATCGACATTTCACCTGAAGGATGATAAAGAGGTCCTGGAGGAAAAAATCTTGAAGATAATGAATGAATATCCTGTATTGATACTTAGCGGTGGTGTATCTATGGGAAAACTGGATTTTGTTCCTGAAATAATGGAGAAACTTGGAGTAACAAAATTATTTCATCGCGTAAAACAAAGGCCCGGCAAGCCATTCTGGTTTGGTAGATCCGCGACTAACATTGTATTTGCACTTCCGGGAAATCCGGTTTCCTCGTTTGTATCCTTTACCAAATACATCAAGGGTTGGATATATAATTTTTTTCAGATACCCCGTTCAAGGTTTTATGCACGGTTGACAGAAGATGTAATTTTCGAACCTGACCTCACGTACTTTCTCCAGGTTAAAATTTCTTGTAACGAAGAGGGTTCGTTGGTTGCTAAACCCGTTGTTGGGCATGGGTCAGGTGATCATGCCAATCTTCTGGATAGTAATGGATTTATGGAACTACCGGCGGATAAAGGGCTTTTTAAAAAAGGTGAATGCTACGAAGTTCTACTCTTTCGCTACATATTTGACATTTCTTAAGTGCAGATAAATACCTCCTGCAAGGCTAAGGATTACAATCACGCTGAAAATGGCTGTAATTTTGTTTCCAATAACATAGGCTATCGGCTCGAATATAAATTCAATCGTATGGTTTCCTGCTGGAATTTCAAGCGCCCGCAGCACATAGTTGGCGCGCAATATTTGCTCTTCAGTACCATCGATAGAAACGGTCCATCCTTTGGGATAGTATATTTCTGAAAAAACTGCCAATGAAGGGTCTTCAGAGATATAATTGTACACCAACTTGTTGGGAGTATAGGATGTCAATTCAATCGTTCCTCTGTTATTAAAAGTAGTGGCTCCAGGATCAAACTTTGATCCATCCATTACAGCACTATTTTTAGTATCGAGTGAATTCAATTGCGCTATTTCTTCATCTGGTGAATTAACCAGCTGCACATTTGAGACAAGCCAGGCATTTCCGTTTGCAAAATTGTTTTTGAATACATTATTCCTTGCGGGTCCGAAATAAATGTATTTTGTATTCAGCATATTCAAAACTCCCAACTCGTTATAATTTGTTTCTCCTGCCTGAAGCTTCTGAATTAACTCCTGTGTTTCCGGTTGTAGTTCCCGATCATACAAATCCTGGTAGCGTCTCAATTTTGCCCCATGGTACCCACCCAGCGATTTATGATAATAAGAGGTCCGTGCTTCATTCCAGGGACTTTGTAAATTATAAACCCGGTAATTCAATGATTTATCTTCCTGGATAACTTTGTCAGCTTCGGTTTTGCTGAAAAAATTTCTTTTTGCATTTCGCTGGAAATTATCATCTGTTACATACCTGCTGTCAACGCTCCACATATCAATGGTTATTGCCAATGCAATAATGGCGAGTGTGAAGGCAGGCCTTAATTTATCAGTAAGCGTTAGCCAAAGGGTACCAAACGTGATTGAGGCAAATATGAGGGTGCGAAAAGCATCTTTTCGGAGCAGTGAGGCACGGTCATCGGCAAGCGCACTTGTAAACCACGCCGGTAACTGAGTTTCAGATGGGGAATGCATATTGATCATTCCTGCACCAACAATGAGCAGAACGCAAATTCCTGCAAATACTCCAAATGCAATAAAAAATTGTCTTCTGGAGTTTTTATTGAACCCATCTTTCAGAAGTTTTTCTGTACCATGAGCGCCCAACAGACCAATGCTAAAGATGGCCATAACGATAGTAAATGTAACGGAACGAAACTTATTGTATCCGGGGAAGTAATCAAACATAAAATAATTGAATGTGGAAAAATTGCTTCCCCATGATAAAATGATCCCCAGAGTGAATACCAGCAACAGCCAGGTTTTAATGCTTTTATCAGCAAACAGGATACCTATAACAAACAAAAAACCTATGACTGCACCTGCATAGTACGGTGCGGTGAGAGGTTGTTTGCCCCAGTAGGCCCCTGAAAACCTTGCCAGTTGATTTGCCGTTTGCTGATCACCTGACCTGCGTAGTGCATTGAGTGTTTCGGAATCTTCATCTGCTACAAGAAAATTTGAGCTTGATCCGCCCATAAAATCCGGAATAAACAGTGTAAAAGGCTCGAATATGCTGTTACTGTATTGAAAGGCATAATCCTTATTTAAACCATCCGTTGACTCTGAGGAACTTTCTGCCGTTAACTCAGAGGGTCCCCGCATGGAATATTTTCCATATTCATAGGTTGACCAGAATTTTCCAAACATACTCCCTACAGCAATAAGCGCTGCAACTGAAAGGAGTCCGAGATTGATAAGATATGCTTTTAATTCTCCTTTTTTCCAATGGACATATAAATAGACCGCTCCATATATGAGCACAATAAGCAATAAATAATAGGTTATTTGAAGGTGGTTGAAGCGTAAATGCATCGCAAGGCCTGCCGTTGTTACTCCGAAACCGAGCCATCGCTTTCCATTAAGTGCAAGGTGTATTCCTGCGATAACAAGAGGCATATAGGCAATTGCACCGATCCTTGCATTGTGGCCTGCAGATAATCCAATGATCATAAAGGAGGACAATCCAAATGCTACAGCCACACCAATGGCCAGGTAGGGCCTTATTCCAAATGCCAAAAGCATCAGATAGTATGAAAGGAATGAGGCAAATATCACTCGTACGGGATGAGGAAGGCCAAGGGTATAGACCCTGTGAAGATATTCTATCGCTTTATCGCTCCATTCTACATTTATAAGGTATCCCGGCATTCCGCTAAACATGGAGTTGGTCCACAATCCTTCCTTGCCGGTTTGATCACGGTAATCAAGTAATTCCCTGGCGCCGCCTTCCCACTGTTGAATATCATATTGGTTTAATTCTTTGTTTTCAAAAAAAACAGGATTGAAATAACCGACAGTGATTGCTACAAATGCAACAATCGCAATGACGTGTGGCAATATTTGTCTTTTGAAATCTATATTCATGTTGTAATGTCAAAATAATAAACTGCCAATATCCTCAAAAGTGTTAACAACTACCTAAAATTATCAGTCAAACTCGATAAAAAAGTTTAACTAAGTCTTATAAGAAAACGAGAGAGGTACGTATTATTATTAACTTTGCACAAAATTATTGCTTAAATACCCATGTTTGATAGTCTTAGTTATAAAATTGACCAGGCGGTCAAAAACCTTAAGGGGCAGGGAAAAATTACCGAGATCAATGTTGCATCTACTGTAAAAGAGATCCGTCGGGCCCTTATTGATGCGGATGTTAATTTTAAAGTTGCTAAAAACGTTACTGATAAAATTCGTGAGGAAGCCATTGGACGTGATGTTCTTATGGCCGTATCCCCGGGCCAGCTATTAACAAAAATTGTACAGGAAGAGTTGACAACCCTGATGGGGGAGAATAATGTACCAATTAACCTTTCAGGGGACCCGGCAGTTGTTTTGATTTCCGGATTGCAGGGATCGGGTAAAACCACATTTGCCGGAAAACTTGCTGCAAAAATAAATAGTGAAGGCAAAAATGTACTGCTTGTTGCTGGCGACGTTTATCGTCCGGCAGCGATCAGTCAATTGCAAATACTTGGGGAACAGGTCGGTTCGGAAGTTTACACCGAAGATGGCAGCAAAGATCCTGTGAAAATTGCCCAAAATGCTGTGAAGCATGCCAGGGAAAACAATTATAAAGTTGTGATTGTAGATACGGCAGGACGCCTCGCAGTTGATGAGGAAATGATGAAAGAGATCAGTTCCCTAAAAACTACACTCAATCCTTCTGAAACTTTGTTTGTGGTAGATTCCATGACAGGCCAGGATGCTGTGAATACGGCAAAGTCTTTTAATGAGCAGATCAATTTTGATGGAGTTGTTCTGACGAAACTGGATGGTGACACCCGTGGTGGAGCTGCTTTGTCCATTCGAACAGTAGTAGAAAAACCCATCAAATTTATAAGTACCGGTGAAAAAATGGATGCCCTGGATTTGTTTCATCCTGAGAGGATGGCCAGCAGAATACTGGGCATGGGCGATGTGGTATCACTTGTGGAAAAGGCCCAGGATGCATTTGACGAGGATGAAGCTCGGCGACTGACCAAAAAGATTCGAAAGAACCAATTCAATTATGATGACTTTCTGTCGCAGCTTCAGCAAATAAAAAAGATGGGTAGCATCAAAGATTTGATGGGGATGATCCCCGGTATGGGGAAAGCTATGAAAGGAGCTGAAATTGACGATGAGGCGTTCAAACCCATTGAAGCTATCATTCGATCAATGACACCGCATGAACGTCATAATCCCGATGTACTGAATGGGACAAGAAAGAAACGGATTTCTCAGGGAAGCGGAACGTCTATTCAGCAGGTGAATCAGCTGATGAAACAATTCGGAGACATGCGGAAAATGATGAAGAGTATGAACAAGATGAGTGACTCCAGGCGTAGTTTGTCTGGAATGAACATGTTCAACAAATAAATTCTCTGATTTTAAAACGGAATGAATTCATTACCTGTACATAACGCTGTTTACCGCCTCAATTGATCTTTTTACATTGGGTAATATTACTTCTATCAGGGTAGGCGCATAAGGTAAAGGTACATCCATACTTGCCACTCTTTGAATCGGTGCATCAAGATGGTCAAAGGCGTGTTTTTGAACATGGTAGCTAATCTCGGTAGAAATTGATGCAAGCGGCCAGGCTTCTTCAATAATTACAAGGCGGTTTGTCTTTTTTACTGATTCAACTACGGTAGTATAGTCAATGGGCCTTACTGTGCGTAAGTCAACCAAGTCAACTGAAATATTGTCTTTGGCCAGTTCATCTGCTACTGATTCTGCCACTTCCATCATTTTACCAAATGAAACCAATGTAACATCAGTACCATTCCTTTTAACTTCGGCGCTTCCAACAGGAATCAGGTACTCTCCTTCAGGAACTTCCATTTTATGACCATACATCACTTCTGACTCCATGAAGATCACAGGATCGTCATCCCGGATCGAGGATTTTAATAATCCTTTAGCATCATACGGGTTTGATGGTACAACCACTTTTAATCCTGGTGTGTTGGCATACCAATTTTCGAAGTTTTGTGAGTGTTGGGCTCCAAGTTGCCCGGCATTACCTGTGGCTCCCCTGAAAACAATTGGGGCTTTAAACTGTCCACCACTCATCGAATTTATTTTTGCTGCCGAGTTGATGATCTGGTCAATGGCTACGAGAGAGAAGTTAAATGTCATGAACTCAATAATCGGACGCAGGCCATTCATTGCCGCACCTATACCCAGGCCTGTAAATCCAAGTTCTGTAATCGGGGTATCAATTACCCGCTCAGGACCAAATTCATCAAGCATTCCCTGGCTTACCTTGTAGGCCCCATTGTATTCCGCTACTTCTTCACCCATAAGAAATACGTTGGGATCTCTCCTCATTTCTTCACTCATAGCTTCTCCAAGCGCTTGTCTGAATTGTATTTCTCTCATTGTATTCGGGTTGTATTGAAACAGAATGCAAAAGTATGTATAAGCAGCAAATAAAAAAATCCTGAAATATAGTTGCTGTAAAAATTAGAACAATAAAAAACCCCGATGTGATTATCATCGGGGTTTTTAAGTAGTTCAGATCAACTATTTTATTGCATCAATAAAGTCAGTTGCACTTGCAAAGTTTGCAAACTCAAGGTCAGTAGCAGCCTTTGATTTTAATGAAGAATCATTGTCAACTGCTTTTTTAACCATTTCAGCAACTTTTGCTCCACTTTGCATTCGGGCATAAGTTACTGCTGCACCATAATATGCTTTTGCAAGCCCTTCATCAAGTTCTGTTGCCTCATCAAATGCGGTTAGGGCATTTTGGTAATCTTTTTTCAAAAGATATGCAAGGCCTTTATTGAACATGTTGTTTGCATTTTCTTCAGCGGAAGAAAGTTCACGAACTGCATAATCATAATTTGCAAGCATGATGTCCAATGATCCGGCAACACCATTTATTCCGGCCATTAATTCGTTATTGGGACTCATCCCCAATGCTTCACCAGCTGCCTCTCTTGCTTTTGCACGATTTTCTTGCATTAGGTAAGCGCTTGCCAGGTTGCCATAACCTTCTGCACTTGCTTTCTGATTATTAGCTATATCAAGTTGGGTTACAGCTTGCTCAGCGTAGTTTGAAGCCTGCGAAGGATCTTCCATCGCTTTTGCTACATATACAGCGCCAAGGTTGTTATGTGCATTCCAGGTATCCGATTTTTTGATCGATGCCTTATAAATTGCTTCTTTTTCATCAAGTGACGGCGTTAGTATAGCTGCATACATCAGTTCTTCAATTGAAAGGGTATCTGCATTTGCCTCGTTACCAGTAATTTGCTTTGCTAATACTGAGATCTCGGCATCAGTCTTTTTATCTTTCACTGTTAGAATTTCGGTTTTTGCAGCACGTAATCCTGGATAAATATCCGCAAATACTTTTCTATAGCCATCTACTTTTTGTAATCTGTCTTCTTTATCTTCAAAACTTCCAGGGCCATTTACAACAGATAACATTTCAGATTTAGATTCAGAAGAAATTCCATCATAATCTGCAAGTGCAGTCTTAAATTCTGCCCAGTCCTCAACAACAGGTTTCAGTATAAATCGAATTTCAGAAGAAGCATCTTTGTAGTCATATTTATCCATCATATTGCGGTAGTAATCTTCAATTACCTTTGCTCTTGCTTCTGAAAGTCCGCTATTTATTCTTTCGGGTCCTTCAGGTGAGTGAGTACCTGTGATGGTAACCGTTCGTGTTACGTTTTTCTCCGCAACGAAAGCTTCAAAGAATTTACCACGGTCACTACTTCTTTCAGAATAACGGAGGTTAGATCTTCCCTGCTGGAAATAAAATTCAACATTGCTGGGAATAATCTCCTCCTGGTTGTTATATCCATGGGAAGCATATGCGGGATAGTAAGCCGAATTAACAAGCCTGCTGGTTGTGATCAGGCCCGGTGCAATACTCAATCTTTCGGTATCTATGGTTTTTCCATTTTTCGGATCCAATGCAACACCCATAATATCTAAGTCACCACGATTCATTGCTTCATCGTAAGCAAAAGAAAAGCTATGCGTCGCCACAGGAACTGTTGTAGATGCGTCAGGATAATCGTTTGCATTAAATTCGATTGTTCCTAAAGGCATATCAGAATCACCATACTTGTAAAAAGTATTGATAGAATAAACTTTTCCCTTTTGAAGCATTTTTACTGGTAATGTGGCTGAAATATCAAAATTTACAGAATCAGCATGTACTTCCAGAGGGTTAGGATTAACAGTTAGGTTTTGGTCTTTTGCCATTTTTGCCATTTTGCTCAGAGAACAACCGGAAAATGTAAGAACAGCACTAAAGATTGCCAGGTAAAACAGTTTTTTCATTTGATCATGAATTAATTGAAATAGTACAAAATTTATGCGAAATTATTGCTATAATATATCTAATGCAATTTTTTAAATATATATTTATCATATAATCTGTATTGAATTTATCATGTTTTGTATATTTGTATTAAGACTCATGAAATGAAAAAACTACAAAATTTTTTTGAAGATAAGGCGTTTGGAGTTTGTACGCGGTTGGGAGAAAGACTGGGAGTCGCGACATCCAGCATTCGTTTGTCTTTTATTTATGCTTCGTTTATCACTTTCGGGTCTCCGGTTATAATTTATTTAATACTTGCATTTATAATGAATATCCGGAAGCATTTGCGAAGAAACAGGAATACCGTCTGGTATTACTGACGCTGGTTGAAATTGAGTTCAGAAAATGACTTTTTCCTTCTGATAAAGTAATCGATAACTATACTGTTTTCATAGATTTGATTATTAACCGGTTTGGGTTCCAGCCAGGTAATTTTCGTTAATTTCCTTTTGTTAATTGCCGCTCTCAAATTAGTCCAAAAGTGTAAATGTGCTTTCAATACTGCCAATGCATCGGCAGGTGAGTCCATTATCAGGAACTTAAAAAATGCAATTAAATCAAATAATGCCCTGAGAGGTAACTTCCACCATAATTTACCCTGGTCTTCATTTTTTACAAACATGCTAAGTCCATTTCTGAAATTTAGATAGGTTTTCTTTGGATTGGAGGAGGAAAGTGTTCCGCCACCAACATGAAATACCGTGCTGTTACCGTTATAGAAAATCTTGTAACCCGCATTCTGAATTCTCCAACAAAGGTCGACTTCTTCCATGTGGGCAAAAAAATCTTCATCAAACCCTCCAAGCTGATGAAAAACATCACTACGAATAAACAAACAAGCACCAGACGCCCAAAAGATCTGCCTTTTGTCATTATATTGTCCTTTTTCTTTTTCCATGGTCTGGAAAAGCCTTCCACGGCAAAATGGGAAGCCCAGGTAATCGATAAATCCTCCCGCAGCTCCAGCGTATTCAAAACGGTCTTTGTGGTTATAAGAAAGTAATTTGGGTTGACATGCTGCTACGTTTGGGTCATTGTCTAATAATTCAAATATAGGGTCAATCCAACCTTCAGTAACCTCAATGTCAGTGTTTACAAGTATATAAACATCAGCATTTATTTGTTTTAACGCTGCGTTGTAGCCCCCTGCATAACCTCTGTTTTCGGGAATTCTGATAAGTGTAACCTGAGGAAAACCGGATTCAATGAACTCAGCAGACCCGTCATCGGAACCATTGTCTGCAATAATTATCTGATGATCGCCGCTGTATGAAATAATAGATGGTAAAAACCTGGCCAGGTATTCTTTACCATTATAATTTAGAATTACAATCGCAACGACCATTACATCATTCCAGTGAGATCCATTCCCGGAATGTCTGGTAAAATATCTGCCGTTTGCTTTTTGATTTCATCTTTCGATTTAATATCAGCTTCTTCCAGCGCTTTATTTGTTGCAGCAATGATCAGGTCTCGCATCATTTCCTTGTCTTTCAAATTCACAATATCATCATCAATTTCAAGACTTATCAATTGTTTTTTACCATTTACGGTAGCTTTTACCATGCCTGCTCCAGCTTCAGAAGTTACCTTTATATGCACAAGATTTTCCTGAATATCTTTCATTTTCGCCTGGACTTCTTTCATTTTTCCAAGCATTTTCATCATATCAAACATACAAACTAGCGATTTTTTAAATTACAAAGATTCGCTGTAAAGGTACGATTAGTTTTTAAGCAAAGTCACAATTCCTGATCGTGAAATTTGTAATCCCTGAAAATCTGTCGCGTTTGAGAGAAATGTATAACTATCGGTAGAAACCATGGATCCATTGAATGAACCATCCCAACCTTCTTCAATATCATTGGTTGAAAATAAAAGTTGGCCCCAGCGGTTGTAGACTTTAAGGTCGTAGGAATCTATAAATAAATGTTCCGGTTTGAATATATCATTTAGTCCATCGTCATTTGGTGTAAATGCCGTAGGAAAATGTAATTGAGGCCTGCGTGCCTGTTCTATTCTATTAGAGTGAAGTGGCTTAAACGTTTTGTTGGAGGGTGTTGCTTCTATAACATAACTAACGATCTGATCTTTCTGTCCGTCGATTGCATCAACGTAACCAAATACAATTCCCAGTGAAAGTGTCTCGAAAAGGACTCCATCAATGTCATATTTGAGTAGTGTATAGTCTGATATGCTATCTTTCAAACCAGTGAATTCTGTCCAACTCAGTGATACTGAACCATCGGAATCGGATTTTCCTACAAGGTACATACTACAAATCTGATCGGTTGGTTTCGAAAAATTACCGCAGACATCACGATAATTATGGGTATAGCAGGTTTGAGGATATTCTTTGAGGTCTGTTGCAATAAATTTCGTGTTTACAACGGCAGTATCTTTGAATATTATTTCATTCGAGTTGTTATACTGAACAATAAATGCCGTATCCAGACCAGGCCGGTCCCAATCAAGTCGCACACCATCACTAACGATGTCTACCACAAGATCTTCGATTATTGGAGGAATATCAGTAGAAAATGAAATTCCGCAAATTTCCGGAGATAAGCTTTCGGAACCATCGTTATAAACAATGGTAACAGAATAGCAGTATTGAGTTTCACATTGAACCTGCATATCGTTGAATTGACTTTGCCCTGAAGGTACGGTTATGTAATTTCTAATGGTATTTCTACTTATTCTATACTCTTTTTCATTGCCGGTTAAGATATTTCTCCAGGTGACTTCATTTTCATTGTTTTTTAGAAGAAGCATAGAAGTGATTGTGCAAATCTCATTTGAATTTACTCTTTGTCCCCCGCATGGATTTAATGCAGCAATCCGAAAGCAAAATTCATTAATGTCTGGTGAGAAGTTAGGAATTATTAAAAGCGAATCTGTGGGCACTAAATCTTTAAAAAATTGATAAAGTTGATTGTTGCCCTGCGATATCTCCATTCTATAATTTACGTTTTGTGGCAGGTTAAATCTTAAAATGATGAGGTTGATTGTATCTATTTCCATCATACTGATAAATGGTGGAATGATAACGGATGACGATGTAAATGATTTTGAGGAAGACCCACAATTATTGGGTGCATTATTCAATCTTCCCGATAATGTGATATTGTAGGTACCTGCAACACTATAAAAATGAACGGGGTCAGGATCCCCCGCAGTGGTAGCTACGAGTGTACCGTCACCGAAGTCGGTGATGTATGAATCATAAAAATTATCTTGTATTTCCACCAGCGCACCATTGCCTGTACACTCTCTGACTTCAAACAAAGGTGCTATCGATTTTAATACATTGATTTTAATGCTGTCTGATCTTACTGGATTTGCATTCTGAACAGTGAGGTATATTATATAGATGCCTTCGGTTGTGTAAGTATGCGTTAGGCTGTCAAAAGAATCAAGCCATTGCACCTGGTTGAGGTCATCCCTGCCGTTAAACTGGAAGATGGGAACATCGCTTTCAGGAATAGCCGTGCGTACACTAACATCCAATGGGGGACATCCTTGCTGAAAGTTCACCTCAAACCACCCCAATGTGCTTTGAATTTGGGTGTAACCCTCTGTAAATACAAAGAGATTAATAAACAAAAAAAGTAACTGATAACTCCCTGCTTTCAAATTTCAACTGTTTTGACAAACTCTTCAGCAGCTGATATGTCATCATGTAAAACCCGGTCTTCCTCAATAAATGGAACCCGGTACCTGAATTCACTGACAAAATGCTCCAGTTTTGCGGATGTTTTTGCCGGTCTCCTGAATTCAAGGGCTTGAGAAGCATTCATCAATTCGATGGCAAGAATTGAATATACATTGTTTACAATTTTATGCACTTTTGTTGCCGCATTTGCTCCCATACTCACGTGGTCCTCCTGTCCGTTAGATGAAACAATAGAATCAGTCGATGAAGGATAACATAATTCTTTATTCTTACTTACTAACGACGCTGCGGTGTATTGTGGTATCATTAATCCGGAATTAATACCGGGATTAGCAACAAGGTAATTGGGTAAACCACGACTTCCACTTATTAGCTGGTATGTTCGCCTTTCGGAAATATTACCCAATTCTGACAAAGCGATGCACAGGAAATCCAGTGCGAGGGCAAGCGGTTGTCCGTGGAAATTGCCGGCCGAAATAATCAGATCCTCTTCCGGGAAAATATTTGGATTGTCAGTAACGCCATTTATTTCGTTTGAGAATACTGTTTCCGCATACTGAATAGCGTCCCGGCTTGCACCATGTACCTGCGGGATGCAGCGGAAAGAGTAGGGGTCCTGCACATGGACTTTGTTTTTTCGGATCAATTCACTTTCTTCCAGGTAGCTTCTAACTTCTCCGGCTACTTGCTGCTGGCCTTTCTGCGGACGAATCCTATGTACGCGCTGATCAAAAGCTTCGATTCGGCCATCGAATACGTCAAGGGACAGACTTCCAATTAAAGTTGCAAGATGTGAGATTCTTTGTGCATGCAAAAGGTTCCAAACCCCAAATGCCCCCATAAATTGGGTTCCATTAAGAAGCGCGAGTCCTTCTTTTGCTTTCAGCCGCATCGGTTTCCAACCAAACTTATTGTTTAACTCTTCTCCAGTCATTCTTGATCCCTTGTAATCCACTTCTCCAAGTCCAATCAGAGGAAGACACAAGTGGGCTAATGGAGCCAGGTCCCCGGAGGCCCCCAAAGATCCAAATTCATAAACAACAGGGCATATGCTATGATTGTAATAATCAACAAGACGTTGAACGGTAGCCAGCTGTGCACCGGAATGTCCGTAAGCGAGGGATTGAATTTTTAGTAACAACATTAGTTGCACTATCTCCCGGGGAATTGCTTCTCCAGTTCCACAGGCGTGCGACATCACTAAATTTTCCTGTAATTTCTCCAGGTCTTTTTTGTTAATATTCCTGTCGTACAATGAGCCGAATCCTGTATTTATACCGTATATGGGAGCATCCGAATTAGATATTTTAGTGTCCAGGTAATTTCTGCATTTGTTGATTAGTTCTTCTACGTCATCAGAAAGGACAATTTTGAGTTGACCATCAATGATCTTTCCCACTGTGGCTAAACTTATTTTGTCCGTACGTATAATATGCTCCTTCATATATTATTTATAAGGAATGAAATAATTTCGTCTTTATTAATTTTGTTTTGTTCCCCGGTGCTCATGTTTTTGACTACCAATTGGCCTGTTTCCATTTCATCAGATCCTATGACTAAAACAAAAGGAATTTGCTTTTTATTTGCATACCTGAGCTGTTTCTTCATTTTTACGATATCCGGATAAATTTCAGAGGCGATACCGGCATCCCGCATCTGTTGCAGCAGTGGAAGAGCAAATGAAAATGCCTCAGCTTCGAAAGAAGCAATGAGAACTTTTGATGTTGATTTTGGAATGTTGTCGAAAAGATTTCTTGAAACCATGACATCATAAATTCTGTCAAAGCCCAGAGAAAATCCTACTCCGGGTATTCCCGGGACACCGAAAACTCCAGTTAAATCATCATATCTTCCGCCACCACTCAGACTGCCGATGCTTCCATCGTTGAGTGAAACTTCTATAATGATACCTGTGTAATATGATAATCCTCTCGCAAGCGAAAGATCGATTTCAATGTTGGAAATATTTTTACCGAGTTTTTGAATTACACTAAGGACCTGCTCAATATTTTCAATCCCCGAGATGTCGAGCGAATTGGTTTCGAATAAGGATTTTATTTTTTTTATTTTGGCCCCATTGCTACCTGACATTTCAAGTATGGGCATCACCTGGTTGACTTTGTTTTCCTCAAAACCCTGGCGAATCAGTTCTTCAATAACTTTTTCAGTTCCAATTTTATCTTTCTTGTCAATCGCAACACAAAAAGCATTTTCCAGTTCCTGGTTTCCGGCAAGCCCGGCTATGCCTGATAGAATTTTTCGATGGTTTATCTTGATGCTATAATCTTCTATTCCAAGGTTTTCGAAGATCTCGTTTATCATTAATGCAAGTTCCGCATCGCAAACAGGGGCCGTACTTCCTACAACATCTGCATCGCATTGAAGGAATTCACGGTACCTTCCTTTTTGTGGCCTGTCTGCTCTCCAAACGGGTTGGAGCTGGTACCTCTTAAATGGAAATACTATTTCATGCTGGTTCATTGCTACGTACCTTGCAAATGGGACGGTAAGGTCGTAGCGCAACCCTTTCTCAGCAACTTTTGGCAAAGCAGATTTATACCCCTTTTCAAGATCATCAGGAGAAACATTTTTAAGAAAATCACCCGAATTGAGGATCTTAAACAGAAGCTGATCACCTTCGTCGCCATACTTACCCATAAGCACGGATAAATTTTCCATACCGGGTGTTTCCAATGGTTGATAGCCGTATTTTTCAAATGTATTTTTAATCGTGGTCAGAATATAACTCCGATTTGCCATTTGGTCGGGTCCAAAATCACGTGTTCCTTTGGGTGTATTGGGTCGTTGATTATCCACTGTGCTTAAATATCCGCAAAACTAATTAAAAAGAAGGTTGAATTATAATTAGTTTATTGAATTAGGCACTTAATCTATGGCCATTAATTTCAAAGGAACAGGCTGATGTCTGACAGCCCTGGTAAGCAGATTGTCGAATATAGCCCCACCCATGTAACTACGGTTAAACCGGTA
>SDBV01005069.1_pt1 | contig 18701 bp, 13 predicted proteins | sample 2277081 | NCBI WGS metagenome assembly SDBV01 (sample SAMN10402039, study PRJNA504765) | marine sediment metagenome | isolation source: marine sediment core GS10_PC15, 223 cmbsf | place: Arctic Ocean: Southern Knipovich Ridge | collected 2010
TACGCAAGTTCTCCACCACGGCCTCCCGCTCCCGTGGCGTAAGAGCGTCGTAGAGCCAGTCGTACATGCGCGGCAGGTACTGAAGAACCGGCATCCCACATTCATCGTTGTTGAACATGGAGGTAGGCCCTTCGGGGTCCCAGGAGAGGATATGGTTCAGCACCCGCCTGGCGCCGTCCAGGTATTTCTGTTCGTTGCTTATCAGGTAACAGAAAGCGAGGTTTTCACCAGCGTAGACCGTGTTCCGCGCTATCGAGTAATTAGCCCGCCAGTGGGCTATTTTTTCCGCCGAGCCTCTCGGCTCGTTTTCCGGCGTGGGAGTATAAAGCTCCATTACCAGGGCTTCCTCCGCGCAGCTGGTCAGGTACGCCCATTGATCGGCAAGCTCGCCTCTGGAGGCCTCGCGCACTGCCGGCAGGTCCTGCGGGCGGAGCAGCAGGCGGGGGTGTTGGCTGGGAATACGTTCCAGCATGGTCTCGAAATCAGGAGCCGGAAAGTGCGTGGCATCTTTCGGCACGCGGAAAGAATAAACCGCGCTGGTGCGGATTTTTTTCTCCGCCGCCACCCGCCAGTGCCAGAGGCCTGGCTCCAGCGTTTCTTTTGGACGGTAGATACAGTACGGGGTGCTTTTCCCCCTGTACTCGATATCGTTGAACTCCGGGTTGCGTGAGATTTCGATGTGGTAGCTCTCCTCGCCCTCCAGCGGCCCCCAGGCAAAATCCGGCGGGTTGACCGCCACCGTTTCAGCGGAGGCAGGGCGAAGGCCCAGTCTGGTTTCACTGAAGTCCTGGGGAGTGTTTTCGGCCTGTACTCCGGAGTCGCTTTTCCCGCTGCAAGCAAAACATGTTGTGATCACCGCGATTACAACCGGAAGCAATAAATACTTTCTCGATCTTTTGAATATCACGCCGACCTCTTTTCTTTGGTTGTAATTCTCCGGATCAATAGCGCCTGCCGCATCTTATTTTCAATCACCAATCGTACCGCAACCGGTAGACAACCGCACCGGCCATGTCACCCTGGCACTCGCCCATGACAGGAGGTGCAAATTATTTTCCGGCCTCATCCATCCGGATGCCGTCAGAACATGCTGGACCACAATACCCCAATAATCAAGAGAGAGTTTATCCCGATTTGATCTCCGTCTCCTGTATTGTTCGCGGGAATCCCCGGTCAGTCAGATTAAACGGTCTTGTTGCTCGCCCAACGCAACCAACTCTATTGAAGAGGGGTCCGAAATACCCAAGCCCCATTTTGTATCGGCCAACTGAACGTGCTTAGGTGGTGGATTTATCGGCCAGGAACGCCCGCGGTGCTGGTTGCGCTTGGCCAGCAGGAGTTTGGTGCAGATTACATCGACAGCCACCGGGTCCTCACCGGCAATCAGCCCGCCATAGTGCCAAAGGTAGGCCGGGTTTACCTGCGGGCCACCCTCGAACAGCGGGTGCAGGCAATCAAGCAGCACCAGCCGGCTCTTGTTGCGGATCGCAGCTATTGCCCCCAGCATGCCGATATCCGCACAACTGTCGGCGTGGATCGCAAAGGGAGTGTCCACATCGCGGACGTTGATATCAGTCACCGCGCCGCACCAGTTTTTCAGCGCCCCTGCTATTCCGCTCAACCAGTGGTTTTTCAGGGCTGGAATGTTGATAAGCGCGGTGGCTTCCTCCGTGACGATTTTGCTAACCGAGTCAGCCCCGAAACCGAAATGTATCTCTCGCTTGTAGGCGCCCTGGATACCGATCCCGGCGTTGTCACGGTCCCAGATGATTATTTTTTCGTTTTTTACACCGGCTTTAACCAACAGCCTTGCCAGCGTGGCCACCAGTTCCGGATTGGTGGCGGTCATCATCACGTTCATTTTGATCCCCACTGTGTCGGCGGGTTTGACGAAATGCCCTATTGCGCTCACTCCGTCAGTTTCACCGGTGTATTCGCAGAGCATTCTCTCCAGCATTCCAGCCAGCAGTTCTCCGTCCTGCTGGCCTTGCGGAGTCATCGCCGCGGATTCCCTGACCAGCACCACCCGGGTCCTCGGGCCGGAACTGGCTTTACTGTCGCTCTGGGCCTGTGAGCCCGCGGCCAGACCCAGGCCAAGCCCTACAGCCGTGGCAGTGCCCGTGCGGATAAAGTCTTTGCGGCTGATTCCGTTTTTATTTTCGCGGGAACTCATTGTTAACCTCCATCGCAAATGTTCAGAGTGCCTTACTGATAGCGCGTTCTATTTTCCGGGCCCACTCCGTGGCGGTTTCGCCGAAGATCAGCAGCAGGTTGTTTTTTAATTCGGCCGCGTGTACCAGACCGGCGGAAACGGCTTCCGGGGAATCCTTCAACCCGCCTAGTATCGAGCGGGCAGCACTGCTGTCCTGATAGCTGATCAAAAACAGACGGCTGATTTGTGCGCCATCGCTGTCGATGACGTACTCCGCGGTAACCGCATCCGTTTGCTCGCTCAACCTCAGCAGATTACTTTTTCCCAGGTAGATGAAGCTGTTCAATGAGTTTTGAGTGTGAAAATAACAGACACTTTCCTTAAGCAAACCCTGCTCAGGGATAACGGCCACCAGTTCAGGACATCCCTGGCCGGCGGGATAGGGGATTGCCTCGCTGATCAGCCTGCCGAATTCCGCCATTGCCCCGCCAAGCCTACCTGTGAGTTCCATATCCTGAATCCGGATGAAACAGGGGCCCTGCCAGAACTGCAACAGGTAACTGCCCAGGGCGGCATCGCTACCAATATCCCCTGGGTCTTCTCCGCCACGATCGGAAGAGAATATCCCGTAGGCGTTGGCCGGGGAATCCATCAGATAGACTTCCACCCTCAAGGCGCCGGTGTGCTGCTCATTGATAAAATCTGCCAGGTACAGCTCTCGAAAGCCGTAGCCCAGGTAGCGCTCCGCCCCACCGTTGACGTATTCGTGAAGGTTTTCATAACTGTAAGCCACCCCGGGGCTTTCGGCCCGCCAACCGTCCGCCGGGCTGATCAGTTGCGCCAAGTGACCCGGCCCCGGCCTTTCTCCGCCGCAGCCGGTGCTGAGCAGGATAAGCGTGGACAGGACCAGGAATACGGGGCTGAATAAATGCACAATCGATCCGGATAAATCCATCGGACAGGATATCCTCATTCAGTAGTGTCCGGTTAAAATAGAAATAAAGCGGGCTAAGCCCCATTCTTATTAGATTTGGCTTGGAGGAGTCAAATACCAATAAAGAAATGGAGGATTAGCCCTATGAGAAGGAATACAGTATTCGGTCAGCTTATGCAACTTCTTTCTGGTCATGGTTTCAAGCAGAGAGTTGAGCGTCACAGGGCGACCGATACACCAAGAGTTTTAGCTGCTGGCAGCAACTTATCGTATTGCTGTACTCTCAGGCCAGGGGCCTGAATAGCCTGCGAGACATAACAGTTAGCTTGTGCAGCCAGCGATAGAAAGGTTCAATGTTTTCTTGGCCACCGATCAATTTCAACAACCAGCAGATACACGACTATGAATCGTAAGGCTATGGGTGAAAAGCTTGCAGTATTGCCTACTATTCCCATAAATAAAAAAGGCCTCAGTTGATGATCAACCGAGGCCTGAAAAAAAGAGCTTACACATATTTACACAGTTTGCATTTTGAGAGCTTGCTTTTTGTGCGAGAAAACCGTGTAACTCTTTGTTTGTCAATGGTGGGCGATGGCAGATTTGAACTGCCGACCCCTTGCATGTCAAGCAAGTACTCTAACCAACTGAGCTAATCGCCCTAAGTGTGGGGACAATCTAACACAGGCATACGTGGTTGTCAATTTTAGCGGCGTCTGTGTGATAGCACAAGCCGCCAATCAGCCCTTAGCCTCTTTTCCACTCAGTAGTTCCTCTGCCAGTCGAAGGCCCACCTGGGCTTCCTCGTCCACCACCACCTCGGCCCCTGCCAGCAGAAGTTCCCATTTAAAAATATGATAGCGCGCACGCACAAGCAGGCGTACCTCGGGTGCTACGGCTTTTACCAGGTGGATTATTTGCCGCACCGCGTCCTGGTCTGGAACCGTTATGATAACCGCCTCAGCAGTTTCAGGGTGAAGGTGCTCGAGCAACTCACGGCGGCGGGCATCACCAATTATAAACTCTATCCCCAACGCGTGCGCCCAGTCGGCGTTGTCCGGGTTGGAATCTACCACTACCAGGCGCTTCTGCGATGTGGGCAGTAAGCGCTCGGCCGCCTGCTGGCCGGCCGGGCCAAAACCGATTATCAAAATTGCATTATTCGGAATAGGGCTGGATTCGTTTTGGAGGCCGGAGTTCCGCAGAAGATCCACGGGTTTTTTTGTCCCGAAAAGCGGGCGAAGGTTCTCGGCCCAGCCGGCCAGCCGGGGAGCCAGCCGTACCAGATACGGAGTCAGCAGTAAGCTGATCACTGTCACCGACACCACCAGACGGAACAGGTCCTCGTCGATAACTCCCGCTCCGATAGCAATTGTGGCCAGCACGAACGAGAACTCTCCCACCTGGGCCAGGCAAAGTCCCGTGGCCAGTGAGGTGCCGGTGCTATAGCCCAGCAGCCGGGTGATAAGATGAATCACCGCCGGTTTGAGCAGCATGATCAGGGCCGCGGTCAATACTACCGGCAGCGGATTAGCGGCCACCCAGCCGGGATTTACCAGCAGGCCCACCGCCGCAAAGAACAGGGTGACCAGCAAGGTTTTAAGCGGCGCGACATCGCTTCTGATCTGTGCCGCGAACGGACTCTCGGCCAGCAGCAGACCGGCCAGGAACGCCCCGAACGAGGGGCTTAAGCCCACCGAGTGCGCGGCCCAGGCTGCGCCCAGAGCCAGCACTACGGCCAGCAGCACAGGCAGGTCGCGGTTGCGGGCCAGGCTTGACAGGTTCAGTAACCGTGGTACCAGTACGTTGAACAGCAGCAGGAACACACCGAAAGTCAACGCCGAGAGCACCAACGTCCGGCCCAGCATTGCCAGCGACTGAATCGGTGTACTGTCGCCACCCAGCGCCAGGGTAAGGATTACAAATGGCACCACCGCCATGTCCTGAAGCAGCAATATTCCCAGTGCGTTACGCCCATAGGGGCTATCGAGCCGCTTGGTGTCTATCAGCAGACGGATCACGCTGGCAGTGCTGGAGAGCGCCACCATCATTCCCAGCGCCAGCGCCTGACGGAACCCGAAACCTAGTGCTGTCGCCAGGCCATAGCCGGCCAGAGTGGTCAGCAGCACCTGGGCGCTGCCGCCCAGATAAGTTATCGGCCCTAGTTTCAGCAGCCGCTTGAAACTGAATTCCAGCCCGATCGAAAACAGCAGCAGGGTCACACCCAACTCGGCGATAAATTGGACCTCATCGCCACCGGCCACCAGCCCCAGCGCGTTGGGGCCCACAATCATCCCGGCCAGAAGGTAGCCCACAATCGCGCTTTGGCGAAGCAACTCAGCCAGCATCCCCAGCAGCATTGCGGTAGCGAGCAGGATCAGGATATCGAGCAGCCAAAGCCATGCGTCGGGCATCATGTATCTCCGCCGAATGCACCAGAAAGTGAATATCAAGCCTGATTAATATTAATCTTTAGCGCACTTATTTTCCAGATGAACCCTTGTCCGGGGCCAGACCAGCAAAACAGGCCGGGCAGAAACGCCAGCCGGCTTCCATTTCTGCGCTGCATTTGCTGCAGCCAAGGGGAAGGTCGTCCTCCCAGGCGGAGGCGCCGTGCACAACCTGGAACGGAGAATCGGGCAGGGATTTGACGAACAGCGACGGGTTGTGCCGCTCGGTGACAACGTAAAGCCGCTCGATTGCGCGGGTGAGGCCCACATAGAAAACCCGGCGCTCCTCATCCAGACGGCGGCTGCCCTCACCACTGGACAAAAGGTTCAGCACACGGTTACCCCGCATCCGTCCCGGGAATCCGGCCCGTCCGCCCACTACCGCCCAGAGAAACACCACTTTCGCCTCCAGGCCCTTGGCCCCGTGGATCGTGTCGTGGCGCACGGGCAACTCCAGCGCCCTGATCCGTTCTGCCAGCAGCCGCCAGTTTGAGTTTTTACGGTAGAGGATAAGAATCTCTTCCGGCCGGAAGAGGCCCTCTTCCACCAGTTCCTCTATCCGGGCGGCCACCCAGGGCGCACCGTCATCGGAAAGCCGCCCGGCGGCGTGCAGCACCACGGGATGGCTGCCACGCCTGAGAGCCAGCGAAGGTTTGTCGCGGAAAGCCTGACAGCGCCTGATAGACAGGTTGGCCAGCTCCACCACCGGTGCGCTGTTGCGGTAGTTGACCCGCAATGGCTGCACAGCGGCCTGGGGCCAGTCGCGCTCAAAAGCGAGGATATGGCCCACCTCGGCTCCCCTGAACCCGTAGATCGACTGCCAGTCGTCACCCACGCAGGTAAGCCTGGTTTCCGGCCCCACCAGCGCTTTAAGCAGCTCCACCTGCGGCGTGTTAACATCCTGGTACTCATCCACCAGTACATGCGGCCAGCGCTTTCGGTAACGCTCACGGATATCCGGGTGCTCGTGCAGCAGACGGGTTGCCTGGGAGATCAGGTCGTTGAAATCCAGTGCGCCATCACGTTGAAGCAGACGGTCGTACTCATCGTAAATCCGCAGGAACAGGTTGTAGAACGCTTTAGTGTGCGGATTGCGCTCCCTGGCGGTTTTCTCGGCCAAAACCCGTGTGTCGATAGAATGAGTTTTGAGCTTGTCCAGCACCTCTTCGGCCAGGTCCAGAAAACTGGCGATCGCCTCGGGATAGCCCGCGCGCTCACTGTCCAGGCGGCCCAGGTCGTTGGGCTGGTCAGCGGTGTCGAACGCGCCGGGAAGTTCCCCCCCCAACCGTCGCACAAGCCGTGGGAAATCCAACAGCTCCTCGCGCCAGATTTCGATAACTTTTGCAGTGTGGGTCTCATATGTTGCCAGCCGGTTCTGGCGCTCGGTCCGTCCGCCGCCGGGCGCAAATTCCCAGACTTCAATGTACGTATCGTGTTCCGGCAGGTGGAAATCAGGCCGGAACGCAACCTCGCCCCATGGCGTAGCCTGGTTATAACGATAAGAAATCCCCCGGTCATGGAGCAGGTTGGCCACCTCGCGCTCGGCGTAGGAGCGTACCCCCTCGCCAGCCAGGGTGACAAACTTCCTCTTGCGCGGATCAACCCCGATGCCGAACCGGTCACTCTCGTCGCTTGCAGTTACATAGTCCCAAAGATGGCGCTTGAACTCCACCCGGAAGCCGGGGTCGGGATAGAGGCTGTCTATGGCCTGGCGCAGCAATTGGCCCTTGGTGGGACGTGGTTTTTCAGCGCCTTCGTTGTCAGTGGCCGGGGTGTCTGTTACAAGCTGCACCGGCTTGTCGAATAATTTTCTCCAGTGGCGGCGCAGCAGATAAAAGCCCAGCGAATGGAACGTGCGCACGGTGGCGCGTTCCATTTTATTGGCTGCTTGTTCGCCACCTATTTCCCTGGCGCTCTGTACCAACCGCTCTTTCATCTGATTGGCGGCGTTGCGGGTAAAAGTTACCGCCAGCACTCCGGAGGGGTCCACGCCGCACTCCAGCACTTGGTGCAGGATTTTGCGCACCAGCACCAGCGTTTTGCCGCTGCCTGCTCCGGCGAGCACCAGCAGACGGGAGGCGTCGCTGGTTGCGGCGGCGCGCTGATCGGGATTCAGGCTGTCCAGGGGTGATGGCATTTTTTCTCGTGGTTGAGGATGTACAAGTAATATAACAGCGCGGGAGGGAGAGGGAAGAGGACATTTCGATATAATATCTTTTTAAGAAACTTTGTTGCATTTCGAGATTATTGTTGTTATAATATTTCTGTAAAGAGACAAAAATGTCCTATTGGAGAAATATAATGAACGTGATTGCATTTCAAAACCGAATGTCTGGTTTTCCGTTGTTTTCCTTGGGGGAAGTGCGCAAGGCCATTCCGGATTTCTCATACCGCCAACTGGACCGGTGGGCCAAGAAGAACTATTTGCGAAAGATAAAGCGGGGGTATTATACCTTGTCACAGCAGCGGATTGATGAGGATTTTCTATATTTTACTGCCAACAGGATTTATGCTCCCTCGTATATTTCGCTGGAGACGGCTTTAAAGTATTATGGATTAATCCCCGAGGAAGTTTTTCAGCTTACTTCTATATCCACAAAAAAGACGACGAAGTTTTTTACTCCAGTGGGCAATTTCAGCTATAGGCATCTAAAGCCCGGGTTGTTTTTCGGCTATCGAATTGTCGAATTTGGCGACCGAAATCTCCTGATCGCCGAGCCGGAAAAGGCAATACTTGATTATTTATATCTTAATCCCTCGCTGGAAAACGAGGATGACTTCCGGGGTATAAGGATTAACCGGGACCAGTTTAATGAGCAGATAGACCGGGAGAGATTCAAGGCGTACGTTACCGCATTCGGTTTCAAGGCGCTCATGCGCAGGACGGAAACATTTTTAAATACACTGGACAGAACCGATGCTTAATCTTGAACAAATCCAGCAGCAATATCCGGAGCATTTAAGGGGTTTTAAGAAGAGCCTTCTTAAGGAATACCTGCAATACAAAATCCTTAATAGTATTTATGATAGTAAGGTAGGGAATAAGCTTATTTTTCTCGGTGGTACGGCTTTGAGGATTGTTCACGAGGGTAACCGTTTTTCCGAGGATCTTGATTTTGACAATTTTGATTTGACAGTTGAGGAATTTGAATACCTGGGCGCTGTAATAAAAAAAGACCTGGAACAGGAAGGCCTGCCGGTCGAGATTGTTTCCAAGACCAAATCCGCTTTTCGTCTCAAGATACGTATTCCAAAGCTGCTTTTCGATACCGGTTTGGCTGGCCTGCCGGGTCAGAAAATTTTGATCCAAGTAGACACTGAGCCCCATGATTTTAACTATCTTCCAGACAAGCCGATCCTGAACAAGTTCGAGGTATTCACACAGATTAATTCAGTCCCCCGTGATATTTTGCTCTCTCAGAAAATATATGCGGCCGTTAACCGTAAACGCGCCAAGGGACGTGATTTTTATGACATCGTATTTTTACATGGCATCGGTGCCAGGCCGAATTTTGGTTATTTAAAGCAGAAGCTTGATATCAGTAATCAGCGTAAGCTTAAGGATTTTTTGCTTGATGAAACTTCCAGGATGAATTTTGAGTTATTGGGCCGCGATGTAGAACCTTTTTTGTTTAATCCCAAAGAGAATAACAAAGTTTTTCTTTTCAGGGAATTCGTTAAGCAGAAATATTAGCAGTAATATGTGTTGCCAACGGATTGTAATTTCAATGGTTGTGAGTTATTATCCACAAAAAGGCCCCGGAAGCACCGGGGCCTTTTTTATTGCATAATCGGTAGCTTGCAAAAACTACTGCTCCGGCATCCACTCGGTGTGGAACCAGCCCTCTTTGTCCGTGCGCTCGTAGGTGTGCGCGCCAAAGTAATCGCGCTGGGCCTGGATCAGGTTGGCCGGAAGGCGCTCGGAACGGTAGGCGTCGTAGTAGGCCAGCGAGCTGCTCATGGCCAGGGCCGGGATACCGTTCTCCACGGCGGTCTTGATCACAAAGCGCCAGGCATCCTGACGGCTCTGGACCTCACCCTTGAAGAAATCATCCACCAGCAGGTTCGGCAGCGCGGGGTTGCGCTTGAATGCGTCGGTGATCAGGTTCAGGAAACGGGCGCGGATGATGCAGCCGCCGCGCCAGATACGGGCGCATTCCTTCAGGTCCAGGTCATAGCCGTACTCATCGCTGGCGGAGCGAAGAAGGCTCATGCCCTGGGCGTAGGAGCAGATTTTGGAGGCGTAGAGGGCCTGACGGACCGCATCGATCAGTTCGTCCGGGTCACCTGTGTAGTTGACCTCCGGGCCGCTCAGAACTTTGCTGGCCGCCACGCGCTCATCCTTATATGCGCTCAGAATCCGGCTCTCCACCGCGCTGTTGATTGTGGGGGTGGGGCTGCCCAGGTCAAGGGCGCTCTGGCTGGTCCACTTGCCCGTGCCTTTCTGGCCGGCCTTGTCCTGGATCAGGTCGATAATGTGCTTGCCTGTCTCGGGATCTTTTTTGAGGAAAATGTCGCGGGTGATCTCGATCAGGTAGCTGTCCAGCTCGCCCGTGTTCCAGTCGGCGAAAATCTCGTAAAACTTCTCGTTTGAGAGGTTCAGCGTACGCTTGAGGATGTCGTAACTCTCGACGATAAGTTGCATGTCGCCGTACTCGATCCCGTTGTGCACCATTTTAACGTAGTGACCCGCTCCGCGCGGTCCAAGATAGCACACGCAGGCCTCGCCCTCGGCCTTGGCGGATATATCCGTAAGCATCGGCTCAATCTCGTCGTAAGCGTCCCTGGGGCCGCCGGGCATGATACTCGGGCCCCAGAGCGCACCGTGCTCGCCGCCCGATACTCCCGTGCCGATAAAGCGGAAACCCTCTTTGGGAAGATCCACCGAACGGCGCTCAGTGTCCGGAAAATGGCTGTTGCCACCGTCGATAATGATGTCGCCCTTGTCCAGATAGGGCTTGATCGAATCGATCATCGAGTCCACGGGCGCACCGGCCTTGACCATGATTATTATCTTGCGCGGGGACTCCAGGCTGCCCACAAATTCTTCCATCGAGTAGCAGGGTTTGATATTCTTCCCCTTGGCGCCGCCCTCGGCAAAATTCTTTGTCTTCTGAGTTGTCCTGTTGAACACGGCCACGCTGTAGCCGTTGCGCTCGATATTGAGCACCAGGTTTTCGCCCATCACAGCCAGGCCGATCAGGCCGAATTGACACTTGTCCATCGTCTGCTCCCATCGGTTTGAAATAAATCGTAACTGCGGATTATTTTACTCACATTTCTTTGCAAGAGTTGTAAATTGGGGACATGCAATATAAATGAGGCCTGCGGGGTTTACAAGAAAAAAAGCAACCGAAAGACAATGTAATCAATCGAAAGGGCGATGGCGTGAGAATAACAGCCGATGAGAACATGCCGTTCGCTGCCGAGGCGTTCAGCCGTCTGGGCAAGGTGCGCCTGGCCCCGGGACGAGGCATGAGCGCCGATCTGCTGAGTGATACAGACTGCCTGGCCATCCGCTCGATAACCAGAGTGAACGAGGAGTTGCTGGCAGGCACCCCGGTAAAGTTTATCGGGACCGCCACGATCGGCACCGACCATGTGGACATGGAGTACCTGGACAGAACCGGCAGAAAATTCTCGAGCGCACCGGGCTGCAATGCAATCAGCGTGGCGGAATATGTGATGGCATCCCTGCTTACGTTGGCAGGCCGCAAGGAATTCACACTGGCGGGTAAGGTGCTGGGCATAGTCGGTGTGGGCAACGTGGGTAGCCAGGTAGAGAAGCGTGCCCGCGCAGTTGGCCTGGAAGTGATTCTCAACGATCCTCCATTGGCGGAGCAGACAGGGGATCAAAAATACCGTCCGCTGGATGAGTTGCTCCAGTGCGCGGATATTCTCACGGTCCACGTGCCGCTGGAAAAGGGCGGTTCCCACCCGACTTATCATCTGCTGGACCAATCCCTGCTCTCCCGGCTTAAGCCCGGAATAATCCTGCTCAACACCAGCCGGGGTGCGGTGGCAAATGGCACGGCAGTGGAGGCCGCTATCGACTCCGGAGCACTGGGCGCCGTGGTGCTGGATGTATGGGAGGGGGAGCCGAAAGTGCCGGCGAGCCTGCTGGAAAAAGTGGATATCGGCACGCCGCATATCGCCGGGTACTCTTATGACGGCAAGGCGCGGGGAACCACGATGATCTTCGAGGCCGCCTGCCGTCATTTTGGGGTGGAGCCGGATTGGACAGTGGAGGGTTTGCTGCCCGCTCCAACCAACCCGGTGATCGAGCTGGCAGGCGATAAGGGAAGCGCCCAGGCCCTGCTGGCAAGAGTGGTGCTGGAGAGCTACGACATCATGGCCGACGATGAAAACCTGAGAGCTATCCTGGAACTGCCGAAGGACGCACGTGCGGAATATTTCGACGGGCTGCGCAAGGGGTACGCCATCCGGCGGGAGTTCGCCAGCCGCACGGTGCGGCTGGGGCCGGGGCAAGAGGGCCTTGCGCCCGTGTTGAAAGGACTGGATTTTAAGGTGGAGTTGGTATGATCTGTTGCTAATTCTATTCCCCGAACTAATGTTATTCATCGTAAGCAAGAAATTGATATTTGTAGGGAGGGGCTTAAATCCTCCCCTACGGTAATTTCCCCAGTCATTTTTGCCTAATGGGGATATTTAGCCATTCTTTATTGAATGTTTTCAGGTGATAACACCGAACAGGACTGGAGACCAGAGCATGGACCACGGAAAATCGAAGATCAAAATGCCCCCTAAGGGTTTGGCGATTCTGGCGATGGTGGGGCCGGGGCTGGTGTGGGCGGGCGAGTATATCGGCAGCGGTGAGGTGATTCTCTGCACCCGTCTGGGCGCGTTGCTGGGAGTGGCGATCCTCTGGGCGCCGATGATGGCGATATTCCTCAAGTACGTTATCGGCCTGGCCGGGGCGCGCTACACGACCACCACCGGCGAGGGCATGATCGACATGTTCAGCAGGATGCCGGGCCGTGGCAACTGGGCTGTCTGGATCGTGCTGGTGGGCCAGTTCTGCGCGGCCACTGTCAGTATCAGTGCGCTGGCCAGTTCGGCGGCGGCGTTTATCCACGCCCTGGTGCCGCTGAACCAGGTGATGCTGGGCTGGGGAGTTACCCTGTTCTGTGTGGCGGTGGTCTGGGGCAACAAGTTTGATCCTATCAGGTATATCGCCTCGGCCCTGGTGCTGGTGATGGTGATCGGAGTGATTTACGTGGCGCTCAAAGTGACCCCCACCGCGGGGGAACTGGCTGCGGGGCTGTTTGGGTTCAAGATTCCGGAAGTGCCGCAGTGGGCGCTCGCCAGTGGTGTGGCAACAAAGAATATCTGGGCGGAACTGCTGCCGGTGCTGGGTTGGGCCGCGGGCGGGTTCGCCAGCCAGGTGTGGTACTCATACTGGGTGCTGGAGAGCGGTTACGGCCAGGCCGCCAACTCGGGGTTCGGTCTGCGGGCCGATGAGAAAATGCTAAGCGAGATGGATGTCGAAACAGCAACCAGGATCAAGGGCTGGTGCCGGGTGGTTAATGTGGACGCCACCACCGCGCTGATCGTGGGCAGCTTGGTTACAGCCTGTTTCGTGATCGCCGGAGCCGGGGTGCTGGGCAAGATGCAAATGGCCCCCGACGGTCCGCAGTTGGCGATCCAGCTTTCCGAGATTTTCAGCCAGTTCTGGGGTTCCACCGGGGCGGTTCTGTTCCTGGCCGCGGGTGTGGCGGCGATGGTCAGTACCAACCTCTGCCAGTTCGCCGGCTGGCCCCGGATTATGGCCGACTGCCTGCGGGTGCTGTTCCCCGCCATGGCGGAACGCCATGCGCCCCACAAGGTGCGCCGCGTGTTTGTGTTGTTTTTTCTCGTATCCAACATGCTGATAATCAACACGTTCGGGGTTAACCCGGTGGGCCTGCTCAAGGTGGGCGCCATCCTCGATGGCCTGCTGCTGAGCCCGTTGCAGGCGATTATTATCATCTATGCCCTGGTGGTGGTGCTGCCCGGGATGCTGAGCAAAGAGGCCGCCGCTATCCTTAAGCCGGGCAAGATGATTATCTCCCTGCTGGCAATCAGTGCGCTGGTGTTCGGTTATTTTGCGCTGGTCAAGATTCCGACTATGTTTTAGTGTATATGCTCTAGCAGAGCGGTCAATCAGAGCTAATCCTTATACTTCTTCTTTAGCAGACGATCAAAAAACTATTTTTATCGTGCGTAGCATTGGGGATGGGCCATCTTAGCTGGTTTGTAGCAGTGTGCTTTTGGGGAGTGGTGGTTGGGTGAAGGCTTTTGCTTCTTTTGGGCACAAAAGAAGATATAAACAGGTTTTTTCTTTTGCAGTCGATCAAAAGAAACAAAAATCTTGGCGGCAACCGAACTCGCAAAGCCGCTAAGATTTCGCCAGCCGAACTGTTAGCGCGGTTATATATACGCTACCCCAGTTGCCGGCCTGCGCTCGCCCTGTCCCGATAAGTCGGGACAGACCTCGCGAAGTACACCAACCCACAAGGGTTGTAAAGGCTGCAATGGGATATCGGCAAAAATAACCGCTGCAATGAGTTGGCTCATACATGCGGTGCCGCGCAGGCGGCCTGCGGCCGCCTTGGGGATGAGCCTTCTAAGTTGGATTGTAGTAGTGTGCTTTTGGGAAGTGGTGGGGTATACAACCGGGCCGCATGTCTGAGCCCAGGCATGAACAGCGAATTTTTTGCCGAGTTTACCGTGGGGGAATTTATAACCAGCTATAGTTTGGAGCGCCTTCTATTTTCTCCCGTTTTGCAGGGAGAAAATTCAGGCCTTGCTGACAGGCAGCGTTTTTGAAGCCGGGATAACGAACAGGTAGTTTGGATTTGCATGGTCAATGCGAGTTCGGCCCGGTGAAGGCTTTTGCTTCTTTTGGGCACAAAAGAAGAAATACATATGTTCTTTCTTTTGCAGTCGATCAAAAGAAATTTTTTGCCGATGCCGCGCCGAACTCGCATGGCCTATGAGATGGGAATAGCCACATTGCAAACACGGCAAAAAATACGCTACCCATGTTGCCGGCCTGCGCTCGCCCTGTCCCGATAAGTCGGGACAGACCTCGCGAAGTACACCAACCCACAAGGGTTGTAAGGGCTGCTATCGGATTGCGGCAAAAATCCCGCTGCAATGAGTTGGCTCATACATGCGGTGCCGCGCAGGCGGCCTGCGGCCGCCTTGGGGATAATGCGGATTCCCTTAATACTCTATCCCCTTCACCGCTTCGCGCTCCTCCGGGTGTTTTATCGGCAGGACCTCGCTCACTATATCGCACTCGTCAATCAGCCCCTGGGTGGCTCCGCGCCCGGTAATCATCAGGTGCAGCGCGGGCGGACGGTTACGGATCAGGTCCAGCACGTCCTGCTCGGATATTATCTCGTAGCGCACCAGGTAAGTAAGCTCATCGAGCACCACCAGGTCCCAGTTGCCGCTGTTGAGTTCTTTTTTCGCGTACTCGAACGCCTCGCGGTTGGTCTTGATATGCTCGCTGAGTTCACCCTCCCAGGTAAATCCCTTGCCCAGGGACTTGAACAACAACTGGCCCTCGAATTTTTTTGCCAGCGCTTTCTCGCCGGTTGGCCATTCTCCCTTGATAAACTGCAGGAAACAGACTTTCCAGCCGTAGCCCAGGGCGCGGAACGCCTGGCCCAGGGCCGAGGTGGTCTTGCCCTTGCCATCGCCGGTGAGCAGAATCACGGTGCCTTTCTCAGTCATTTATCGGTTCCTCGCATATTTTTTGTACCAGTTGATAAAAAGCCCTTGAGAATAATAAGCGATAGCAATCATCGGGGCAACATGTGTGCTCAATAAAAAAGCCCGGAGGGATATCCTCCGGGCTTCTATTTTGCGGCACAGCAATCGGCAAAAAAACGGCCTGCAAAACGGCAAAATTATTCTTCGATCTCGATTGCTTCCACAGGGCAGCTCTCGACAGCCTCCCTGGTATCATCTTCGGCATCGGCGGGCACGGGATTGGCGATCACCTTTACCAGGTCGCCGTCCATCTCGAACACCTCGGGACAGACATCCGCACAGAGCCCGCAACCAGAACACAGATCATCATCGATTGTTACTTTCATGCTTTCCTCCAGAAAAACAAAACAGGATATAAAATGGTTGTTGCAAAAGACCGCATAAGATATAACGAATGGCCGTAAAACGCTAATTTATCTTTGCTTGTTTTCGGGGAGTTTTTTTCAGCAGGTAATTGGGATATGAAAGCGTTGCCACCCACGGGTGGGCGGAGTATAATTATTACCCCCCGTATGCCTGATTAACCGGCGGGGGGAAAGTTGGCGGAGATTAGTGCGAGAGGGAGGGAGGAATTATGGATGCAGCTAGCTTACGTGAGCAGTGCCAAGCGCTTAACGAGCAGTTAGTCTCCTGGCGGCGTGAGCTTCACCGCATACCGGAGATCGGGATAGACCTGCCGGAAACGGAGGCTTATGTACGCGCCCGCCTGAGTGAACTGGGCGTTGGCTTGCAGGAAAACTACGATGGGATAGGGGTGGTGGCGCTGGTAGAGGGCACAGCGGGAAGTGGCCCGGTGCTGGCAGTGCGCGCCGACATGGACGCGCTGGAGATTGAGGAGGCCACGGGGGCTGATTACTGCTCGACCAGGTCCGGCAGGATGCACGCCTGCGGCCACGACGCCCACACGGCGATTGCCCTGGGCGCGGCCGGGTTTCTTCAGCGGCACCGCAGCGAGTTGGCCGGAACGGTGAAGTTCATCTTCCAGCCCGGTGAGGAGTGCATGGACGGGGCGCGGCGGATGATCGAGTCCTCAGTGATGGAGGACCCGCACGTGGATGCGATGATCGGGCTGCATATCGGTGGAATCTGGGACGAGCTGGGCGTGGGCAAGGTGGGGGTGTCCGACAAAGCGATCATGGCTGCGGCGGACGCGTTCAATTTCAGCATGACAGCCACGGGCGGCCACGGGGCCTATCCTCATCAAAGCCCCGATCCGGTGCTGGCCGCCAGTGCGGCGGTTGTCCAGCTTCACACCCTGGTGGGCCGCACGATTGATCCGACAGATACGGCGGTAATCACGGTTGGCTGTATCGAGGGCGGCAAGGCGCGCAACATCATCCCCACCGAGGTGGCCGCGCGCGGCACGGTCCGCATACTGAATGAGCGAATCCGCGACCACATTCGCGAGCGTATCGGCCAGGTGATATCCGGGGCGGCCGAGGCCCACGGCTGCGGCCATAACTACGAGTATTTCCGTGGAGCGCCGCCGGTGCGGGGTAACAGTGAAATCTGCGAGCTGGTACGGCAGTCCGCGGTTCAAGTGCTGGGCAGTGGCGAGGTGCTGGAGATAACCAAGCCGTCCCTGGGCGGCGAGGATGTTTCGCTGCTGCTGGAGCAGGCGCCGGGGTGTTATTTCGGCCTGGGCGGGAGTAACCCTGAGCGGGGTATCAACAGCGTTCATCACAATCCCCGGTTCCAGATCGATGAGGACGTGTTGTGGCGGGGCGCGGCAGTGTTCTGCGCCTGCGCATTTCGATACCTGGCGGCCCGCTGAGGGGGCCTGGCGGTGCGGGAGCTAAAATAGTGGCGCAAGCTGCTGATTTATATTAGATTAGCTGCTTCCAACCCGGATAATATTTTCATCCAATAGTATTTTTCAAACAGCAGAGGAAGGACGGACCAATGGCCAGGTTTCAGAGGCTGGAAGTTTTGAATAACATGGTTGCTACGGCTATCATCCCGGTGTTTTTTAATTCCGATGTGGATCTGGCGGCCGATATCGTGCGTGCCTGCCGCAAGGGCGGAGCCCGTTGTATCGAGTTCACCAACAGGGGTGATCATGCTTTCGAGGTATTCAGCGAGCTGCACAGCCGTTTCACCAGGGAGTTGCCCGATGTGATCCTGGGTGTGGGCAGCATAGTCGATCCCGGTACGGCCAGCCTCTATATTAATTCCGGCGCTAATTTTGTTGTCGGCCCGGTGTTCAATCAGGAAGTGGCCAAGGCCTGTAACCGTCGCAAGATAGCCTACAGCCCCGGCTGCGGAAGCGCCAGCGAGATCAGTGCCGCTGAGGAGATGGGCTGCGAGATTATCAAAATTTTCCCCGGCAGCCAGGTGGGCGGCCCGGCGTTTGTCAAGGCGATCAACGGACCGATGCCCTGGACCAGTATCATGCCCACCGGCGGAGTGGATATCACCGAAGAGAGTATCGGCGCGTGGATCAACGCGGGTTGCGTGTGCATGGGCATGGGCAGCAAGCTGATCACCAAGGAGGCCGTGGCCGCCGGTGAGTGGGACAGTATCGCGGCCAACGTGGCCCGGGCGATCGAACTGGTGAAAAAGGTGAGAGGCAACTAATTTAAGAATTAGACCGGCGGATAACTGCTCTGTCCGGTACGCTTGTTGATCCCGCTACCGGATTCACACGATTCCCGGTAGCGGGATTTGTTTTAGCCAAAACGAGATAGTGGCATTATTATTGCAATTTCCCTGTCTGTTGTAGGCGGATGCTCTGGTGGTCAGGAAGCGAATATCACAGTCTTGCAGAAGATAAACCAACATGGCGGCGACTGATCTCAGTACGCGGAAGAAGATTCTTTTTTCGCTAATTATAATGGCAGCATTGTTTTTGGCTGTCGAAACCGTGGTGCGGGTCAAATACTGCCTGAGCCAGAACGATTGGTCGATCCTGGTCTCCCCGTTGGGTGGCAGGCGAGGTGGGCCGGCTCAGGAGCATCAGCAGCAGCCACTGGATTTTCGCTACAACCAGGAAAAAAGTTATACCATTTATAACCGTTTTGAAAATAAGAACTATTCAATCAATATCACCAGCCAGGGTTTTTTCTACCCGTCGCTGCTCGATGCCCAGGACACCACCACCTGCCGCGTTTTCTGTATCGGCGGCTCATCCACTTACGGCGGGCAGAGTTGGGAGGAAACCTGGCCGGGTTATTTGCAGGGCTGCCTGGAGCAGAAGTTTCCGGGATGCAAATGGGAGGTGGTTAATTTCGGCCAGCCCGGTGTGGGATTACTGGAAATTCTGGATAAAACAATTGCCCAGGTGCTGGACTACAGGCCGGATGCGGTTATTTATTACGGTGGCTACAACGACGCCGACAAGGCGGACTGCCTGGCCACCGAGCGGCTGGGCCGTAACCTGATAAAA
>SDBV01005070.1_pt1 | contig 18698 bp, 14 predicted proteins | sample 2277081 | NCBI WGS metagenome assembly SDBV01 (sample SAMN10402039, study PRJNA504765) | marine sediment metagenome | isolation source: marine sediment core GS10_PC15, 223 cmbsf | place: Arctic Ocean: Southern Knipovich Ridge | collected 2010
TGAACAATTGATAAAACATCCTTTTTTATTCCTAAAAAATGCTATTTAATGTCTCTAATAGCTTTTCTAAATAAATTTCTCGATTTAATTCATATTTTAATATAGCTTGTTTTAAGCTTAGACGTAATTCTAATCCAAATTTGAGTTCAGTAGTTTCTAAAAACACAACAAGAAGCTTTTTTCCTTTTTTTAAAGCATAGTTAATTTCATTTCGTACATTTTCTCTTCCTACTGCATTAGGGGTTATAAATACTAAAAATAATGTACAATTTTTTATTGCCCTTTCAATTTCCTCTGGCCATTCAGTAGTAGGAGGAATTCCTTCATCATACCAGATACGAAAATCTTTACTTTTTATCCACCGCATTTCATCATATACTAATTCCTTATCTTTATGTGCATAACAAACGAATATATATGGATTCTTTCCTTTATAAGCTCTAAAAGGGATATGCATATCACTTAAAAAGCTTTTAGAACTTAATTTATGAACTTCTAACCACTTCAAAAACTCAATTTTATTAATAGTATTGTTTTCAACTCCTATGATTAGATATTTCCCATTATAATTCAGGTCTAGGAAAAAAATTTCCGATTTTAATTTTTCCATACTCTCTAATTCAAATGTCTTTAAATTATAACAGATAATATGATTTTGGTATGCTCCCAATAGATATTTATCATCTGGAGTTATTGAAAATGTTTTTATCGGCTCCGATAAATTTTCAATTTTTTTTATAATTTTCTTAGTTTTTAAATCCCGTACTATTAACTTCTCTTTTGAACCCGAAATAAATAAACTTCCAGAAGGAGAAATCTTAATATGGTTTATAGAAAATTCATGTTCTTCTAAAGTTTTTAATAATTTTCCTGTTTTGGTTTCCCATATCCTAATATCATAATCATCAGAACCACTAATTAGTAGATCACCATTTGGACTAACTGCAATAGCTGTTATACCTGCATAATGCCCATTTAGCGAATATAATAATTTTCCAGAGAGATCCCATATATTTACAGCATTATCTTCTGAACCAGTTATTATTTTTTTATGATCAGGAACTTCTTTTATAGTAGTAATTTCATTTTTATGTCTAATTAATTTCAAAGGTAGGTTATATTGTAATTTCAAATTTTGGTCATAATCCCAAAGATTAACTGTATTATTTTCATCGGAAAAAATTAAGTATTTATTATCTGAAGTAAGAAGGACATTCTCAATTAAACTAACAGTCATTTTGATTTCTTTAATTAGAGTAAAAGTATCAATATTCCAAATTTCAATTCTTTTATCATTTAAGCAAATAATAATCTTCTTTAAATCATTGCTTAAATTTATCGAATGAATTTCTACTTCACTATGTATTTCCATATTTTTTAATTAATAAAACTAATATTTATTTTTTTTTAATAGTAGATTATTATTGTAGGAGAAAGTCTTTCTATAGTGATTGAGTGAGTTGGTAATTACCTTGCGTCAAATTTATAAGTTTGAGTTATTATCTAACAATTAGAAAAATTGGCAAAATAATATATTTTTAGGAGGATAAAGTATTGAGCTACCAAAATTCACACCCTAAGTCAAAAAAAGAGATAAAAAATTTCATTAAGAGCAATTTATATCTTGCTCTTAAAGAGGTTTTAACTCAAATAATTGCTCAATTAAATGTTTATGGCGATAAATGTCAAATTGTAAATAAAGATAAATGGTATAGATTAATTGATAACACCTTCAAGAGGAATTTAAGGAATGCACATAAAGAAATAAAAAAAAATGTTATTGATGATAACTATTGGATTCAATATCAAAACTGTGTTAACATTTTTATAGAATATATTAAAAAACATCCAGTTGGAGATGAAATAGAGGATGCTCAAGAGATTATTTTAAAATTATGGGGGGGGATTCCAAAATTTGATATAATAAAAGTAAATGGTAAAGACCACCTTATTTATATCGTATTTAGAAGCAATCAGAAAGATGTTATAACAAAAATAGGCTATTTCTTACTTTCTCTCAGAAGAAGAAATCAAAGCTCCGAAATTGATGTAAAAAATTTAGAGGAAATTACAAAGGTTGTTTTTAATGATTATGGTACCTTTCCAGTAGAAGAGCATTTATTATATTTAACGCCTTATAATGTAATTTCTTTTTTATTTAAGTTCAAGAGGGAAAATCTTCTAAATCTCAACCTAGAAGAAGAATATATTGAAACTGAGTCAACAGAAACGAATGATGATAGCCACTTTGATGATAATCTTGAAGATAAGGTTGTAGTAAAACAAATCGATCCTCAAATTAATCAATCTTATGTAAGTGAATATGAATGGGTAGGAAAACTAATTCAAACTCAAAAGAAACCTATGAGGCAAGGGCGAATGACTCGAAGAGTTGAAGATATAGAAATAGAAGGATGGTTATATGAAAAATATTGTCACTTTGCTCAACATAATAGATATTTTATAGCACAAGATCCAAATTTGGGAACAATACCCGAAAATAAATTTAAAGAAGGACATAGAAGAAGACTTCTTATAAAGATTAACGATTTTAAAGATTGGTCTCAAAATGTTGCCCATGAGATAAGTGACGACCCAAAAATGGGACATTACACTCAATGTTGGTTTAATTTTGAAAAGTTTTTAGATCCTGATAATTATGGATCCCATAAAGCAGTTCCAATAGCTGGTACTGGATTAGATCAATATAAAATTAGAGAATTAACCCTAGAAGAATATCATTTTGCGTATGAATTACCAGATAATGGAGTTCCAATAGGATTATTTCTTCCCGATCCTGATGTAACAATAAAAGGATATCCCATCACAAAGATTCCATTCTATTTCCCTGTAAGTGACAAAAATTATGAACAACTTTTTTACACACCAACATTTATTGTTGGGAGACCTGGTTCTGGCAAAACAAATACATTAAAAACTTTGACTGCTTCGAGTCTTTCTTGTAATGATTATTGTAGTCAAGAAAAACCCGCTTTCATCTTTTTTGATTATGAAGGGCAATTTCGCTCACTAGCTAATCCTTCCTTAGAAAATATTGGAGATTCTAAAGATAAAGAAGTTTGGAATTTTTTAAATATAAAACCTGTTAATTTTAATGATGTAGAAATCATTTCAAATCCAAAAATATCTCCAAAACAATTCTCTTTTAAGGAATTATTTAAAGATTTGAATATCAATCAAAAAGTAAAAACTCTACAATATTTCTTGAGGAATTTATCAGAGATTACAGAGATAGCTTTTAAGGTAATATCTAGGAAAATTTTCTCTAATAACAACCCGGAGACTTATTCTGAATTTAGAAAAGAATTCAAAAAAGCATTAGAAAATCAAACGATCGATGCCGCAAAAAATTTAACTAAAGGTCAACGACAAGCCTTAATTAGAACATTTCATGACGATATAAGCAGATTTTTTGATCAGAAAGGAACACCATTCGATTTAAATACCCTTATCAGACCAGGAAGAGTCATAATCTTTGATCTTAAAGGTTTACCTAAAGAAATGGTAATTTTATATGTTCTATTAAGTCTTCAAAAATTAAAATTAGAAACAAACTTACTAAAATATCCGGTTATTGTTGTAATTGATGAAGCACATGAAATTTTTAAAAATGTTACTGGCTCATCAAAGGAGGCAAGATATTACACCCTAATTTCTAAGTTTTTAGCTGAATTTGGTTCAAGGGGTAGAAAGTATAGATTGGGTTTATGGTTAGCCTCTCAAAGACCTCAAGATTTGCATAATGATATTCAAAAGGTTGTTGGAACATATTTAATCCTTGGATTAAATCCAGAACATAAGAGATGGTTAACAAATGTACTTGGTAGTTCAAGAAATGCAGAAGTTATTTTGAATCTACCCAATAGATATGCTTTATTCAAAAATTCTTCCTTATATAGAGGAGCTGCACACACATTAAGACTAATAAAATCTCCAAATGTTCATCGAACATTTGTATGAAATCTACATAATTTTTTTCCTAATGCAATGTATCATATAGAAAACTGTTCTGATAATGCTTTCTTAATTTTTTAATATTTATATTATACGCAGATTCTCTGTTTTCTATAAGTAACTTGTGAATGTCATAAGTTATAATTAATAAACCTTACCATAACTTGCATTTTTCATATTGATCTCTTTCTAAATCTTTCTTCAAGTATTACACCCCAATATTAAATTTTTATCGTCTATTTGATTAACTAGCTTAGCTATTTTTGATAAATCTGAAAGGATATTTTTTTTAATAGTCATAATTGGTGAAATATTTCTTTTAGGGATGTTTCATTCCATAGATTCACAAAGAAGTATTTTATATCTTTTAGGTTATAATAATTAAATTATCGTCTTGATCCTCCGAGGTGAGTTCAAGAGTCACCACGGTATTTTTATTTTGAAACTGTTAAAAGTTTAAGTATCTCTTTTTGAAGAGGTTTATATCTTTCAGCACAAAATAATTTCAATGTCATTAATTTCATTAATTTTTGGGGATTTTTTCTCGGCAACTTAAAGTATCGTATTTTCTGGATTTCCCTTCTAAGTAATTGATATGCTAACCTCTTATAAAGAAAAAACCCTTAACTATCAAAAATTTTTACAATGTCCCGACCTTGTAGATGAAGTTCTGTTCTTCTAGACTCTATTTGGTAAACAATTCTTATAGATTTCGTAGTTAATTCATATACCTCATCAAAACTAAATTGATGATCTTTCATAATTTCAAGACCATTGTGAACTATTCTATGTCTCAATCGCATTAAACTGCCACTCCTGTTGACATCAAAAATTTCTTGCCATAATACCCCCACTAAGGTTGGCAGATGGATCCCTATTAAGTTGTAAGCTATTTTCAAATTTTCTTTATTCTGAAAATCCATCCGGGGCTTTAACACGTCACTTAATTTTGTATGAGAAGGCAGAGGAGTTATATTAAATCTACGATAAAAATCTTCTAAATCTGAGCTATCTAATCTATCTAAATCAAATTTAATAGAGGCTGTTCTAAAAATTGATTCACAATATACCTCAACTGCCGTTGCTAAAAAAATAATGAGGGATTGACATTTCCCAATAAAATTAAGATCTATTCTTTTCGCGTTGAAACTGGTGTTTATAGGAGAAGTGTCTAATGAATCTTCAGTATGTTTTAAATCAACAAGAAACAGAGCAATTTTATTTATATTCAAACAGAAATTAAGATATTCTTCTGTAAATTTATCCCAATTACTGACGGATACACTAGTTTGATCATAATGAAATTGATTGGTATCTTCATCTAATAGGATATTTGAAATCTTAGGTATTTGATAATTTATCAAACTTTCCCAAAAATCCTCCATAATATCAATTCATCTGTAATATATTTATACTTACTAATATATTTACCAAATGAGAAAAAAATTCAAAAGGGCATATACTTTTTTAATCGTTTCATTATTATAGTATTAGCAAACTCGATGTTCTACTATGGCATTAATCAAATTTCTTGATGGCTATTTTAACGATTCAAACGAATCTTTGTCGTTAAGAATAGATCTGAAAAAAGTTTATATGTTTAATAAAACCCATTTTGCAGATTTTGAGGAAAAATTAGCGAATCACATTGAAAGCGGTACTCCTGATGGTGAGGTTGATCTCGAACCTGATGCAGAAGCAATAAAGGACACTTTCCTCCCTGCTATGGTTAGTTTGAAATGACTTGAAAAATTAATTTATCAGATTTCTAACAGAAGTATTGTAAGTATAAATGATTTAATGAATAATAAACCTATAATTGAAAAACTAGAATTAAGTTCTTTACACAATAATATTAGGATTAAAGAACCAAATCAATATCATATATTCGCTGAACGATATGGAGAAATCATTTTTAATATTTTGTTGGTTCTTTTTTATTTATAGAAGTTGAATGCACCAAATACTTCTCCATCTAATTTCTCCATTACTATGTTTTCTTGGGTATTTTGGGCCAGTGCGTCAAAATAATCCCTGTAGCTAATTTTTTTTCAATTTAATATATATCAAGAGAAGATTTCAACATTAAGAAACCGGTTTCCAGAGAATTTCTAATTTATCCGCATAGCCTCTGACCTCTTGCATTTCTTGTGAAGTAGGTCTACGGTTTATTTCAGGATATTTAAACGATTTCCACTCTGGACGATATTGAGACATTAAATTCACTACAGCATTAGGAAGTTCTTTGGCTATATAATCCAAAATAGGTTTAGAGCAACATTCTATGTGTCCGGGCATAACGAGATGACGGATTATAATTTCACCACTACCCTCATCATGCACCCGTTTGTGATTCCGTGATACAAAATCAAAATAATTATCGACTCCGGAATATTAAAGCAAAATCGACAGATTGAAGAAAACAAAAACTCATAGATACTGAAACTTAATGGTTACTTTATTCTACTATAGTGTTTTCTACTTAGGTTTAGATTTATCACGTTAACTAATTCTTTTATTTAATTTTTAATTCCAAGGATGACAACCAAAATAAAAATATTAATACAAATTATAGATCTACCTTAAGATGTTCGTATGAAGCCCTTATTGCAAGTCTGACGCTCAAATCATATTCAAAAGTCTTATTTTTCGAAATTTTAAGAGCACAAATGGAATTAATGGAAACACTTTAATACTGCGAAATAGAAGTATTAAAGATATAGCACAGATAATTGGATTAAAAAATATTATTCAGTTGAGAAAATTAGATTTATTTCAATCTCGACTTTCATATGTAATCTAGACCTTATTTTATCTTTATTTATTTCAATCAATAGCGGATAGAATAAAATGAAATATAGTTATTCATAGATTCAATCTAATAGATATAGAAATAGCTTCTAATCCTTTAGATTTGAAAATTAAATCTCCTTTATAACTACTTAAATGCTCTCTCTTGAACGGTTTAGGGTTAAAATAGATATTTGAGGAACCTTCTACCCAATTGATGATCATTTTTTTTTTAATCTCTTCAACACCTAACTTGGCATAATTTTTTGCTAAAGGAGATTTACTACTCTTAAATGATCCGATTGTGTCATTCCAGGTATGATTATTCAAAAGTTTATAAAAATATAGATCCTTAAAAACTCTGTTGATGAATTCAATGTACTTCAATAAAACTTTTACACATTCTGTTGGAGTTTTTATAGTTTTTTTATTATGTATGAAACCGTTTCTTAGAGACATTGAATTGTTATCATAGATAGTTCCAATTTTATTTGTTTCTTTGGTAATTAACCTATTTGATTTTAGATTTGTAATAAAATCACTTAATGTTGGAGATTTACCCCCAATTGAAGTAATAGTTATTGACTGACTTTTACAAATCTCATTAAATATACTTTCCAAATCTGTACTAAAGCTTTTTATCGCGGGTATATTCGAACCAACAGCAAGAGCTTTTAAACCTTGTGTAATATTGTCTTTTATTTGTAAAAATTCAATGCTTTCCCAGATTTCTTCATCAAATAAAACTGCTGGATTTTTTACCCATGATTCCAAAATATTGTTTGGATCATCTTTATTCTCGATACCAGATCCTGGTTTAATAACCACAAATCTATTATAGAAAGGATTTAATGATAAAGTCCTTATTTTTTTCCTTGTTTCCTCATAGATTTGAAAAAACTCTTCATTTTTAAATTTAAGAATCCCATAAGTTAAGATCATTGCCTTACAATAAAGAAGCCAGCATAAGTGATGGACATTTTTTAATTCTGGATTTTTACTAAAATATTTTTCTAATATATCTATAGCATCATCTAAAATTGACCAAGATTTTTCAAGCCCTTCTCTTTGAAAATTATCCCATGCTTCAATTTCATAAGTAAATGTAATATCTGTGGAATCTACTTCTTTAGTATAGTTATATAACCTTGCCTGCTCCTTAAGTTTTTTTTCATAGTCAATAATTTTTCCGTTTAAAAAACTTTTTCCTGTTTCGATTGATTTTTCTAAAACTCCCCAATCATTTAATTCACAACCAAGATTAATTTCTGAAAAAATTAATTTTGAAAAGTATTTTAGATAAGTTGGTTTACACATATCTCTTGAAAATCTCTGGTCAAGCACAAAATAAATTGCATTATCTTCAATATCTCTATTACATCTACCAAAAGCTTGAGTCAATCGACGAGCAATTAATTCATATATATATTCTTTATTCTCTATTAGGTTGTTATAAATATAATCAAAATGATCGAGATATTTTGGAATCCATGTGATTATACCCACATTGCAAGTATTTAAGGGTAAATCGATTCCATAATATTTTGAAGCAGCAATTAAATGCACCTTTTTTTCTGGGATGAATTTAGTGAGATCGTTGTTATTCTGATAAAGTATTGATTTTTTGCCTTCTGTAGTAAATAATTTGAATAGATCTTGTTGTTCTTTCCCACTATAGCTCATTGTCAATGATTTATCAAAATTATTAACTATATTTAAGCATGATTTATTGATCTCAGTTTGTTCTAATTCATCAACTTCATCAATTGGAAAAATTATTCGATTTCCCATCTTTAATTCGTCATTTTTTAAAGATTCTTCATTAATCATTAAAACATTCTTTTTTATGACTCCTAATTCCTTTTGAATAGATATTATTGTACCGAGAGTAGCACTCATAAGAATTATTTTTTGTGTTTTAAATATCTTTTCTTTATGTCTTGGGGCTGGAAAAAACGGTCTAAAAATTATTTTTTCATTATTAAAAGTCATCAACATTCTTTCCAGTTCTCTCCAATTTCTTTTTAGTTGCCATCGTAGATTTCCGGGATAATTAGAATCATTAATTATGCTCGTAGCTCTATCATTTTGAATCCAATTTGCGATTATTACGCTTTCATGAGGATAGACTAAGTTGATTTCAAATCTATTTGTTTTATTATTTATTATTGATTCTAATCTATCATAGTTACTTGGATCTAATTTGTTAAGTATTTCTATATAAAATTCTGGACACTCCCCTCTACTTATAGTAACAGAGCTGATTCTATTAAGATTTTGAATGAATCGATCTGCATCATCAATAATTAAAATTTCTGGAGGTTCTATCTTAGAATTGTACAATTCAAAATCATATGAAGATATTCTTATAACCTGATTTCTTGTATAATTTATAATATTTTTTTTTCTTATATTTCTTGGAATATTAGCTTTATTGCTTGCTTTCTCACTTCTTATTATCACTGCTGGAATATCAAGATCTTTAGCATGCTCTAAGACCTTATCAGCTAAAGCGTATTCATTAATAATATATGCACATCGTTTTTTATCTTCTAATAAATATTTTTTTAGGATTTGTAATCCAACTAGTGTTTTTCCACATCCTGTTGGTAGGTTAATACAAATTAATTCGTTATTTTCTTGAACATCAGAATCCCAGATATTAAAGAATGATTTTTGCCATTCCCTTAATTCTTTAAACTTTTTTCTATTTATTGGTTTGAAATAGTCAATTAGAGCCATATTCTTGATTAATTTATTAATTTTTATTTTAAGGTCTATTCCTTGAAAAGATAAGGTAGAATAAATTTTTTATTTTTTTATTAATTTAAAGGAAATACATGAAAAACCTAATGAACATTCGTATTTGTAATAATAATGGCTTAGTGTAGCAATTAATTCAAGCGTGAATTCAGTCAGATTCTCCAAGTATGAAGCCAAGCTTGTTGGGATGATTTTAACATTTCTAAAGTATTTATCTCATTAAAATTGCTTGTATCCTTCTTATCCTTTTTTAATTGGCAAATAAAATATAAGACTGTTAAATAATTTTGCATTAAGTAATCCCGTTTGAATTTTTCTTTCTTATTTTCATCGAGGTTATTAAATTTATGAATAAAATCTCTGTTTTCAATGCTAATGATTATTTTATCTTCATTATCATTAGGAGTAGCTATAAATTCATCATCTAGCTCATATTCTTTCCAATATAGATCTTTAGAACTAATTACTATCATTTCTGGAAGTTGTAATTCTAATTTGGGCTTTTTTTGTTTCTTGGGTTTTTTGACAATCTTAAATTCCTTAAAGATTAAATTTATGCATAAATTATCGCTCAATTCAAATAAAGATGATTCATCCTCTTTAAGAAGACCACCGCTATAGTTACTTATAGATTGTTTATAATTTACATTGATTTTATCGTTAGTGTATTTTCCAACAATATATTTATCAATTCTATGTTGGTTTCCGATATCCATGGATTTTGGTGTTGTGGGTTTAGAATTAATAATCGGTTCAGTTTTTTTTTGAGATATTTTACGAATAATAACTTTTATTTTATCGTTAGGCTCTTCTTTTCCAGAAGGAAAAAGAGTTAATTGCAAGTTATTTTTTATTAGTAATTTTGAAGGCATTTTTTTCCATTTTTTTCCACCAATTTGTATCACATCGATATCTTCTAGCGGATATTCTGATAGGCAATGTATATAAATCCTCTCTTGACCACACCTAACAGTTCTAGAGATTACCCTATCATCTATTGTTTTAAATTTTAATCCTTTAGTCTCTTTATCATTATAACCAAATTTCTCAATTAATTCAAGTTGAGGTTCTTTGTCTATAACATCAAAAGATTCACTCGATTTATTTTTAATATGATCTTTATTGTTTTTGGTTATATCAACATTTTGTCCATTAAAAATTTCTAAAATCTCTGGTCTTTCTTTCTTCAGGATCTTTAAAAAGTTAATTTTTACATCAGCCTTAATTAATATTCTATTATCAGCTTCGTTCTGATATTCCACATTAGCCTTCTTTAGGATAGGGTGTGATTCAAGCGTCAATTTTAATTCATCTTTGAATTTTTTAATATATGGAGATTTTTTTATTTTTTCTCGATTAGGCATGAAAAATGCATCTTCAATTAATTTATGCTCTCTTATCACATCAGTGAAATCCACTGATAAGAATAGATACTTTTTTAATGATTTTAGTTTGAAATTTTGGAAAAAAGTTCCATCTAAAGTTCCATGTGCTTGACCATTAACAGTTAACACACCCCTAACACTTTTTAGTTCTGTAGCTATATCTTTAGCAGTATTTTTGTAATTTCCTTTTTCTGATCCTCTGATTATTTTTGTATATTGTTTAAATAGATATGCTTGGCCTTTATACCTGAGTTCAATTTCCTTGTTATCTATAGTATGAGTTGTGCTAAAAGTAAAATCTATTCCTTCATTATATAAATGGTGAATCAATCGAGATTGACTAAAACGAGCCCTACCACTAATATATCTTTCCATATGAGTTTCTTTAGTATTTTTCCGATCAACATATAAACTGCAAGGTAATGGAAGATCCCAAAGGTAGAGATTTAACTTACGTAATATATGTCTTGATTATTTTTCAATTCTATTTTGATAATTGAAATATTTTATTAAAGTTCCTTTTGTCATTGAATTCACCAGACGTACATTTTTATAATTATTTGAATTTTCTACTATATTTGGTAGTGTATTTGGAACTTCATCCCGAATAAAACTTAAAACTTGATTGTTTTTATTACTTAAAAATTCAAAGAAACTAATTTTATTATATTGATTAGAGATATTTTTTCGAATTAATGTGAATCCCCATTTTCCCATATCTTTTTCTTCTTCATTAACAAGTTCTGGATGTCTCCTTGATAAAATCATAACGTACTTATGATTTCCAGAGAAAGAAAAAGCACCCCCATTTCCCATTCCATATTGACCTTGTACAAAAGGAATTGCATTCTTTTCACTTGGTTTATGATATAAAAAAGTATTTTTAAAATCTTTAGGGTGTTGCCCAGTAGCTTCATCATATACATAAATTATCTGATCTTGACCATTTTTTGCATCAAGAACAGTTAGTTTTATCTTGTGAGCAAGGTCATTTATTTTATTTTTATCTGTATAGATAAGGTGCCCTCTATTTATCCCAAAATATTTCTCTGCTGCGTCATGCATAGATTTAGGAATATTAGGGTTATCAATATCTCTAGGGTCGTCATCATTTTTATAGCATTCTAATAATAGCAACTGATCCATAGAATTAACAAGGGGTTCACATAATGCTCGTAAAGGGTCAGACTGTTGGTTATATAAAAATTTAAAATTATCCGTATTCCCCCCTACCACATTCCACTTACAATGTTTTTTGAAGAAGTTGTCTCTCTCAAGATATTCATGTAGGTCTGTTTCGTCATTAAATTTTAAACATTTACTAACAACATTAAAGACTTCATCATCTGTAGGAATCTGGTACACAATATCCCCTATTTTTTTTTCATTAAAATTGGAACCACTCAATATATTTCAACTTTTTTTTTTCTAGTTTATTTTCCTAAAGAAAATTTTTCTGTTTTATTTTTAATTTTATAGAGTTCAGTCAAGAAGAGATTTTTTGTATCTTTTACTTTTTTCTCAATTTCATTAAAAATTTGGTCAACATCTTCCGTGTAGAATTCATAATATTTTGTGTTACTACAATTCCCTAATATTCGTAAATCATATAAAACTCTTTTAACCCTATTTTCCGCTAATCTAATAAATTTTCCCCGCTTGGTCTCATTTTCTTTTTTAACTTTTACTATTATTATCTCCTCTAATAACAAACTTCTTATATCTTTAATATAAATTAGAGCTACTATTTATTTAAATATAGTGCTGAATATAGAATTATTTTCTGCTAATAATAAATTTAGAATCTTATTGAAGAATTTTGAACATTATATTTTATTAGTCATTTAGTAATATCTTGAATGCCTAATTAGTGCCTTAACCTCCTTTAATGCAATTTTCCTACCAACCAATTCTTGAGTAATTCTGATTTGTTTATCAATGAAGACTACTACCTTATAGTGATCAAGACCCAACTCTTCACAAATTTTTTTATTTGCCTTCTTTCACTCTCACTTAACTTGTACTAACCTTTATACGGATTACTTTTAATTCAGCAAAGTATAACAAATGTATAACATTTAAATTAATATTTATTAACTGCTTATTACAATTAAACTGGGGGGCTAAGCTTCGACAAAATTACAATATTAACAGATTAACATATTTATAAAGAAGTTATAAAAGAAATTTTGAAATTATTATAATATATAAATCTATTATATTGAATTTCATGCAAGAAAACCGAAATCATTACATTGGGGCAAGATTTACAAAGAAGGAAAAAGAAACAATCCAAAATGCTGCTAAAACCAAGAATCAAAACATTAGTGAATTAATTCGAGATGCTATTTTTACTCATTTAAATTTTATAGAAAAAAATCAAGGAAATTTGGAAAGGATAGAGATGCTGTTAATCAAACCAATTTCAAGCAAGCTAAGTGAAAATGTCTAAGCTCAACTATTAGGTTGAAAAAATCTATATATTAATTGGTAATTAAATTCTCTCATATTTCTCTTTTAAAATTATATTCTCATTTTTGATTCCATACGAATTTTTTCATCTAAGACGAGATAGATAGTATCATGCCTGTGCTTTGGGAAACCTTTTCACCCATAGGTTTTAAATCATATAAAATATTCAAGAAAGATAAATTAGGAATCTAAGCAGAAAGTTGCTTATTAAATAAAAAAAATATATTTCTAAATGTAGCTTAAAATCATTAAAACTTATATTAAAGACATTTGTATGGTGTTATAATTAATTATGAGTAATATCAATGTTATTTTAAAGAGATGTAATGAAGTAATTAATCAAGCAGAGGTTATTATAGAAAAGAATGAGCCCAGGCGTGTAATATACATTATTACATCAATACAGAATATCCTTAATACAGTATTTTCAGGTGAAGTTCCTGATTATTTGAATTATGAATACTTTATTGAACATGTATTTCCAAAAATTTCGAGTCAACCTGAATATATTTCAAGATATAAAAAAATTGATAAACTTGTTGTTTACTTGGAAACATTTAAAGCCTTTAGAGATGACTTAGATAGTGGTTTAATTTCACGACTTTCTAATATTATATCTGTGGATATTTTTAGTAGTTTGATTGATCAAGCAACTCAACTTCGAGAAAATAATACCGAACCCTTGAATCGAGCTGCATGTGTACTAACTAGAATAGTTTTAGAAGATACTTTATTAAGATTAAGTAGAAATAATAATCTTACTCTTTCTAATGAAAAAGCCTCTATAGCTAATGATGAATTGTGGAAGAAAAATATCTATGGTCAAGCAAAGTGGAGAGAGATCCAATCATGGTTAGATATTGGAAATAAAGCTGCTCACCCTGATCCAGAGTTTAAGACAATTAGCGAAATAGATATAGATAATATGATAAATAATGTGAGGAGATTTACTGAATTATATCTCCAGAATTAGTTTAAGAAAAACAGTAAGATAATAATCTGTTATACTAATAATGAAAATTCAATAATTTAATGGATAATCATTATCATCATCTATCATTTAGTTAAAAGATAAATTATTTAATATATTGGTCTATTTGTTTGATTATTTCCCTACAATATGTATCAACTGATCTTAATTCATCATTCGTTAAATATCCTGAATTATGTGCTACTCGATTTCTAATGGTATATAAGGAATCAATTCTTGAAAAAATCCATTGTCGGTCTTTGAATTTATCCTCAAAACATGAATCCCATACAAATCTTATGATATTAATCAATTTTATTAAATCTAAATAATATATATCATGATTTCCTCTCATTGGTAAATACTTTTGATTTTCTTCTTGAGTTTTACGGATATTAATGTCATTTGACAATCCTGAATTCCCAATGGAATCAATTGACGGATATCCATTATCATTTAATACTTGAATTATAAATTTCCGCAATATATTTTCGCATATAAATATGTATTGGAACATTGCACTTGGTAATTTTAATTGGTTAAAAATATCATCAAATTTCTTATAATCGATCCCATCAGGTAATACTTTTGGTGTTGAAAATTGGCTGAAAAGTTCAACAATATCCATTTTTTCATCATTCCACATTTTTTCGGAGATTAATTTTAGTAATTCGATTTGTTCCTGGATAATTTCGGCATGTTGCCAAAAAAAATACCCATAACTATTCCAATTTCTTGAATAATTTGATTTGATAAACCTCATTATTGCCTTTGCTAATTCTATTAATAACGGTAATTTATTGAAATCTTTAATTGACTCATCTGATAAATCATATAAATCTAAATCAAATCCACCAAATCTATTAATATAATCCGTTACTTCCTGAACTAATACACTAAATGCTAGACGAACTCTTATTTTTTTATCCATTCTAAATCAATATATCTCATAATTTTTGTCATATCCAATCTATTTTTTTAATCAAATGAATTAACTTTTCCTTGATTTCATCTATGAAATCTAAGTACGTTAAATTAAATTATAAAACTTTATCTGGATTACCCTTTTCTTGGAATTCCTTTAATAAATCAAAGAATTTTTGATCAGTATCTCTTACCAATGTCTTGAAACTTTGATTATCAGGCTGATATTGAAATTATCAATTAAAGTGATATTTGGTATATGGTTTTTTATTATTTACCCATTTAATATTTCAGAATATTTATTTGTATTTTCTTGAAATCTTTTTTAATTCTATTATTATTTCCTTTCAAATTTTTATTAAATAATATTCATATAATGAGTAAATTAAATTTTTCCAAGATATTTATTATAATAAAATTGAGTGACACCCATACCATTAACTAATATATTTTCAATTATTATTTTTGCAGTTTTAGACTTTTTATAGAGAGTATTGAAGGAGTTAGAATTACTAATACTATTTGATATAGCGGTATTCATTAGCTTTAATACCTTTGTAATTTCTTTTTTGACTGTTTCTCCCACATTTAAATATAATTGGAATTCTTCTATGGTAAAAACGGTCACTTCAATATCTTTTTTAATTGCTTCACTACTAACAACCTTTCTAATATTATCAATATGTTGATTACGTTCAGAACTAAAAAGAACAACTATAAGATGTCTATTACCTCCAGCGTAATTTTTCTCCAATTTAGGTAGGATAACTTCGTAAAGATTTATACTTGAAGTATAATCGATTGTTATATATACTATATTATCACCTAATCTTGGATAATGATTAAGATTTTTGATGCGAGATTCATCTTCGATTAAATTTGTGAACTGTTTATTTCTATGAATTATTCCATCAATTCTATATTGCCTATAAACATTGTTTCTTCTGTTATCTAATATGATCTCATAAAATGCTTTTAATCCATTTTTAACTGTTAAAAATTCTGTGAAAATCTGACCTATAACTATATGGGCTAATGAACTTATATCCGTCTTACGTCTCTCATTTATATAAGGTAAAATCTCATTAATTAAATTAAGAGCTTTATTTTTTGAATAAAATCTTTCATTGTCAGGTAAGGATATGAGTTTATCTTCAAGATCTTTAAAAACTATTATCCCAGGAGTAATACATCTTAATAAATCGTACATAAAGGTACTACTAATATCCCACATAGATATAACTTCTTTGCAATTATTAGAATAAGCAAAAGTTGTTTCGATTAGAATTTCAAGCATTTTGGGATCAATTTGAACTTCAATTTCTACACCTTTTATTGAAGTTAAAAAACCAGAATTTAAAATTTGTTTTGTAATTCTTTCTCTAACTTTCTTTGAAAAAATTTCTATGTCTGAATCACTAACTTGGAATTTGTTATCAGATCTTTCATAAATTAAATCTGGTGTTAATATAGCAGAATAATATATTAATTCCATTGTACGTTGAAGATTAATTTGATCTTTTTGTACAACCCGGGATCTTACAAACTTTAGGATTTTACTAGGATTTGCATCCATCCCCTTAAAAATAATATATGATATTGTTGATTCATAAGCGGGCCTCCTTATCATATTCTGAAAATATAAACTGATATCCGTAATTAGTCGTGCTCCTTGGGATTTGGGAATTCCCTCATTTCTTTTTTCTTTCCAGATTGCTAATATTTCTTCTATTATCCGAAAAATTTTAATTTTTGCCTTATTTGTAAGGAAGTTAAATAAAGTATTCTTATTAATATGCACACCTATATTATATATCGTTTCTGAGCCAAAGACCATTAAAGAGTCTTTATTGAGTTTAGAGAATCTTCCGGGATAAATTTCGAAGGTTTTTTCTAACTTTGCATTGGAAATTTTATTCCCATGATAAAAATATTTTAAATATTCGTCTTTACACCTATACTGTCTAATTTGTAATTTTATATAATTAATTAAACTTTTAATTAATGTGTGAATTTCCGCTTTCTGATCGATGGTTAATCCAGTCCTAATATCAAAAGTTTTTTGTTCTGTGCTAATACAATAATCTGAGTTAGGACCTTCTTCATTATTAGCAAGAGTTATACCATAATCATTCACAAAATTATTTGTTCCACAAGTACTCATCTTTCTCCCTTTTAATTTACAACTTTGGTCGTCATTGTTGTTTTGAATATTTTCCTCATTCATAATATTAATAATAATAAATTCCTAAAATTTTTAATGCCTACATGAATCGAGGTTGTTATAGGGTATCCTAGTTCGGTTTTTGATTGAGTAATTAAGGTCTTTGTCTCTCATATAAAGGTATCCTGTTTCCTGTAGATATGTGTAAGCAAAAAATATATTTCAAATCTACTTACAATTATAATTATTTTCACACATATAAATTTAGGCGATCTGCAGAGATATATTTAGTCATTCGATTTTGTCTTTATAAACCACTCAAAAATCTTCTAAGAAATTTTGCCTTTATATTTATTTCATAAAATTTATAGATAATTATCTTCTAAAGAAACCTAATACTTTTATAAAGTATAGTTCTATAATAGCTAATACTTGTATAAGTTTTTTGATCTTGAAATAAAACTATTGTTTTAATGGATTTCTTGAGTCAATATGTCAAAATAATCCCTATTACTAATTTTTTTTTTATCGATTATCTAGAATGAGAAGATTTCAAAATTTAGAAACCGGTTTCCAGATAATTCCTAATTTATCCGCATAACCTCTGACTACTTCTATTTCTTGTAAAGTAGGTCTACGATTTATCCCGGGATATTGAAATGATTTCCATTCTGGTCGATATTGAGACATTAAATTCACTACTGCATTAGGAAGTTCTTTTGCTATATAATTCAAAATAGGTTTAGAACAACACTCGATATGTCCGGGCATAACAAGATGGCGGATAATAATTTCACCGCTACCATCGTCATGGATTCTTTTATGATTCCGAGATATGACATCAAAGTATTTTTCGATTCCGGAATATTTCATGGCGCATTCATTATTTCCATACTTCCAGTCTGGAAGCCAGAAATCAAATAAATCAATAATTAGAGATAATGCCTTATCACTTAAATAAAAGTTTGAATTCCATAATTGTGTTATGTTAACGGTTTGAAAATTTAAACTTCCAACTATTGTATGAATATTTGGAATTGGATCTCCTCCAACATAGTTAATGTTGAGTGCTCCACGTTTGGTTAATTTTTCTGCGACGTCAGCTAAACTCTTAACATCTACTTTTTGGGCGATATCTTCAAGTTCTTTCTTTTTTTTCCATGATTGCGAGATATCATAATTTTGGCAGAATACACAGCCGAAATTGCAGCCCTGAAAGAAAATCGTACCGCTAGGAATAAGCGGAGCTTCCTCT
>SDBV01005071.1_pt1 | contig 18698 bp, 22 predicted proteins | sample 2277081 | NCBI WGS metagenome assembly SDBV01 (sample SAMN10402039, study PRJNA504765) | marine sediment metagenome | isolation source: marine sediment core GS10_PC15, 223 cmbsf | place: Arctic Ocean: Southern Knipovich Ridge | collected 2010
TTTGGGCATTCGAATATCTCCCTATTAATCTCGAACATCTATTTCGTACAGGCGAAATTGAGAAGCACCATGCAGATCCATTTGATCGTCTTTTAATTGTTCAGGCGATGACAGAAAATATCAGCATTCTCACACCAGATGAGTTTATTAGGAAATATCCTGTGCACTCAATCTGGTAGCCACTTTTCATGATGTTCAATCTTGATAACTGGAACAGGCTCTTCGTTTTCATCAGAGAACCGGACCAAATAAGGCTACAAAGCGAACCCAGTGACCCGGCGGGTATAATGATCCCCGGGTAAAAGCGTCGTTTGCACAGAGGATAAAATCGCAGTTATCAAATTAGCTTTGAAACACAGAGGCAATCTTCAAGAAGAAACATTTCAAAGTCCTTTGAGCAAAAGAAACCGGGCCCTTATTTCGGAAAAATCCTACCAAAGAGACCGGCCATAACTGTATTTTCCGGCTTTTTTCGCCGGAAGTAAAGCAGCGGGACACCCTTTTGCACGCAAGGGGAGCATTACGTGATTCTTAGGGATGATCAGAACCTGGCCAGACGAGCTTCGATCTGCCGATTTTGGAGGACAACTCGAGCGGAATTCGAAGGATCATGGCCCAATCCGGCGAGAAGTCCGCCACAGTGTCAAGAAAATGGCCAGTTCTGCACCAATCCCAAGAGAGGAAGGACCGCGACGTAAGAATCACGTAATGCTCCCTGAAGAGATTAAAAGGAAGAAAAAGAGGCTCGTACAGAGGCTGTGGTGGAACAGGCGAGGATTATCCGAACGATACTACCGATTCTGCTTAAGGAGCTAGCCAGGATCCCTGATCCCAGAAACCTACAGATGATTTTGCATAACAACTGACCTGTATTTTGATCTACGGGATCTTGAGCTTCGTGCTGCAAATGGGTTCCCGCCGGCCAAGCGAATGAAGAGCTTACAGCTCATGGGATCAAGAGGCTTGCCGGGCGGCGGCAGACCTTGAGCGCCCGGTGGCTGGAGGGCCCGGAGGTATAGAGGCGTCTTCGCCGGCCATTCCAGCTCCACTTCGTATAATTTCCCTTGCATTGATGCCTCAGTGCTGGCCCACAAGGCTCTGCTTTCTGCGGGCGAAACACAGTGGTCGGTCTGCTGTTCGGCTTGTCTTATCGAATGGTCGTTAGCCGAAGAATCTGAAGGGATATTCCAGTTGGATTTTTATAACAATATACAGAATCTAAATAAGGTGGAAGATAAATTGGTTTCAGAATTCTTATGACGAACCGATACGACTGTGGCACTGAAGAGATAATCAAGACCTATTGGGCTCAATCTGATATTGAAGATGCTTTCAAAAATCTTAAGAATCCGTACTATCTTACTTTAAAGCCGCAATATCAGTGTATTGATACTTTATTGTATTCATCCAGAACCCGTGTAATATGCATAATATGCAATACCACGCAAAAATCTTGTTTTTTTACAAGATTTTTGCAAAATTACAATTCGTAGATGCCAGCAGGTGTCTTCATCTCCGTAGGGGGGTAGGGGTACCGAAGGTGCCCGCCGGCTCCTGGCGAAGATTTATGAAGTTGATCCGTTCATCTGTTCAAAATGTGGTTCTGATATGAAGCTAATTGAAATTATGCGCGAGCCTGAGGAAATGAGAAGAACAATGCAGCATCTGATCAAGATTGAAAGAGCCCCCCCGGGTTCGATCCAGTAAGCTTAAACGGACAGATTTCTTTTCTCATGCTTATAGTTTAGAGGATGTATTCTATCCCTTTAGCTTCCGGAAAAGCTCTATTTGGCCGGCCTGGGTGAAGTTTTGCTTTTTATGGCAATTTTTCTTAGCACTTATCGTCCTTTCTTATTTTACCTGGACTGGATGAGAGAAAACCTGCGCCGCCAGGAACGACTCAGGGGATCACAGTTTCTTTGCGCAGCAGGTAATGCCTGTCTCCTGCCCGGGCCAGGCGGTCCTGGACAATCTCCAGCTCCGCCGCCGCAAGGCCCTTGATCAGTAAACAATGATAGCCTGAGTCGGTAGGCTCGAGCACCCCCGAAAACCCGGCTTTGGTCAATCGCGTTGGCGGTTCTGCTCCATCCAGTACTCCCTGAAAGCTTTGAGCCTGGGAAGCGATTCCCGTTTTTCAGCTGCACAAAATCCTTACCCCGGACGATCTCTGCAGCCTGTTCCGCGGTCAGCGCAAAACCGATCTTCTGCAGAGCCCTCACCAAGGCCTGGCAATTCTTCGGATCCTTCTCTACAAAGATGTCGGCATCCTGCGTGGTGTCCGGGAAGCCGAGCAGGATGGCTCCCGACATACCGATAAAGAGATAGCGAACGCCATGTCGACGAAATGTGTCTCGGATCTCTTCGGCCTGGCGGTACTCAAAAACGGGCATACCCAAGCCATTCCGGGAGTTTCTCTGTGCACCAGCGCCGGTACTCCTCGGTAGAATCGAAAGATCTGTATTCGGCGTCATCAAGAACCGGCTTATACGTGCGGATGAAGGCGTATCTCCACCGCAGAGGCAATGGGCGACGAGCAGCCGCTTCGAACTCTGCGAGCCACTCACCAGGGATATCCCGGAACCGTTGATCTGCGCTCACACTACCATCATAGGCAGGGTAACAGCTCTTGTCCATACTCGGTGGCCGCAGGAGAATCAGCCTCGGCCCGGGACAGGCCGATGATCCTCCCCTCTACAAAGGGACCCCGATCATTGATGCGGACCAGGGAGGTCTTCCCGTTCTCCAGATTGGTGACCCGCACGATAGTGCCGAAGGGCAGGGTCTTGTGTGCCGCCGTCAACTTGTTGGTGGCGAATATCTTGCCGTTGGCCGTCTGCCGGCCCTGGAACTTTCCCCCGTACCAGGAGGCCAGGCCTTCCCGGGACAGCAGCTCAGCTGTAACAATTCCTACCCCCACCTTTCTTTATTCAACCCATCTTGAAAAGAGGGATTCCACTGAGGATCAAAAACCTCTTTCCGGAGTGTCAACTTTCCTTCATCTGTCAGGGACAGGAGATGCACCCTGGGGACTCGTCGGTCTGGAACGGGAAAATCCTCCCGGTAAAATCCACCCCGGCTTTCCTCCCTCTCCAGGATGGTCTTCGCCAGAGCTTTGCCGAGAATAAGGAGATTCTCCACCTCTACCGGTATCGCCGCAGGATTCTCTGCTGTTTTTAGGGACTGCTCCGCAATCTCTTTGATCCGGTCCTGAAAGCTCTTTACGGAACTTCCCCTTTTTATCACTAAAAGGCTGTCCCAGGCCGCTTTTTGTATCGTTTTTATTATAGGGGAGTATTTTGTTGACAACTCCGGCTTCCCGGCTATCGATACCTTCGGCTCATAGGAGATCTCTCCGGTATGATTATGGCTATGGGCGTACCCGGCCGCCTGCTCTCCGGCGATTCTGCCCGAGATGATACATCCCGCCAGCATATTCCCTCCCAGGCGGTCTGCGCCGTGTAAGCCTCCGGCATTCTCTCCTGCGGCAAAGAGTCCCTCCACAGTGGTTTCCATTTTCTTATTCACCCTTAAGCCCCCGTTGCAGCACTGGAATCCCATAGAGATCTCTACGGGATGGGCGGAAACATCTATCCCCCGGTAGCGGAAAAAATGATCCTGCTGCGTATGCCTGAAGGAAGGGCAGCCTCTCAGATCTACATAGATTCCCCCGGAAGGAGTTCCCCGGCCCGCTTTAATCTCTCCTACGATCCCAAAGGCCAAATACCGGGAGGCTCTATCCCGCACGCTGAAAGGGGCATGAAGTATGTTTTCCCGGATACATTCCTCTGCGGTGATCCCGTCGGGAAGATACCGGGAAAGAAATTCCTCTCCCTCCTGGTTATAGAGTTTGGACAGATATTCCTCTTTCCAAAAGTGGATCAGATTCCGGGTTGGGGCGGTTGTCATGGTAAAGATTTGCATGAATTCGAGGTTCACCGCTTCGGCTCCTCCTTTTAACCCCAGAGCGTAGCCGTCGCCGGCAACACCTTCCGGGTGTACATTCACCGAGAATAATCCCGCGTCGCCCCCCGCGGCCAGGATGACCGCTTTCCCGTACAGAGGGAACGTTTCGCCGCCGGCCTCATCCACGCAGAGCATCCCGTGGCAGGCGCTTTCTTTGATGAGAAGCTGGACAACGGTAGTGTGGGAATAGATCTCTGCTCGTTTTCTCACAAAATCGAGATAGGTGTGAAGAAGGGGAGCTCCCAGTGAAAAAGGACCGGGCTGCCGGTAATAACTCATAAGCTCCTCTGCCTGGGATTTCATCTTTAGGAACTCCTCCACAAAAAACGAGACCATTTCCCGTTCAACCACACCCAGACCGGCATTGATAATCTTATCCCGGTAAACATCGGCATCAAAGGATTTTTCCAGGAACCGGAAAAAAGAAGGAACGCCCCCTTCCGATGTGCCGCACCCCGAGGCCCCGGAACCCCGGACCCCTATCCCGCCCAGCCATCCTTTGCTGACTAAAGCTGTTTTCGCGCCGCTCTGCAGGGCGTACCTGGCGGCAGTTACCCCGGCCAGACCGCCTCCCACGATAATCACATCAAACTGCTTCATTAGGACCTTAAAGGTATCATAAATCGGGAATGATGAAAATAATTTTAGTTGAAATATTAGTTAAAATTGCATATTGACTTCTGGTTCTTTCTTTCATATCATTCAGCTTCAATGGAAATCAATAGTTCCGTCAATTCCTCCCTCAGGGAACGAGTGTTTCAAACCCTCGACTTTGTAGAGCCCGATATCTGCCCTTACTATATCTGGATCGATCCCGAAATGGAAAAGCCGCCGGCCGAATATTACCACGATCCCCATTTAAGAAGAACCATTATTCAGAACCACGTTGTAATGGCAGAGGTAAGGGCCCTGCTGCATCCGCTGGAAAACGCGGTCGCCTTGATAGACAGGTTCGTTAATCAGGAGACAACCTGAAAGGAATTTGATTATGGTGCATGGTATAGAGCATATCGCCTTGTGTGCAGAAAACGTGCCCGCCCTTATCAAGTGGTATCAAAGAATTTTCCACCTCGATTTAATCAAAGAGGGCGATGCAGGGCCTTTTTTCTTAAGATTCCCCGACGGGCTTTTTATTGAGTTTGTTGAAGCGACAGGATTTACTCCCCCGCTTCCGGCGGACAGGGAAAAAGGATTCAGACATATTGCTATAATGGTTTCATCTCTGGAAAAAATGGCGGCGGAGCTTAAGATTGAGGGGGTGAAGATCGTCGAAGATTATAAAATCGTCCCGGGGGGCACAAAGCTATTTCTTTTTCGGGATATTGAAGGAAATCTCGTTCAGTTAATTGAAAGGAAAAACCCTTTAGGCGCTTAATCGGGATAATCGGACTTGAGATCGAGCCAGGAAACTTCTTTTTCCGTTAAGGGTATATCGAGAGCCTTGATGTTTTCTTCAAAATGAACACGATCCAATGAACCGGTTACGGCAAAACAGTTTAGCGGTTGTTGAAAGATATAGGCCAGGGCGATCTGCGGAACAGTTTTTCCTTTTTCTTCAGCAAGCACTGAAGCCCTCTCCAGCCGGACAAAATTATCCTCCCTGGCGTAACAGCGGATACTTATAAAGGACTGCGGGTCTGTGAATTCATCCAAATTCTCCCGGGTAAATTTCCCGCTGAAAAAACCTCTGGCCAGGCTGGACCAGGAGAGCAGAGGATACTTCGTTTTTTTATACCACTCCAACTCGGGATCTTCGAGAGCGCTTTTAATACTTAACGTGCCGGGAACAGGATCGTCGTACTGAATCGCCAAACTGAACTGGTTGCTGGAAGCAGAAAAGGGGAACAGCCCTTTCTTCTCCGCGTATTCCCCAGCCTCTTCCAGCCTTTCCCGACTCCAATTGGATGCGCCGAAGAGAATTATCTTTTTTTGGTTTTTTAGCTCATTGAGGACCTCTACAATAGGAGCAACCGGTACGGTGGGATCATCCCTGTGTAGAAGATATAAATCGATGTAATCGGTCTTCAGCCGATGAAGTGACTCCTGAAGATCTTCTTTAATGTTTTCCGGATTGACTCTGCTCATTCCTCCAACCGGGTGAGCTCCTTTGTCAATAATGATTATTTTGTTGCGATTATTCTTTTTTTCAATCCATTGTCCGATAACACCTTCAGATGATCCCCCGCCGTAAGCGCAGGCAGTATCGAAGGCATAGCAGCCCATCTCGGTTATTGAATCGAGAAGGGAAAAGGTTGCCTGGTCCGGGATCTTCAAGGTCAAAGTCCCAAAAATAAGCCGGGGCAAAGGCCTGGATAGCCCTTGAATTGTGCCGTACTTCATATGTAGGGCCTCCGGTCGAGAACCTGCCGTAATGGACGCTCGGTGACAATAAACCCCGGCAGAGCCTGTTGAAATTCAGAGAGAGCGCAGATCATGCCGAAGAGCGTGTGGAGATCGTTGAAAGCAGGATCGTTTTTATAATCGATCTGTTTGAGATAGCCGATATACCTTTCCGCCGCTTCTTCCATTGCTTTTCGGCTCTCTTCAAACCGGTATCCGCACTGCCGGACACTCCGGTTCAGGTAGAAAGCCCAGTCGATCTCGGCATAGCTCACTCCCCGGCAGAAAGGTTCCCCGTACAGAGGCTGATGATTTTTTCTCCATATCTCCAGGCAGGTATCAATAGCTCTTTCAGGGTAACGCTGTTTTCTCCTGGCGTACACTATGTTGAAAAGATAGTGAAAGGATCCTCCCAGATAGTGAAAAATGGGAACCGGCGTTTTCGGTTCATCTATGGGGTAAATCTTCCCCTTTTGCCAGAACCCGGTTTCCGGGTCTTCCCTTTCCCACAGCCAGGCAAAGTACCAATCCTCCCACTCCCGGGAAACCTCTCGGTTAAGAACCAGGGCGGAATAGATACCCGCCCCCCGGTGGGATTCAAGCCAGGGTTCCTCCTGCCAGCGCAAATTGTCAAGCATTGCCTCCATCTTTCCCTTATCTCTCAAGGGATAGAGGGCCTTCAAAGGGAAGCTCGCCCGAGCATCAAAGAGATTCAGTGTGGCCAGGGCAAAGGCGGTGGTGTGGATCTCGTGGTGGGATCCGTCCTCGAAAAGACCGGTCTCAGGGTTCTGGAATTGCCGGATCGCCTTAATCCAGGCTTCTCTCTCTGCCATGTCTTCCGGCAATTCAGCCAGCGTATAGAGGATACAGGCCGCATCGGCGCAGCCGTAGGCAGTAAGGCCGGTTTTTAAGATCCGGTGATACTCCCCCGGGTTCGCCCCGGCATGGGATGTCACAACTCTCCTTGTTTCCCATATTAAATCTCTGATATCAAACAACCTATCAGCTTGACTTTCCTCAGCCATCTGTCATCCCTTTAGGGCTGCTTTCTGATAGGCAGCACGGATTTCCCTGGCCTTTTCGAAGCTTTCGCACCGGTGTATCAGATTTACCCCGGTAGGAAACATCTTAACAATTTTTCCCCTAGTCAGCTCCTCCTCCGTGGCTTCCATACGGATAATCGCTGTTTTATTCTTTTCGGCTAAGCTAAATAGATGTTCCCTGTCGTTCATCAATCCCTGCCCCAAATCGATACAGGAAATTCCTTCGACATTCAGGTAGTTTTTCATTTGATGTGCTATGGCGCCGCAGGAGTGGATCCCTCCCCCGCCTAAAGCCGTCAGAACAGTGCTGTCATGAGGAGCAATAAAATCCCGGTACAGTTCGGGGGAGACCATAATAGGGGAATCGTTGCGGATAAGAATATTCCCCCTCATGGCTACCCCATGTTGAAAGGAAAAGCCATCTTCATGGTCGGTGGTATAGGGCAGCAAGGTCTGTGCGGCCTTGATTTGGACTTCTGAGGTTTTGGTGAGCCCTTCTCGGAGCAGGCGGGGATCGGTATAAAAATCGGTAAATGCTTCGCTGCCCCGTAAAAGCTCGTAGTTGTCAAAGGGCCCCTGCAGATCGGGAAGGGTTCGTTTTACGAGCCTGTTCAGGCTGCAGTAAGGGGATAAGGCTTCGTTGTAAAACTCATAAGTTTCAATGACCCGGGGTATCCAGCCTTTCCCGGAAACCTCGGCAGTATCAATATTAAAGATCCCTTTAAATTCGGACAACGAGGAGAAGGGACGCACCCAGGGGGGATTGTCCTCGATCTGTTCCAGAAATCCACCGAGTATGCTGGAGATGAGTCCGATTCCGTAATTGGGACGAATGGTGACGGGAAGGTCGCACTGCAAATCGATATTCAGGGCGATGCTCCCTTCAAAAGCGTAGACTAATTCGTTGTAGAGATGTTTTTCCAAATCGCTGAAGGTCGTTCCATGGGGAAAAGGTGCGAACAACGGGTTATCAGGGAACGGAAAATTCAAAACCAGCGGCAGGCGGGGTACCGTTTCCCAGTTGAGAGCTTTGCGGTTCAGTTTTTCTGTATCTTCCAGCCCTTCGGGATGAAGATTCTCCTCCAGATAGTCGAGAAGACGTTTCAATCTATCCTGTTCCAAAATCACTTGCGTCTTCCCCGTTGGGTCGAGGTGAAACCAGACAATAAGAGCTACCAATCGGCCGGCAAACGCCGGCCGATTGGAAAAGCCCATCTATGGGAGGAAATCGTTTGTAAAGAAATTTTCCGCGTCTATATCTCCCTCAAGATCACGGTATTTTTTCATAATATCAACCGTCATTTTCCAGTCGCCCGCGCAGTTGTACAGGATATCTGCATCTGAGCAGTTAGGAGATTCCATACGGTTGTAATAGGCATTGCCCTGCTTCCTGGCCACCTCCAGCTTGAGCTCTTTTTTGATGCCAAGGAGAAGCTGCAGCGCTTTTTCATAATTGGCCTCGAGAGCCTCATGGCTCTTTTTGGTGGCACGCAGAAATCGCCGAATCAGGTCGGGGTTCTCTTTGATCAGGTCTTCATGCACAAAGATGCCCAGGTTGAGGATATTAACCCCGTAGTCGGCGAACTTCAGATCCACAACAGCGAGTCCCTGATCCTCCATGACGGCGCTTTGATCCCCTGCCGATCCCAGCAGGGCGTCAGTTTTCCCCTCCAGCACCGTAGGAATCTTGGCCGCGGCATCCACGTAGATCAAGCTGATTTTCGATTCATCAAGATTGTTGACGGCAACCACCGCGGGCCAGATCTGGGTCAAGGAATCCCCGGCGGTAACGGCGAGTTTTTTGCCTTCCAGGTCTTTCATTGTCCGGATCCCCCTGTCTTGTCGGGCAACCACGGCCAGGGCTGAAGTGGGGGTGATCATGGCCACAGCTTTAATGGGCAGCCCTTTGGCCATAATAGGAACCAACGCGGTGGCGTCGGCCAGGCCGAAGGTATCTGATTTGTTGCCAATCAGCTGTGCCGTGGTCACCGATCCGTTTCCTTCCATTATCTGTAGATCAATGCCCTCCTTTTCATAAAAACCAAGATCCTTCCCGAGCAGATAGACCGCATGGGGTCCAGTAAACTTCCAATTCATCCGGAAAGTAACCTTTGTCAGTTCTCCCTCAGCGGCCTCATCCTGTCCTGCCGCCAAAAGCTGCACTACAGGCAGTAAAAGAGAGAAGATCACGAGAATAAGCACCGTTTTTTTCATTTTTTTCCTCCTGTTTATTTATTTTTAAAGGGAACTATAAAGTTCCCCAAAACGGTTTCGGTCCAACATAGGGAGTTTATCACTTTCATGAAACGGAATTCCGTCTCTGGGAAATGTGCCAGGGAAGCAGGATCCGTTCCAGTCCCTCTACCGAGTAATAAAGGCCAAGTCCTAAAACAGTTAAACCAGTTATGGCGGCAAATGAATAATCGGTCTGCAGATCGCCGTTAGCCGTGAGAATAAGATAACCCAGCCCGGAATCGGAACCGATAAATTCCCCGATGACCGCGCCAATGGTAGCAGAGATAGCGGCTAATTTAAATCCGGCAAAGAAGGTGGGCAGAGCGCTGGGAAGGCGCACCTTAAAAAAGACATCGATTTCCTTCGCTCCGGTGGATCGGGTCAGGTTAATAACCTCCTGATCCATAGATCGCAGACCCACGATACCATTCAACAGGACTGGAAAAAACGCCAGAAGAAAAACGATCATTATTTTCGGAGTGAGTCCGAAACCGAACCAGATGACAAAAATGGGAGCCAGGGCGATCTTGGGAATGACCTGAAAAAAGAGAATCAGGGGGTAAACGGCCCTTTGAACAAATTTCGAAAATGCGACCGGAAGCGAGAGAAGAATACCGGCTGTAACGGCAACGATATAACCGAAAAACAAACTCCGTACCGTGAACAGGAGAGCGGAAAACAATTCTCTGTAATATTTGATCAGGGCCAGGTATATTTTTGTCGGGGGAGGGAGGATATAGGATCTGATCTCAAAAACAATGACGGCAAGCTCCCATAAAAGAAAAAAGAGGAGGAAGGACAAGGCCGTCTGGGTTTTTTTGTTCCAAAGAATCCGCCCTAATAGGCGAATCCCGTCTTTATTTCCAGGTTCTTTCACGACACCTCTTTTTGCGTTTCTCTCATTTTCTCAGTACTCCCTGTTCCAAAAAACACTGTTTGATCTGTTCAATGAGAGGGAAGAAATCTTCGGTCTCAATCCCCTTTTCAAATCGTGGGCGGGGCAATTCCACCGAGATTTCTTTGTAGATACGCCCCGGACGGGGGGTCATAACAATAATTCGATCGGCTAATTGCACAGCCTCCTGCACGCTATGAGTAATAAAAAGGACAGTTTTCTCTGTGTGGAGCCATATCTTTTCCAGGTCGATGCCTAACTGCTCCCGGGTCAAAGCGTCAAGGGAGCCGAAGGGTTCATCCATCAGGAGGAGAGGAGGATCGTGAAGCAAAGCCCGGCAGATGGAGCACCGTTGTTTCATTCCCCCGGACAATTCATAGGGATAACAATGCTCAAAACCCTCAAGAGAAACCATTTTAATCAGTTCTCGAGCCCGCTGCATGTGTTGTTTCCGGGGAAGACGGCGCATATCGATCTGGAAAAGGATGTTGCCCATGGTGGTCAGCCAATCGAGAAGCACGTGGTTCTGAAAAACAATACCCAGGTCGGTGAAGGGACCGTCAACCTTTTCCCCCTTGATTTCGACCTCACCGCTGCTGGCGCTGAGCAATCCCGCCACAATCATCATCAGTGTGGTTTTTCCGCAACCGCTGGGCCCCACGACAGCGAGGAATTCCCCCTCTGCTATAGAGAGAGAAAAATCATCGAGAGCGTGAACATTTCCCTTATCTGTCTCAAAGATTTTTGTTATGTGTTCAATAGAAACAAATTTGTTATCGTCCATTCAAAAAACTCAATTATCCCCCAAGCAAAGATTCGATTTTCACCGACTTGCCCAGTTTTTCCGATTCCACAGCGGCCAGGACAACGGCCAGGCTGCTAAGGGCTGCCTCCCCTCCGATTTCCGGGCTCTCTCCCGTTCTGATACACCGGGCAAATTCTCCGATCTCCTCGACAATTGCCGGCATGGGTGCAGTGACCCTGGCAGGGGGAGCGATTTTTTCATGAACCTCCCCTTTCCCCCAGGAATCATTTGTCAAGGTTAAACCATTTAACTCGTGAAAAAGTGCGTTTTTCTTGGTGCCGTACACGTTTATCCAGTGGGAAAAGCAGGAAACGTAGGTTGAACCCAGATAACCCGGCAATCCCGATTCAAATTCGAGCAGGGTGACCGTTACTCCGGGTATTTCCGCTTCAAGGCCGTCCCGATCCTGCCAGCTGAAGACCCGGCTGATGGGACCCAAGAGATACTGCAGGGTGTCAATGGCATGGATTCCTATCTGAATCAATGCCCCTCCGGGACACTCTTTCTCCGACCAGCGCCAGTCCCCTTTTTTAATGTTAAGGCCGTTGAGTGTAGAGATATTGGCTTCTACCAGATGGACTGTGCCCAGAACTCCTGAGTCGAGAACCTCTTTCAGTTTCCTCAATGCCTGTTCCCGGCGAGTTTGATGCCCAACGGCCAGGATTACCCTGTTCTGCGAGCAGACTTCTATTATCTTCTTTCCTGCGGCTATCGTAGTGGAGATCGGTTTTGTGACAAATATATGTTTACCCCGAGAGGCGGCAGAGGTAACGTCTTTTTCATGGCTTAAGTTGGAGCTCATGACGATAATCCCTTCAATTTTTGGATCTTCTGTCATGTGCGCATATTTTTCGTAAGGGAAGCAGCCAAATTCCGAGGCGAATTCCTTCCTCGTGTCCGGATACCTGGAGTAGCATCCGGTAATCTCTACTTCCGGAACCTGATCGACCGCCTGGAATATTTGCCGGCTCCAGTTTCCCAGACCGACAATGCCAAGATTTACCGGTTTCTCAACCAAAATGCCAACTCTCTTTCTCGTAACTCAAATGAGTAGAAAACTCAATTTTCAGTTCACATTATCATGACAGTTGAAATGATGTCAATAATATCGATTTAAATTTTAAAAGAAATTTCATAGTTGACCACCCTTACTTATTTCATTATAAAGAGGATATAGTATTATGGAAAAAAAGAAAGATCTATCTCAACTGGCTTACACCTATCTAATTGATCAATTGATAGCAAAAGAGTTGGAGCCTGGAAATCTGATTGAACCGCGGGACATCGCCCAGCAGCTTGAAATTAGTATCTCTCCGGTTAATAAGGCGCTTCACCTTCTCGCTCATGAAGGTTTTGTTAAAATCATACCCCGAAAAGGCTCTTTTGTAGCAAACTCAAACCCCTCATCTCTCATGGATCAGATGATGCTCAGAGAAGCGATCGAGTGCCAGGCGGCGCGCATCTACTACGGTGCTCCGGTTATGGAAAGCAAAGCGGATTTGATAAAAATCGCGGAGAAACTGGAAAAAACCAGCACTTCTTATAAGGAACATTGGGAATTCGAGATCGAATACCACTCATTACTCGTATCCCTTTCCGGTTGTTCCAGTTTAATACGTAGTTTCAAGAACAATATCCACTTGAGCTTTTTCCTGAGTATTAATATATATTACGACAAAGCCATGGAAAATCAGAGCCATATAGAGCTGACAGAGAAATTGACGGTTAACAATCCCAACAAATCAGAAAAATATATCAGGGAGCACCTAAGAAGCGGCAAGCCCGCTTTTTTACATAATCTAATTCTCGTCGGAGATAAATCATGGGAAAAGATCTAACAATCGATTGATATAAATCAAATGGCAAAAAAACGTTGAAAGAGTTCGGGATTCTGGTACCTATTGTGACTCCCTGCAGCAGGCAGGGCGAGGTGGACAAGGCTGGTCTGGTCAGTGTCTGTACTGATATGGTGAATGCAGGGTGCCGGGGGATTTTTATCATGGGCAGCACCGGCCGGGGCCCCTGGTTCTCCCGAAAGCAGCAAATCGAAGCCTGTCGCGCGGCGGCCGATTACTGCAACGGGAAAACACCTCTTTTTATCGGATGTATGGCGACCGGTTTAAATGCTATGCTTGAAAATACCAAGGCAATGGCAGATGCGGGAGCACAAATAGCGGTCGTGACCGCACCGGGTTACTTTCACTACAACCAGGAAGAAGTTCGGCACATTTTTTCTGAATTTGCCGACCGCAGCCCTCTGCCGGTTCTGATCTATGATATCCCGGGGTTCGCCGGCATCAAGCTGAAAAGCAATGTGGTGCAAAGTCTCTCCCAGCATGGCAATATCATCGGACTCAAAGATTCCAGTGCGGATATGGAGCAATTCAGACAGTTGATGGGCAATCTCAAGAATCTGCCGGATTTCTATCTGTTTCAGGGAAAGGAGCATCTGCTCGCCGAATCGATCATCGAAGGAGCTTCGGGATTCGTGGTAAGCCTCCTTCATATCGATCCAAAGCCTTTCACAATCCTTTACGAGGCGGTACGTTCGGGACAGGTCTCGACAGCCAACAAATTACAGCTTGGCATCACCCGACTTCTGGAGCTTATCGAAGAGTGCTTCCGGCGAAGGCCCGAAACCTCGACGCTATTCCATATCTTGAATGTCGCTTTGCTCAGGCGAAAAGTATGTTCGAATATTCTTCTGGATCATGAAGGCGATTGCCCCAACTGGCTTATAGAAAAGGTGGACCAAGCTTTGGAGTTATGCGCCGGCATCGCGGACGGGTTTTCTGAAATCTCATGACCATTGCCGAGATGTTTACTCTTAAAGGCAAAGTGGCCATCGTGACCGGGGCTCACGCCTGGTTGGGCTTTGAAATGGCTGGCGTGCTGGCCGAGGCCGGCTGTAACCTGATCGTCACATCGCGGGATAAGACTCGAGCCCGGAAAACCGCTGACATAATCGAGAAAAAATACGGTGTAGAGACATTGGGTTTAACCATGGATCAGCGTTACCACGAGCAGGTAAAAGCGATGGCCGAGCAAGCCCACGCCTGGAAGGGGCACATTGACATTCTCGTAAACAATGCGGGCGGCGGCTCGGGAAAATCGGCAGGTCACATCCTGCAGCGTAGTCCTGAGGACGAAGTCCGGTTAATCGCTACAAATCTCACGGGTGTGCTGTTCGCTTGCAAAGAAGTTGCCCGCTATATGATCGAAGAGGGATCAGGCAAGATTATCAACATCGCCTCGATTGCCGGTCTGATCGGCCGGGACCGCAGAATGTATGAGCGAAGCAACATGAGTGGACAGCCGGTAGACTACGCGGCCTCCAAAGCCGGTATCATAGGGTTGACCAAAGACTTAGCCGGGATGCTATCCCCTCACGGTATTTATGTGAATGCTATCTCCCCTGGAGGTTTCGAGAAAGGTGATCTTCCCGATCAGTTCACCAGGGAGTTCGCCGACAAAGCGATGCTCGGACGTTGGGGACGGATGGGCTGCGATATCAAGGGGCCTGTCCTTTTCCTGGCCTCGGCGGCTTCAGATTATGTGACCGGGCACAACCTCGTAGTGGACGGGGGTTTTAGCATATGGAAATAAACCGGCGAAGCTCGAGTGTCCTGATTGCCGGCTGCGGTTCTATAGGCAGAAGGCATGCCCGGGTACTGCGCTCCCTCGGTGTTAAGGATGTAAGAATTTGCGACCCTGACTCCGATCAGCGTCGAGCTCTCGTTGGTGAAGGACCGGTGAACACAGAATACAACACCTATGAAAGTGGTCTGCAGGACAATCCCGATGCGGTTCTGATCTGTACCCCTCCCGAGTTGCACATACCCATGGCTATACAAGCCCTCAACTCAGGAGCTCACGTTCTCTGTGAAAAGCCCCTCTCGGGAAACCTCGACCGGGTGGATGAACTGGATGCTGCAATTCAAGAAACGGGAAAGGTGTTTGCAGTGGCCTTCTGCTTTCGCCACCATGAGGGATTGGGCCTGGCCAAGGAATATTTGCAGAAGGGGCGAATCGGGCGCCTGGTATCTCTCCGCCTGCGCGTGGGTGAGCATTTGCCCGAGGTAAGACCGGACTATCATATGATGTTCGCTCTGACCCAAGGCGGTGCCTTCGATCTTACCCATGAGATCGATTTGGCTTGCTGGTTTACAGATCAGCCTATCACCGAGGTGCGATCGCTTCACGGAGCCTGCAGCGATCTCGGATTCACGGCCCCGGATTTGGTTGAGCTGATCATCCGCTTCGGTGAGCGATGCATCGCCAGCGTGCATCTAGATTTCTTCAGCTTGCCCCGCACACGAGTAACCGAACTGGTTGGGACAACAGGTACGATTACCGTAGAGTTCGCTCGCTGGGATAGATGTACCGTTTCTGTTTATGAACAATCCATTGGTCACTGGGTACGGGAGGACCTGACTACAGAGCGGGATGAGATGTTTCGCCGGGAAGATCGGGAGTTCCTGCAGGCGATCGTGTCGGGTACGCCGGTAAGCTGCCCGCTCTCAGAAGCTGTAAAGAGTCAGAAAATAATCAGTCTATCGGGTGGATAAGTCACGAGACCAGGCTTGGATCGCTCCCCGTCAGTGATAACTGGTGGACCAGTAGCCTCCAAAGTATCGAGTGATGACTTATAGGAAAACACGCTCCCGCCGTTTATCTATATGATGAAGGTGAAAGCATGTCATTAAGAGGAGGAAGCGGTAGCTATGGCAGATGAGGGAAGCCCCGGCGTTTATCCAGTGTGGACGCAGGGTCAGCGCACGGGTAAGAGTTACAGCACAACGCCGAAGAAGCTCTTCGTGAAGCCACTGAGTGAGCAGTTTCGAGAGATTCTTTGCTCTGAGGAGTTGAGAGGGAGGGTAGAAGAATGAGCAAAGCCGGCCGCAGGCCAGGGGATACCTGGCCAAGGGATCCTCATCAAACCTGGACAATACATTGGCAAGCAGCCTGAAATTCGTGGCTCCCAGGAGGTGGATATAGGCAAGGGACCCGGCGTAAACATTCACCTTATTTGTTGGTTTTATCTTCCAGCCTGAACCCATAATTGCTCATGCTTTCCACGCCGCCGGCAATATAAAGCTCTCCGCCGCCGCACACTATCTCTCCGATTCCATTGCCCCCACCCAGGCAGGTGGAAACCAGTCCCCCTCTCTTTGTTTTTCTCTTCAAAGAATAGAGAAGAGTGGTCATCAGGCGAGCTCCTACCGCTCCGGCGGGATGCCCAAAGGCCAGGCAATCGCTATGGATATTCACTTTCTCCATATCAAGCCCCAGCTCCATTTTATTGATCAACATCTGAGACTCGAAAGCCGTGTTCATCTCCAAAAGATCGTAATCGGCTATTTCCGTACCCATCTTTTCAAGGAGATTATTAACGGCCTTGATCGGAGCCAGCAGGAATTTTTCCGGCTCAACGCCGGACCTTCCATACCCCACTATACGCGCCATGGGCTCTAAGCCCAGCGTACGGTCTTTCTTGTGCTTCATGAGCATCAAGAAAGCGGCCCCATTAGGCAAGTGAGGTGAATTATAAAAAAGGAGAGAAGAATAATCTAATCCTTACCGCCTCGCCATATCCGGTCCACATTCGTATGCGATCGACAGTGTGGGAATAGTCGTTCACAACGGCGGCGAGAAGGAAGCAGCCAAAGGAGAACTCTTTGAGTCCGATCGCGCAGCGCGTGAGCGCTCTCATCATCGGCGCTGGGACTGGCACCGCATCTTTGCCGACTGAAGCTCAAAGCGAGCTAATTCGCATCGCATCTATTCCGGGGCATGCACTCTCGTCGAGTGGATAGTCGGCACCGAGAAAAATGATCCTCGCGGGGAAGCCTTGTTCTGGCAACAGGCGCTCATATATCACCTGGTTGGGACGATACTTCTGGAGAACGTACCCACCCCGGTCGTTTTCGAAGTGTACTTACCCAATAAGGCGGCCCTCGGTCGATTCGAGCATCACACGCCGGACTCTCGATGCGGTGATACTCGTTGCGGATCGTTTTGCGGCCGCCGACGGTTTGGAGTAGTGGATCGACAAAAACGGTGGATACCTGCTCTCCGGAACCGAGGATCGGTTAATCCTGCGAGTGTCCAGTCCGGCACTCTTCGCACACACAAACTCGATCCACTGAAGAATGAGATCGTCATCAAGGTCAAAAAGATGCCCCTTGAGTGAAGGAGGCCAGGGCCGGATTTCGTAAACTCTTGAGGTGCGCATTGGTCAAATTTCTTGACCCCAGAAATTCGCTATTCGGCGAAATCATATATCGGCGAACGGCCCATTCGCATACATCCGGTGTTTATCTAACCAAAATAGAATTAAAAAGGCCTCCTTCAGTTTAATGAGCGGTTGGAATTATTCACCACATTGGACTTCTAAGGGGGACTTTTTTTGCAATTTTATTGGTCAACCTCGATTTTCGACGGATCAAGTAGTCGTGAACTGTGATAATCCGTTAGTACTCGAACTTCAATACGGTAATTACCATCGGTGTCTGCGATATGCTATTACCTTTAAAATCTTGTGCGTCCAGCGCAAAAAATAATCAAGTCCAGCGCCCAAATATATTCTGGTGGACTTTTGCTTTTAGAACTTCGGTTGCGGCTGTAAGTCGTAGATGCCCGCAGGGTGCTGCGCTGGGCAATACCACTCAAAAATCTTATTTTTTAACAAGATTTTTGCAATATGGTTTCACTAGCTGCGGGCACCTTCGGTACTCTGTGAGCATCTATGACCTGTGGATTACAATTCGTAGATGCCCGCCAGGGTACCGCAGGTGCCCAGCAGGGTAGTGCGTCTTCATCCCCGCAGGGGGGTAGGGGTACCGCGATAGGAAGCTAATTGTAATTATGCGCGAGCCTGAGGAAATGAGAAGAACAATGCAGCATCTGATCAAGATTGGAAGAGCCCCCCCGGTATCGATCCAGTAAGCTTAAACGGACGGATTTCTTTTCTCATGCTTATAGTTTAGAGGATGTAGTCTATCCCTTTAGCTTCCGGAAAAGCTCTATTTGGCTGGCCTGGGTGAAGTTTTTCTTTTTATGGCAATTTTTCTTAGCACCTATCATCCTTTCTTGTTTTTTAAGCAGATATTTATTTTTATGACGAAAATCCGTTCGACCGCCTCGACTTTTTCCGCTCCTCCGATTATAATTTTTCCTGTAATCAATTACGATTTGGTGGATTTATTGGAATGCCATTATTACATTTAAATCTAAAGGCACTTAGAGAATACCAGGATAAGGCCCTGGGTTCCATCCTGGACACTGTTGCGGATTTACGGCGAAAGAATCTTGAGAGGGAAGAAGTTCTTAGCATTTATGAAAATGGTATTCTAATTTCGCTCACAGGGGATGGCTTAATCAATGCTCCTGCGCTCAATTACGCCTTTTTCTATTA
>SDBV01005072.1_pt1 | contig 18698 bp, 15 predicted proteins | sample 2277081 | NCBI WGS metagenome assembly SDBV01 (sample SAMN10402039, study PRJNA504765) | marine sediment metagenome | isolation source: marine sediment core GS10_PC15, 223 cmbsf | place: Arctic Ocean: Southern Knipovich Ridge | collected 2010
GCTTTTTTTATACAATCTTCCTTATGAGGCTTCAAAACATCTGCACCTTTACTGCTTGCCGTATAACGTTCTGTCATTGTAACAAAACTGTGTCCCAATAAAGATTGTACTGATCTAACTTCCGCACCTGCATCAGTAAGCTGAGTAGCAAAATCGTGCCTGAGATCGTGAAAGGTCAAAGCACTTTTACTACCATCCTCTCTTTCAGCGTAAAGGCCAAGCTGAGCAACCACTTGCTTGAACGAAGTCATAGAAGCGTTGACCGGAAGTCGTTTGCCAGTGCGGTCACTAACAAACACATAGCCCTCAATCCTATTCCCGATCTGGTCAGCCAGAACCTCGGCCAACGCTGGCCCACTCCATGACGTTTCCCTACGCCCGCCTTTCAGGACAACCGAATAACGCACTGATATTTCTACAATATGGTGGACACCTTCAATACTCAAATTAACTTGAGGGCAGGAGGTGTAACGATCAGTGCAAGCAGAAAGAGCTGTGATTCAGAGTTCAAGCTGATTATTCATTCCGACCGTGGAGTGCAGTATGCCTGTCGTGGCTTCACAGAAGTGCTCGATCATCATGGCTTCGTGCAAAGCATGAGCCGCAAAGGAGACTGCTGGGACAATGCTGTGGCTGAGTCGTTTTTCAAAACCATCAAGACCGAACTGATCTATCAGACCACGTATTTCTCCTGAAATCAGGCGAAGAAGGAAATCTTTGAATATATCGAGTCCTATTACAACGGCATCAGGAGACATTCAACATTGGGCTATAAAACTCCAATCCAGTATGAACAGTTGAAAAATGTGGCTTAAGCCGGTGTCCATTTTTCTGTGGCAATACCAAAATAGTCAAGCTCGCAGCTTAAGACACTGCCCTATACACAACATTTGACAATTGCTCTGGCGAGGTATTGAAAACAAGCATGGGGGGCCTACCGTACGAGCTTACCGGCATGGAAATAGAAACGCCGGATGGCACGAGCCTAAATGGGAACAAGTCCCGCGATAGGCTGTCTGTGCCAACCGGCATCTTTGAAATAAGTATGCATGATTAGCTTTGGATTGGCAAGAACTACTACGATCAGCACTTGACTCAAATAGAAGAGCCCGCAGAAGCTGCGGGCCATTTATAGAATCATGCTTCAACTTCCGTGCTCAATCGATTTTCCAATCATCATGCAGATAATAATCGAGCAATCTTGGCTGCATCAGAGTATTGATATCGTCGTGCTCCGACTCAAGCCACCCCTTGCCGAATACTGTCGCTGTTCTGAAAACATCAGCTGTCAGGTAACGGGTTTCAACCAGAAAAGATTTCAGCCCCTGGACTTTGCCCCTCATTACACTCTCAGGGAAGTTGTTCTTCCAGGCCAGGGCCCATCCCCACTCGCCGAAGCTTGGTACATTGTCATGATAGAGCAGGGTTTGGAATCGTGCAGCCTGGAGCGTCCTGTTTATGCAAAGGTAGCTCTCCTTGGCATGGTAGGGTGATGTTGCCTGGATAACAACCATGCCGTTCTCGGCCAGCAGCCGGTGAATCTTGAGATAGAACTCCTTGCTGTAAAGCTTGACTAGCTCTACTGAGCCGGGGTCGGGAAGATCGACAATAACGACGTTCCACTTATCCGTTGTCTTGCCGATAAACCGGTCGGCATCAACATTGAAGACCTCCACGTACGCCACCCGCTCAACAACCTCATGCTTGTTCTTGTCAACCTTGCCGGTGGCCATGTAGATGGGCTTGACAATTTTTCCCCGGGTAGTGTCTGTTTTTTCTGAAGGTAACGAAAACGGAAGTTGTTCTTTGCCTGATTGCGGGTCCGCCTGGGTCAATAGATCAGTGGTTACTCCCTTGGAAGCGCTCGCATGAACCCTTGCATCGGCGAAGGCATTGTTGTTGAGCCTCTTGATAACGGTGTCCGTGGAGCAAATCCTGATCATATCCGGGTCAAGGTCGACCAGTGTGACGTGCTCTACATCCCTGTACTTGAGAACTTCCCGCAGGGCAAGGCCGTCGCCTCCGCCCAGGATCAAAACCCTTCGATGGCCCGGTACGAGGTGCATTACCGGATGCACGAGCTGTTCGTGATAGATCTGCTCATCCGTGCTGCAGAACTGGAGGTTGCCATTGAGGTAAAAGCGGTGCTCATCAAGCGATCTGTTATATGTAATGATTACTCTCTGGTACTTTGTTGTTTCCGAGAAAACAATTCTGTCCTCGTACATCTTTTGCTCAAAGACTACATTCCAGCCACGGTTGTGGGTGTAGCCGAACAGGAGGGTGCATGCCGTAAAAGCAACGAGCAGCAAGGCGCTTACTCTGTTCTGGACAGCCTTCCTTGACAGGAAATAGCCGAATGTCAGCACTGCAACAAAGAAATTCATCCCTGCCATCATGAAGCTGATTTCCGTAAGTGGAAAGCGCCTGAGCAGAAAGTATGTCCAGACTATCGCGCCGGCAAAACAGCCCAGATAATCCAGAGAGTAGATGTTGGCAATGTTAATGCTCAGGGTTTTTGAATACTTCTCGTTGATCCTCAACACGAGTGGAATCTCAAAGCCGATCAAGAACCCGATTGACATTATGAAAAAGTACTGGACAATCTTGAAATGATGATCCATCAAGCCAAAGGCCGCGTAGATTGCGGTCGGTGCAAAGCCACTGAGCAGGGCCAGGACTATCTCGATGAGGATAAACTTTTCGATGAGCTTATTATTGCCCATAAATCTCTGCAGATAGCCGGCAAGCCCCATCATGAGCAACATCATCGCAATGATAATCGAGAATTGCTCGATGCTGTTGCCCAGAATGTAGGTGCTCACCGTACAGAGGATATACTCACTCACCAGCCCGCAGGCTCCCGTGAAAAACATAGACGCGGCAAGCAGCGCGGTGGGAACATTGATCTTGAACTTGGCAAGAAAAGCTCTCACGGCAGCTTTTTTTTCAGGGCTTCCAGCTGCCTGTGATGCTTTTTTCATAATCCATTTTCCCAAAAAAACGTATAACGCAATTCATGGTTGCAGGGCGAAAGGTTCGGCATTATAGCTCTGGCAATGATCCGTGTCCGGCACGGCTGGCCTTGCCCTTGACAGCCGGTGCGAGCGATAGATTTCAGTTCAGAATGTCGCCGTTTTTTTTTGCAACGCTCGCCTAAATCACGCCGGCAATAATTACCGCCAGAGCCAGGATACAAGCTTGGGTGACTGCAACCGCCGCGACATTTTTCTCCTGCTCAACTTGAATCCGCAGCGTTGTGTTCGGGAGAAACAGCCAGTCGATAATCTTGCGGAAGAGCAGGAGCAGCACAATCCCATAGCCGGTGCTCAGGGCGAATGATTTGCTATCAACCAGCCAGCCCTGGAAGTCGCCGGTAATGCTCGCACGCAGGATAACACCTAAAGCGACAAGCATACATCCCACTGCCAGGCCGGCCGCGGGGTTGGCCCGCTTTACTTCTTCTCTCACATTGAAAGAAGTGCTGAACTCATAGGCTTCGAAGAAGATCAGCAGCGATATCTGACCCAACACAGCGAAAAGCATTGCACTGAGATAACCCTGAAGAGGAGTTCCGCCGCCGCCGGTGAAAGCGCCGTACATGATTAAGCCCGTGGCGATATAAGAGCCCGCCTCTATCAGGCCGACTGCCGTATTACCGGCCTGAGCCTGGTCGTCATTGTTGATCCCGCGCAGGATAATCGCATCATTGAAAAACCGCGCAACCATCATCATCACCAGCACTAATGCACCATCAATAGCCAGTGTTTTCAGGTCGTTGACAAAACCCGACGTTTCCCCGGCAAGGGCCGCGGACATTCCGATAGCCAAACCGAGGTACAGCCCGAAGCGTCTCAGGCCCACGGCGAGGTTGCTGTTCTGCTCGATTTCCCGGTCATCATCGAATTTGGTGGTGGCGGCATCACGCCATTTTTTGGCAATCCAGATGTAAGCGAGAACAACCGCGGCGTAAACCATGTAAATGCCCAGAGTTTCGAGATAAGCCATTGCGAAATCCCCTCTTCGAAAAAAGAGTGAGAAAATTATGAAACAGGTCAGGTACCGAACAAAATTGGAGAGTGGAGCAAAGTGAGAAAATCACTTCCCTCTTCCACCCGGACCGCGGCCACGGGCGGACCTGCCCGCTGTTCGCGTGGAGGGGGCCGGTGTCCTGAACCCTCCCTTTTGGGCAAACGTACTGCCGGAATAGCCTTGCCTGGTAGCCCCGCCGTATGTTCCATAGCGGCTGGGGTTATTTGCAGGACCGTAGTAGGCTCTTCTTCCACGATAGTCCCGGCGCCAGCTGGTCCAGTTATTATGGTAATAATAATGTCTTCTGCCGCCGAACATCAGGTGGTAGACAGCATAGGATTCGAGGAAACTCCATCTCCTCCTGCCGTCGGGACCGGTTTCCCAGCGTCCGTAACGGGGGTTGCCCACCTTGTCCATGCCGGCGGGGCTGGCAACCCGGCTGACCTCTTCTTCGAATTGGCCGTAGGGCTTGGAGATGATTGTCATGCCGAGATTGTTTTCATTGGCGTCAAAAATCTCCTCGCTGACTTGCTGCCATCCGCTCTTTGACTCGACACCATTACGGAGATCAACGTATTGATGGTAGTACCTTGCCGGTGTATCGTCGATCCGGAATTCGGAGTCATCATCGCCCCGGGGCCACCTTTCCTGCCAGTCGATGTCGAGCGTTTTCCACCTTGACTGGTCGATACCAATCCGCTCTGACCAGCCTCTCCAGCCTTTGGTGTAGGCCACTATGGCCTGATCGCCCAGCGCGGCGAAATAACCGTAAAGCTCTTCGTTCACCTGGCGCGGGCTGTAGGCATGTTCGTGCTCACGTGGGTAATCATAGCGGTTATTCCATGATGTTCTTCCTACCTGCACGTAATATTCGATATTCATATCAACCAGGCGTCTGGAATAACTCTGGCCCAGCTCGGCAATCCTGGCGCGAAGCGCCTCGTCCTGTGTTTTGACTTCGACAGCATTAACAGCCACAACCTTGCAGCCATCCCCCAGCTTCGCGTAGTCGGGCACGTCGAATTCGAGCTCCGCCTGCGCAATTTGCAACTCCTGAACAGCTTGCTCATAGAGTTGTTTCGACCGGCCCAGCCTGCCCGTGAGATCATCCTTCTTCTCGGGATAATCTGTCTGGGCTGTTGCCACAGCCGCGGCCAGCTCAATGTAGAGCGGGGTCAGTTCCGCCATTTCTACCGTGGCGGCCTCTACCCATTCAGGTCCTTTTTCCCGGGCTTCTTCCAGGAACTCCATTCTTTGGCCGGGCTGGGCGGCAAGTGTTCTGGCTTCACGAAGCGCGTCCGTGATGCGCTTCAGTTGCGCCCGCAGTGCAGCAACCGTTTCCTTGTCGTTCTGCTCGATAAGCGGTTGGACTTTTTGCTCGAAGATGCTTCCCGCATCGTCGATCCTGGCCAGTGCTTTAGTGAAATTGGCGCTCCAGTTCTCCCGCTCACCATAGACTTCGAAAAACGATTTGTACTCATCGCTCTGGCGTAGTTTCTCGAAATTCGCCCGCGCTTCCCCAACCCTGGTTCGAGCCTGTTCGATCTGCCCGGGTGCATTCTCGGCCTGTTCTTTAACCACGGCGGGCAGGCCGCAAGCAAGGGCTGCCGCGATGGTAAGGAGCAGCCACATTTTCATGCTTCGCATAACGCTTTCTCCTTTTTTATAGAGGGTCCCCGGATTTGCCCAAACGAAAGAAAATTTGTTTCCGTAAAAACAACGGTATTCTCATTCGGGTACAAGTGAGCGGTTTTGGCAAATATCAGGTCCTCCCGTTCACCAGGGCCAAGAATGACGATGGTTCTTGGCGCAACGCCTGATTTCCCGCTTGGAAACTGGAAGTCCAGGCCGAGATGACCGGGGCCTGGTTTTTCCCGGGCCAGCTTTTCCATCATCCGGAGTTCACTCGCTCCATTCTTTAAACTGAGCATCCTCGAATTGAAGCGGTACCTGCCTTTCCCCGCAAAGGTCAGTTCTACTTCTCCACTCGCTCCCTCAAATGGGTCGTAGCTTATCATCCTGCTCTCCGTCTTAACCTCGGAGCAGGCAAATACCTCATGGAACACCAGGCCGGCAAGCCTGAAACACAAAATGTGGCTCGCTCCGATTATTGCCGTATCCACGGAAACACTCGACGAGACCTCTAATCTTCCTGTACTCAGAATTACGAACTGTTCCAGGTCCAAGGGGCCTACGACGACATTGAGCATGAGGTCGTAGGCGGATCGGTCCTGGTGGATTAATCCGCTCAATTACCGCCTCCAATCACCAGCACTTCGATTGTTTTGGGGTCAACCTTGTGCCCCAGACTGACCTCGTAGTCAGGGTCATCCTCGTCACCCCAGCCTTCGACGCCGAGGACCTGGTCGCCTTGCTCGTTCTCGAAGTCATAATAGAAGAAGTGCACACCGCCTTTGTCCTCCTTGAAAAACAAGGCGTCGCCATCGTCCTCGTACTCCAGGATTTCTCCCTCGTATTCGATCCTCCCCTCGTCGTCGTCTTCGAACCGGTCCAGGTCATCTCCAGTGAGTCCCGGGGAACCCTTACCCATCACCTGGAGAGCGTTCATCTTGAGGGATTTGACCCCGAGAAACACCAGTAGCTCATCGTCATCTTCCCATTCGATGAACATTTCCCGGCCGCTGTTCAGGCAGAGAACCTTGAGTTCAAACCACTCGTCGGCATTCTTCTCTTCGCGCCATTCTCCGCCCTTTTTCTCTGCTTCGGCGTAGCGGTAGAAAGCCAGGACACTATATGTTCTATCCTGGATTCCGTCCTTGATCCGAAAATACGACCCAGGTCTCAAGTCCTTGACACCGTACTTATGCCTCTCTCGCCCGGGCATTGGCGCTGGCATGGCATTGATTGCTCTGAGTCGCGGCTCGATAGACGGATCGATCCTGATTGGTACCGGCATAGTACCTCCCGTTCGTTATTACTATCATGCAATTACAGTTGCGGATGGCAGAGGTGGCCTGGTTTGCTTAGACAGTTTTTCGCAGTTGTTAAGGGGTAAGCTGCCTGTTATCATGCCACCACCAGTTCCTTTGGTAGCGTAGCGATGTATACCTCATCCGGGGTCTTCCTGTCAAGCCCCTGGTGCCGACGTCTTTGGTTGTAGAACTCGAAGTACCTGCCGAGCTGCGTCCTGGCCAGGGCAATCGAGTCGAAGGCCTTCAGGTACACCTCCTCGTATTTCACACTCTTCCACAGTCGCTCAACAAATACGTTGTCCCGCCGCCGGCCCTTGTTTTGCTCTGCCTGGCAGGCGGGTGTAGACTACTGCTCTTCATCCCCCTGCAGGGAATCGTGCAGGGCCTTGGCCCGGACCTCCAGCTTCTCGGACATGCCGCTAAGCTTGGCAATACCGGCCCTGGCGTCCTGGATGCCCTTCGCCTGCATAGCTTCAGACTCGTCCATCGCCGCCATGATATCATCAAAGGCTTCCTCGACTGCCGCGACCGCAAGCACAGGTTCGTTGAGGAGTTGGTTGATATCCGCCGTGCCCTCTCTGAGCGCTTTGGCATTGGCCTTGATCAGGCTCTCCGAATACGCTTTGACCGCCTTGACCGCCTCGATGGTTTTCCTCTGCCTTGCCAGGGCCGCCTGGATCGAGAGGCCCACCATCACCAGGTTGGTCGTGATCGTTATCTGCCTTGTTACGACCTCACCAAGCTTCTCGTTGTTCTCGATAGTGGTATCGATGGAAAGGAAGAACTGCAAGTTTACCTGCTCGGCCATTGCCAGGTCCTGCACCCTGGTGGCAACACGGTGGAGGATGGTCTGAAGTTTCCGCTTTTCCATCGCCTCCTCGACCGTGGGGAGCACCTCTTCGATCTTGCGCCAGACCAACTGTCCGAGATATTTATTTTTCTTGACCTCCAACTGCTGGGTCTCGACATTGCCGTAGAGCTTCTCGAGCTCGATATTGTCTTCGAGAAGATTGTCCTGGCCCTTTCTCAGGCTGGCGGTGATTAGATTAATCTGATCCTTCGCGGTTTCGTATCTCTGTGCAATCATGGCCAGCCTCTTACCCACGCCGGGAATCCTGCCGAAGAGCTTGGCGATTTTCCCTGGTTGTCCAACCACGTGGGGGTTGATCTCATCCAGCGCTGCTCTCATCTTGAACAGATTGCCCGGGATGTCTCCGTCCGTGTCCTCGAGTTTTCCGAGAATGTCGCCCATTCTGGTTTGCAGAAGCGCTACGTTCTGGCTTGACATTTGTTGCGCTTCCATACCCAGGCTGGTAATGCTCCTGGCCAGTTTGCGGTCGCTGATGTTCTCCTTGAGCTGCTCCACAAGCTCCCTGGATTCAGTCTGGAGCTGCTCGTCATCCTCGGGTTTCAACCCTTTTGGCGCCACAGGAACCAGGATCTGGTTTTCATTCTCGCTGTCAGGGCCGCCCACTTCAGGAATCTGAGCTTCGGATGATTGTCCGTTGGTTTTTTCATCAGTCATAATCTTCCTCCGAAAAATGAGTGGAATTGAATAAAGACATATAAGATCGTATGCGTTTTAAGCCTCCACCGAATCGGACAGGAACTTGCGCTTGATGAATTTAGTTCTAGTATCAAAAGCATCCAGGTTCTGGTCTTCAACGATCTTGGCGATCTGATCCACTTCTTTGATCAAGGCCTCGAGCAAGTCCAGTATCTCTCCCCTTTGTTCCTCACGGCCTTCGGGCGTGAGGATAATATAATCGTTTATGAGCCTGGAGAGGTACCGCGAGGACATCTGGTTCACAGTAAAGGTGAAATCAATCCCGGCGTACTTCGAGTTCAGCTCAGGTAAGAGAGCGGTGAGCTTTTCAACGATTTCTCCGGCTTTGGCAATAACATCCTCTGCAAGCCCTTCAATCTTCATCTTAAGCAAAAGGTCGGCAAGGCCGCCCAGCAAGGTATTCACTTTCTCGCTGGCCTTTTCGATAAGCTCCGCGTTGGCTCGCTGCCGCGCTTCTTCCGCCCGGACTTTCTCATCTTCCCTTTTCTCCTTGAAGAGGTAGGAGATCAGGAATGCGAGCACGAACACAACCGCGAGGGTGATGGCTGCCACGATCAGCGTGAGTTTGACGATGAAGGTAACGCCAACGACAATCACGATTCCTATGCCAATCAATACAGCAAAGAGTTTGCGGTTAATACTCATAATGTTTGCCCCCTGGAAGCAGGTGGAAAAATAAGGCAAAATTGCTGGATTTCAGCAGTTCAACATAACTTTTCAGAAATCTCTGCCAATTTAGCTTTATAATATACATCGAAGAGAGCGCTTAATGAATTGGTTTATATTACCGGGCATTGTATCCCTTTCAGAACATGTTGGACCACTATAGCCCATTAGCTCAAGAGATGGTTTTACCGATGATCTAAGACTGCTAACCGTTAGTAGAAAGCGTAGCCGAACGAAGGTTAGCAGTCTGCGCCTGGCCGCTTGGTCATGGTTATGGTATGATCGTGGTGCAGGCGGCTCATGGGTGAGCGATATTGTAAACGGCGGTTGAAAAGTGCAGCAGTTGTCGGTCTAAAAGTTCAGCACCTGGTATGCGTCATCTGCCGGTCATTGAGATATTCCTTCAACTCCTTTGAGATATAACAGGGGCCATTATCGACAGAGCAGTCTTGGCCTGTGCCGAACCCGTACACTATCTATTCCGGCTTTGGCCTGAGCCATGTCGAGGGCCTCTGTTACATCCGATGCTCCCATGCCCACAGTAAGCTTCCAGGCCAAGATATAGCGGGAGTAATCATCCAGCTAATACCAGCCCCAACCGACGATCCTGAAGTAAGAGCAGTCGGTCTGCCAGAGTTCGTGGACCTCCTTTGTCGGATTCTGGAGTGGAGACATTCAGCACCTTTTATACGTGTGGTTTTCCTTGCAAATTAACACCTTAGGTGTAAGCCTTATAAATAGACCTCCTTCAATCACTAGCTGGTGAATCCGGGATTCAACTGTTCGAGAAAGTTCATGGAAAGACGCGAGTTCATCCTACTGGGAGGAGGCGCTGCGGCTGGCCTGGCGGCGCTGTTGAAAACATCAGGCTGCGCGGAGGCGCCGAAAGCTGGAGCCAAACGCAGGAACATCCTTTTTATCTGCTCGGACCAGCACCATGCCGGGGTGGCGGGGTATGCCGGCCACCCCATGGTGCGTACCCCCCACCTGGATCGCCTTGCGCGGAGCGGCGCGGTGTTCACGCACTGCTACAGCAACAGCCCGGTCTGTGTGCCGGAGGAGTTGGTTGAGCGGATTAAGTCGGTGGCGGCTTGATTTCTCTGCCATCAACTGGACTCGTTTCCGGGGGGCAGGTCACTTGAAAAAAGCGCCCGTGAAATTTGATGTTGCTACAGGAAATAACCGGGCAGCTAAATGATTTATCTAAAATATTTATTAACTTTTACGCTGCACTTTTCAACCACCGTTTACAGTTATTGTTCTCCAATATTTTATGGGCTATTTTTCCAGTTCAAAGATACAGGAAACCTGATTATTTGATCTTCTGGTTCTGCTGTTATCGTTAATCTTGATAATCATTCGGTAGTTAGCCGGATCAAGTTCAGAAGTATCGACAATAAAGAACTCTGCCACCGGTCCCGTATCAGAAGCAGGCGCCCTTTCGAACCTGTGGCTGAGGCTGGTAGTCGATTTTTCAGGATCGAGTTTTCTGGATCTAATAGTGCCGCCAGCGTACGCCATTTTCTTTTCAACGTCATCCTCAACCAGAATAACGTCTACCTCAACGGTAAAGCCGCGGGAACCATCCTGATTTTGCTCGAGGTTATAGACCTCCAGATAAACGCTGATAATCTCCCCGCGCTTGAATTTTTGTGATGGCCGGGGGAGCATGGGAATATCCTTACGGCGATAGCAATCGCTGTCATCCCGCGGAAGGCTGCCCAACACCACACGGCTGAGTTCCAGCCTTCTGGTACTGAACGGATGAAGCTCCATCAAGCCACGTTCGACCCACCTGACACCATCTTCGGTGCGCGTTCTGACTCCGAACCAGTAGCTGCCCGGAGTAATCTCCAACTTGTGCACGGCCAGCCAGGATTTTTCATCCGAGGCATCCACTACCGGGTAAACAGCGCTTTCCCTGCGCTCCAACTCGTTCCAGGAGAGATCGAAAAATGCAATTTCCGCCCCGGGTCTTTGTTCCGACTCGGGAATTCCGCCCTGGAAAAACACGACTTCAATCTTATCCGGGTTGGCGGAACAGAAGTGGGAGTAGCTTAACATGTTGTTCTGCATGATACCTTTGTCTTCGGCGTACTGCCTCTGGATCGCTTCCATCGTGTAAGACAAAAGACGCGGGGCGCTCTGACTGAAATTATAAATCGAGCCGGAATCACCGACAAACCAGAATTTGAGCGGGTTCGCTATTATGTTGTTTTCCTCTCCGTAGTCCGGAGGTTCCATATAACCGGAATATACTAATTTACTGCTGATCCCTTCGGTAAGGAAATGATCGTTCGGCCGCCGGTATGTTTTGTCCGAATTTTCTTTTACCTGGCCATGGCGAAAAACATACTGAATGTCCTTGGGAAAACCGATGGCGCTTGAACGATTATGGGGCATGTTGGGGATCTGGAATTCATATTCTTTTTCCGCCAGACGCAGGCGTGAATAGTGTGCTGACTGCCGGGGATTGTCGGACGCCAGCGGGTCGGGTTTGAGTGCGCCCCAGATTTTGCGGAAAAAGCCAGCACGGCTGCTGTCGGTCTGGCACCCTTCCCAGTCCAGATAGGCCCTGGGGTACAAAAGCGGTTTTATCTGGCAAAACAAGCGGGTAAACTCGCCTGTCGATTCAGCAACCTCGATCGCCTGCTGGTAATAGGCATGAAAGGCATCCGTGTCCTCGTTTTCCAGGTAACATCTGGCTCGCAGAAGCGGAATATCGGGGGAGACATAATCCGGGTTCGCGCTGGACATTGCGTCCAGGGTTTCAAGGGCGAGGTCGATTTTATCCAGGTAAAAGCGGTCTCTGGCAAGATCTACCCACCATGACGCGCTGTCCGGACAGACTTCCAGAAACTTTTCCAGACATTCATCCACGTCGCGGATATCGTCATCCCTTTTGTCAAAAACCAGGTCCCGCCAGACCCGGTAGAGGTTGTTATATTGAAGATCGCGGCAAAGCAGCTTCGTCAATTCCTTGCTCGCTACTCTTTCCCCAGCCAGTCTATTGAATAAATATCCAATTTGATCCGGATCGTATATAGCGCCGAAACAGGTAGGATCAACCTTTGCCGCCTTACGGTATTCTTTGGCAGCCTGAGATGATTTAACCGGGTTTCTGATCAGGATGTGGCCCAGGCCGGCATATGCCCTGGCCCTTATCGCATCATCTTTGGATTCAAGCGCCTTGGTAAAATTTGCGGATGCTGCTTCCAGATCACCTGCGGCCAACTCCTGTTGCGCCTGCTGGAAGAATAACTCGGGGTTCGAACCGCTGGTGGCAGTGTTACTGGCGGAAAGAAAGTCGTGAGAAAAGATGGCAGAAAAGACAATAAGTACAGTGCAAAGACGCAGGGAATAAATATACACAGTTTCTCCCATGCTTAGTTTATTGGATCAATCCACCGTAAAGGCGGATTTTCAACTGGTCTTCGTGGCTGTTATTGAAGATAGTCAGGTCGCCGGTCAGTTTCATCCCCTTCCTGACTTTCGGATCAGTATTACTTTTCGATAGTGGATTCAGATAGCTTTTTTTTAGTTTTGAATTAAAGCTGAAGTTCAGCTCTTATTCGATGTCTTAGTAAAAAATGGAGTTATTGCTTGAGCTACGGACTTACTGTTACAAGAAGTGCAGGTGATTTTCCTGCTGTCATGTTGGCTGATGGTCATTGTGAACTGAAATCTTTTCCCACACTTTTTACATCTGTAGCTATAGATAGGCAAAGCGATACACCTCCGATTGAAGGCGATCTGAAAGGCTTGCGGAAGAGGGGCTAAATAAATGGTACAGGATGTTGGTGAAATTTTCAAGTGTGCGGGCACTATTTGAAAATACCGATGAATCTTGTAAATGTGCTTTGGAAATATCAGAGGTAAAATTGAGCGGAATAATCCATGTTGTTAGTTCAATGCTCGTTAACTACATTTAAATAGATCTGTATTGAAGATTTTGCTTGAATCATAACCTTTTACCACTGGTGGTGATTTATGTCCCCCATTACTGATCAGAATAAGATAATTGGAGAGAATATCAGAGTTGCTCGGAAGATCAAAGGCTTCTCCCAAAGAGCCTTAGCTGAAAAACTCCGGATCGCTTTTCAGAATCTCAGCGTGTGGGAGAATGGAAAAGGAGCACCATCGGCAAAATATCTCACTAAGCTGTCAGAAATACTGAGTATTAGTTTAGACCAGATTGTATCGCCTGAGGGTATAAAAGCCAATTTAGAAAAAAGCTTCCCCAGTGAAGAAAAATTCACCGGATTTGAGAGAGGTAATGCTGATTCTAATTTACAAAAAATCCTTGAAACAGAAATGCCTCGTATAGTCCAACAAGGAGTGGCTGAAAGTCCCTCTTTTAAGCTTGTTGTCCGCAATCTCGAAGAAATACTTGGATTACTGAAGGAAGGCAAATAATAACTGTTCTATTAACACCAATGGTCCAGAAAAACCCAGAGAAAATTCGGAAAATCCAGAGCTTTAGCAGGTATATACAGGGAGGCCCTTCTAACGCTGAATTTTTCAGGTGCAATTCCGAAAAACTATACCGCAAGTCCGGAAAGTTTTTCAAGTTATTTTTCAGTATAAAGCAAAATTCCGTATCGCATTTAATGTTGGTATCAAGTACCAAATTCCATCAAACTGATCTAAAACAGAAAGGATTGACTCCTCTCTTTTATCAGGATATTCCTTAACCAAGGACTGCACTATTAGACCGCCCCCCCTGCTTTTAAAAGACAATTTGAGGGTATTGGCTTCCAGGTGATGAAGCATTTGCATGCCTGATAATTGTGATTATCCGAGGAGGAAATGTGAAAATCCTTAATTTTCCTGCAAAGTTAACTTTATTAGTCCTCTTCTTTCTGCCACCAGAGGCCACCCAGGCGAACTCGAAAAATTTTCACTTTGAGTTCACAATGGGACAAAGCATTTCAAATGGTACTTATGAATGGGAGAACTTCTATAGCCCCTCACTATCGATAGCTGTAGAAATGGGTTACAAAGTTTCTCCGTACGTCATATTAGTACCGGTTTGTGCATCCTTCAATAACTTCAGATTCAATCAGAATGCCTATGTTGATAATTACTGGGAATATTTCGACGAAGAATTTTGTAATGCTGTTATTGCCCTTTCACGTGTTGATTATTCCATGTTGGCAGATACATTCGAATTTGGAGTAATCAATTTTGAAGCTTCTTCTCAATTTCTCAGCGTATCTTTTACTCCGGGAATGATGTTTATCTCCCCTGAATTTTTTGGATTAAGAAGTTTCTGCCCAATCGGGGCGGGGCTGTACCATTCTCAGAGCTCGGTGGATATTCAATATGACTATCACGCTTCCTGGACAAATGATGGCACTCAGAATGATCGCTCTACCTTCAATTTCAATAATTTATGTATTTTGGTAGGCGGAGGCGCAGAATATCTATTTGGGAGATTATCGAGCTTGATTATTAAGCTCAGGTATTTGTATATCAACAGTGATAGCAACAAAACATTAGCAGCAATACGAACTCCTTTTAGAAAACGGGACTATTATCTTACCGGAAGAGGCTGGCATAACTCACCGGTCAAAGATGATAAAAACATGCAATTGTTCCAGGCCATGCTGGGGTTAAGATTTTATTTTTAATCTTAAAATTACGTGGCTCTAACTTGCTTCGAAATTATCGTACTTTCAGTGGAGCCTTATCATAATTAGAGATTAGGGGCGAGGCTTGTTGGAAGGATTTGGGGTGAGATCCATGCTTTGGATCTTGCCCTTTTTCTTGTCGGTGTGGAGTTGATATTGCTACAATATAGTGGACACCTCTAATACTCAAATTAACTTGAGGGCAGGAGGTGTAACGATCAGTGGAGTACAGTATGCTTGTGGAGGATTCAGACAAATGCTTACTCAGCACGGCTTCGTAAAGAGTATGAGCCGCAAGGGAGACTGTTGGGACAATGCTGTGGCTGAGTCGTTTTTCAAAGCCATCAAGACCGGACTAATCTATCAATACACATTTTCACCAGAGTTCAGGCCAGGCAGCAAATCTTTGAATATATCGAGTCCTGCTAAAACGGCATCAGGAAACATTCGACTTTGGGCTACAAGACTCCCGTCCAGTATGAACGGCTGAAATATGCGGCTTAACCAAGTGTCCATTTTTATGTGGTTATACCAACCTTCTTGATGTTGTAACCAAGACAGCTATTTTCTAATTTGTCTGCTAAAGTCATCAGAAACTCAGATGAATGATTATGTAAAACAATATTAGGCCGATTGCATGGGAGAAGTTGTTAAGAATTATAGAGAATAATATGGAGAACCTTTCTTCCTGAAGGGATGGTTGTATGGCTAATGTCTTGATCATCGATGATGACGAAATGTTCTGCAGTATGCTGGCCAATCATATAAAAGCGCTTAAACATCAAGTTGATGCTTCTTTGACTATCGAAGACGCTTTGAAAAAAAGCCAAAGCAACCCCTACGACGTGATCTATCTTGATGTTAATCTTTCCGACGGTAACGGTCTAACTATACTGCCGAAACTGAAAGCTACCAAATCGGAGCCTGAAGTGATTATTATCACAGGCCTGATGGAGGCTGATGGAGCCAAGCTGGCGATAAAAAACGGAGCCTGGGATTATACTGAAAAACAGTCCTCGATTGATGCGATGCTTCTTCCCCTTTTCCGGGCACTGGACTACCGTAAGGAAAAAACGGCCGCTGCCGACCCGGTGGCATTGAAGCGCGAAGGCATAATCGGCAATAGCCCCGAATTAACTAAAAGTTTGAGCTTTCTGGCAAAATCCGCCAAAACCGACTCGTCGGTTTTGCTCATCGGCGAGACCGGTACCGGCAAAGAACTGTTTGCCACTGCCATCCATGAAAACAGTGGCCGAGTTGATGGGAAATTAGTTGTAGTAGATTGCGCCGCAATGCCGGATAACCTGGTGGAAAGCATTCTGTTCGGGTATAAAAAGGGGGCTTTTACTGGAGCCGACAGTGACAGAGTAGGGCTGGTTAAGCAGGCTGATGGCGGCACTCTGTTTCTGGATGAGATCGGCGAACTGTCGCTTCAGATGCAGGCATCATTTTTGAGAGTTCTGCAAACAGGGAGATACCGGCCCGTTGGTTCCAGCAGCGAAATCGAGAGCGATTTCAGACTGGTGGCGGCTACTAACAGAAACCTCAGAAAAATGGTCGCTGAGGGAACCTTTCGAGAGGACCTGTTGTTTCGAGTCGAGGCCATTCAACTGGAATTACCCCCCCTCCGTTCGCGCACGGATGATATTCCCGGACTCGCCATCCACTATATCTCCAAAATGTGCTCAAAAAGGGCGATTCCCATCAAGGGGCTGTCCTCCGATTTTCTTTCCAGCTTGCTGAGTTATGCCTGGCCAGGTAATATCAGGGAACTGATCAATGCATTAGAAACCGCCCTGACTAAAGCGACTAATGCAGGAACGTTATACATTAAGCACCTGCCGGAGTATATCCAGGTCCAGAACGTTCAATCGAAAATAACCAAAAGGCTTCTTCGGACAGACGATGTCAGGACTTCTGAGATAACTCCCAAGAGTTCTCTTCCACCTTTTAGTCAATTAAGGACAAAAGCTATCGAAACGATTGAAAAGGAGTATCTTAAGGCTTTACTACAGCAAACCGGTGGTAAGATCCCCAAAGCTTGCCACATTTCCGGTCTGTCTCGCTCAAGACTTTATGCACTGCTCCAGAAGTACGAATTAAGGAGTTGATTCCAGCTTAGGTCCCTCCGGATTGAGTAGTTTCCTGTTAGACCCTTAATTGCATATACGGTTATCATGTCTTGCAAGGCTTTTGTCCTGCAATGCAAGACACTTGTCCTGCGATACAAGACATTCGTCCTGCCGATCAGGACAATCAATAGCCGTTCATTCCTCCACAAATTCCGATAATAACTATAAGTCTAATAATGTCAAGAGTTTATCGTTTGTTTGATTTCCTGGCACAGCCATTGCTTTAGCCTCCTCCAGCAGCCGTCCTCAACCTGTCCTTATAAGCTTGGAATGCTGCTGAATTACTTTGCCAGCTAACTGACATCGGATTTTTTCATCACATTATAATCACTTACTGGATTTATAAGGAGGAACTCTGAACTTCCGCTGCAACCTTTCAGCATTGCCGCCGTGGTAAAGCTGACAATCAGAACCTGCCTTCACCTGACTATCGGTGCGGGGCTATTATGGGAAAGCTCGATCAGTTGGATCGACGGATCGCCTAACTGAAAAACTTCAACAGCCGGAGAGAAAAATGTTAAAGAACATCAAGATTGGGCCAAAGCTGATAGGTGGATTCCTTTTAGCGGCAGGTCTTTTTGCAGCTTGCAGTGTGTACAGTGTGTTTCAGATGAAAACCACCAGTGGATTGGCACAAGAGTTTGTCGGTGAATGCTGGCCTGCAGCGGACCAATTAATGGAGACTCAAATCACAGTTGACGAGATTGAGCGTGATGTGTTAGCGCCTCCGACTGGTTCTGATCCTGAAAAGTTGATCACCTCAGCTAAGGGAAGTATCAAAGACTTGCAGGAGACATTCCGTACAATAGCCCTGGCAGACAAGGATATTGAAGAAGCTGTACAGCTACTGGAGGATATAAGCGAGACCGTGGCGGCGCCGATAAGACTCTTTACAATACCTGGCGAGAAGATGGAAGTAGCTGATGGTGCAGTGAGTGTCGTTTTAGAAAAAGCCGAAAGATTGGGCGATCCGGCCCTGATTAGCAAAATCTGGGAAGCTGTGATGGCCTTCAATGACATTTTGATAACCGGCGATCCTGAGGAGCGCACGGCTTTTGAGGAGCACACGACGACTATAGAAGCCCATCCGCGATTCTCAAGCTTTCAAAACGAATATGGGCCATTCAAGGAAATGGGAATTGCGGTTTTCGATGCAGCTGATGAGCTTATTAACGCAAAAAAAGAATTCGCGGAAGCTCGAGTAGCTCTTTCATCATCACTTGAAGAAATGGAAGCCCGCTATGAACGCGAGGTGATCAGCCCACTTAGTGCAGACGTTCTCGCAAGACTTAGCAGAGTTATCTTAATCTCGATAGTTGCCGTATTTATCGGTATCGCACTGTCTGGTCTCATCGGTTGGCTGGTGGCGATCAACATTAGCCGCCCAATTAAGAAGATCACGCTCATTGCGGAGAAAATTGCACAGGGAGACCTCAGCCAGGAAATCGATATAAACCAAAAGGATGAAGTGGGTAAGCTTGCCGAGTCTTTCAGAAGCATGGGAGAGTCCTTACGGGCTAAAGCAAAAGCTGCCGGGGAAATTGCTGATGGCAATCTGGATACAGAGGTTAAAGTAGCCTCTGAAAGAGACACTCTTGGTAAAGCTATGGTCAAAATGGTCGATAGCCTGCAAAGTATGAACAAGGAAGTCCAGGACCTTACCAGTGCCGCGCTGGCGGGCCAGCTCGACACCCGGGCCAATGCATCAGCTCACAACGGTGATTACGGTAAGCTG
>SDBV01005073.1_pt1 | contig 18698 bp, 14 predicted proteins | sample 2277081 | NCBI WGS metagenome assembly SDBV01 (sample SAMN10402039, study PRJNA504765) | marine sediment metagenome | isolation source: marine sediment core GS10_PC15, 223 cmbsf | place: Arctic Ocean: Southern Knipovich Ridge | collected 2010
TTTTTCTTCGAAGTTTTCCCTTTAGAGGGTGGTTGTAGATGAAATCCAATTACGGTTGATTTTGCTCCCTGTGGCCAGTTTTGTTTTTTACCGAGGTTTTTGGGAGAGGAGGAGGGTGGCGACGCCTCCAAGTAGGGAGCGGCGGGAGAGGAGGGTGAAGCCGACATCGTTGAGCTGTGAGGTGAGGGTGTCTGGGGAGGAGAAATCTTGGATGCTAGAGGCAAGATACTTGTAGGCCTCAATGTTTTTTGCGGTGAGGGCTCCAAGGAGAGGGAGGAGGGCTTTGAGATAGAGGCGGTGGAACGTGCGCATGAGGGGGGAGCGGGGGCGAGTGAGTTCGAGAATCGCGAATCTCCCTCCAGGTTTCAGGACCCTGTAGACTTCATGAAAGCATTTGAGAGGGTCTTGGACGTTCCGGATCCCATAGGAGACGGTAGCCCCATCAAAGGTTTCGGGATCTAACGGAAGCTCTTGGGCATCAGCTACGATGCAGGAGAATCTCTCTTGGTAGGGGGCTCCCTTCTCTTTAGCAACAGCTAGCATCTCAGGGCAAAAATCGAGGAGGAGGGCTTTCGCATTTGGATTCTTTTTGAGATGGCCAAGGGCGATCTCTCCGGTACCGGCACAAAGATCGAGAAGATTTTGGACGGGGCCGATTGTTTTGAGAAGGCTTCTATTCCACCATTTGTGGAGGCCAAATGAGAAGGCAGTATTTGCCCGATCGTAGTTCGGGGCAACACTTGCAAACATCTCCTGGATCGTCTCAGGCGCAGAGGGCGTGTATCTGGTCATAGTACTTTTTAAATTTTTGGAGTCCGAGTTTCTCTTCTTCTCCCAAACGGTAGCGGCAGAGGGAGTAGTAGTGGAAAAGGAGCTCTCTTGAAAGGTGGCTCCTTCTATGGGCTTCCTCAACGACGGTAGGAAGATTCTCTTCGCTCCAAGTAAGTGCTGTTTCTAGCTCCTCCTCAAAAGAGGGGTTTGGAGAGTGGAAGATCCAGGTAGCAAAGACAAAAGGGTGACCTGTTAATGAGTGCCACTCTGTTGCAAGGTCGATCGTCTCATACTCGGGAAAAGAAGGGTGCTGGAGGGCTTCATCTCCAATGAGGAGAAAGGCGTCATAGGCCGAAAGAGGAACTGTCCTATCGAGGGCGGTAAAAAGAGGTTCTTGCTTCCAAAAAAAGTAGGCAAGGACTTGAAGAAGGGAGATAGAAGTCGAACTCTGGGAGGTGAGTCCAATAGTTTTTCCCGTCAAAGACTCTTTGGGGGCTCGTGTATAGAGATTGACGCTCAAGATCTCCTTGTCTGCAGCGATCCCGAGGGAGGGAGTTGTGTAATATCCCTTTTCAAAGGAGGTAGTGACACTTGTCAGACCGGCTTCGAGAATATTTTTTTGGAAAAGAGAGGAGATCTCGGTGGGTCCTGCAAAGATAAACTGGTGCGTCGTGGGAATTTCACCCAGTTGGAAGGGGAGAGTGAAAGGGAGGGCATTGAGGTACTCTATACAACCGATTTTCATGGGAGTGCTCCTGAGTGAGTGAGGAGTGGGGTTCTACCTGCTTGGCAGATCAGCTCCTCCATTTTTTTTCGATCCATCTGTACACGCACGCCTCCAGCCATTTCGATCACTTTCTCTTCGGTGTTTGTCGAAGAGAGGTCATTGCCCCCCCACTTAAGCATCTCAAGGCCGGTTTCGATGCCGATATAATTCCAAAGGACTTTGAGGTGGGAGATATTGTCGAGCATCAGACGGGAGATTGCATAGACTAAGGGGAGTGATTTCCCCTTGAGACGGTTTTTCCTTTTTCCAAGGGCGTTGTTCTCTTCCCCAAATTTCAATGGGATGAAGGTTTGGAAACCTCCAGTTTCATCTTGGAGCTCTCTTACTCGGCAGAGATGGGAAACGATATCAGCATTCGATTCGATATGACCAAAAAGCATTGTCACATTCGAACGGAGGCCGAGTTTGTGGGCGATTTTGTGGATGGCGAGGTATTCGTCTGAGGTGATTTTCCCAGGAGCAATCTTTTTTCTGATCTCTTCGACTAGAATCTCTGCCCCTCCACCAGGTAGAGAGCCAAGTCCCCAGCTCATCATCTTCTGGAACACCTCTTCAATAGAAATCCCATGCAACTTGGCAAGGAAATCGTATTCGACAGCAGTCAACGCTTTGATGTGGAGATTGGGGTCAACCGAATGGATACGGGGAAAAAGCTCTTCATAATAGTCGAGGTTGCAGTCGCGCCAAAGCCCTCCTACGATATGGATCTCTGTCAGTTCCATATGGGCATGTTTTCGGATTTTCTCTTCGACTTGAGCGGGAGTGAGGTACCACGCTTTTTCCCACCCTGGTTTGGCATAAAACGAGCAGAAAGGACAATTGAGTTCGCAGAGGTTTGTCGGATAGATAAAGAGGGATGAAGCGAAGTGGACAAGATCCCCATTTTTCCGCTTCCGCACGTGATCAGCGAGCCTCCGGATAGCCTCTTGCTCTTCAGGGGTGTTACAGGAGAAGAGACGGAGCCCTTCTTCCTCTGTTACCCGCTCTTGCCGCTGCACTTTATCGGCAATCTCTTGTAAAAATGAAGTGGGTATCCAAGTCTCAACTGTCACCGATTTTCCTCTCCTTTCTCAGGACACTTCTCTTCTTCTCCACAAAGGGGGCAACTTCCCGGTTCCTCTTCCTTTCCTTTCCTCGGAACCTTTCCACACCCCCGTTTCAATCGGTTTTTTCCGGTGAGTAAAAGTCCGATTGCTAGCCCTGCAATTACGAGACCCATCAGGATTACAGCAGCTAGAATCGTGAGGAGAAGATTATCCACCCTTCTTCCCCTTTGCTGGAACTGGAGCGGTAAGATCGACCCAGATGGGAGAGCTCCAGCCGATATGCCCATCTTCTTGAGTCACTCGGAGATAGTAGAAGGCAAATGGAGAGCCCTCTTTTGGCTTTAGGACAACCTGTTCAAACGGATCCATATCGTCGTAGTAGTAGTCGAAATGGTAGCCGGTAGGGGAGAAAGTATGGATCACTTCTCCATTTCGGATCACTTCGACTTTTTCCAGTTTTGCGGTTCCGGCAATATACCCAGAGATATGCCGGTTGACAAGGAGTCCCGGTTTTAGCCCTGTCTCGATCTCTGACCCCATTGGGTGTCCGGCAATGTGGAACCCCATGAGGATACGGGTCCCTGTCGTGGCATAACAGCTCCTGTTATAGAGAGCTTCCCACATCGATTCTCGGGTGTATTTCTCGCAGATAATCCCAGTATATCCTGGAGAATACTGCACTTGGTCGCTCTCAAAAAAATCTCCATAGATCCCCCGGTCGTCAAGACCTCCTGCAACAAATCCAAATCTCCGGTTTTTTTTCAGCGCATCTACAATGGCCCCTTCAGGAATCTCTTCGATCCCTCCCGTGATGGGGTGGGAATTCCCTTTCTTTTTTGTCTGCTCCGAGGAGCCCCAGGCGTTGTAGATTTCGACCACCCGCTCAAATTCTGGGTACCACTGCTCAAAGTTGAAGGAGAACCCTTTTCCCATAGTAAAGGAAGGGATTGAGAGAAAGTCTTTGGGAGTATGGGATTTATAGATTTTTTGGAGAGAAGAGCTCTTTGAGTCTTTTTGGCGGAGTAAGGGCTTGTTGTCTTTTGTGTAGATAAATTGTCGTACCCCTTCTTTTTTTGGTTCTCCAACAAATTGGAAACTGAGGAAAGTGGCAAATCGATCCTCTTCGTTGAATTCAGCAACATTCTGAGAGAGGAGCTTCCATGTATCATTTGAGGTTTCTTCAGTGTTGTCAAAGGGCGATACCGCAAAAAAGTTGAGCGCCTGCTCATCACGGAAGTGTCTCATGCAATTTTCGATATTCTCTGTCGAGTCGACCCGTTCCGATTCTCCATGCAAAAGTCCCCAGAAAAGATTTCGACTGTTCTCCTGAAAGCATTTGATGGGGGAGGAGATAAAGGTCTCTTTGCTCTTCATATTGCGGAGTTGAATTCGATAGATCCCCGCTTCGTTAAAATAGAGATTGGGGAGGATCACAAATCCCGTTTCTGGGACAAACAACTTCCAATTCAGGTTCTCCCTAAGGTGTTCGTAGGAGAGGTCGATCAACGTATCTTCCGGGGCAAAGTTGGTCAGGTTTCCATATTCATCTTCGAAACGGACAGTTACATCGAAACGTTTGTTTTTCGAAACAAAAGAGGGGACTAATACCCTGATGTTGTGGAGTTTGCTACCACGAATGTCGATTGAAAACACTTCTGGATCGTCATAGTTCCCTTTCCCTTTTGTATCGATATAAAGATGGAAAGGACGTCTCCTTTGTACTGTCAATTGAGCCTCATTCCCTGTATCTTCACTCTCTTCGTATTCAGGATGTGCTCCTACGACAATCACGAGCTGTCCACCAATTTTAATCGGAGAGGGGAGGGTAAATTCAAACTGGGGGACAAAGCTATCGGGAGTCTCGATCTCTTTGGCTTCGAGTATTTCCCCATCTTCCATCTCGGCATAGATGACGTTACCCTCTTGGGAGAGATCGGCTGTGGGAATCTGCCAGTCGATATCTCTTCCAGCACTTTGCAGATCAAATTTTAGACGAGTCCCTTTGGGGAGGGAGGTGGCAGTGGTGAAAAGGAACCTCCACGTTCCTACTTCTCCTGCGCGAGTGATGGGTGGTTGTGTGTGACAAATTGAGCGACGCATAGACAGATATTCCTAAAGTGAGCACAAAAATGGATCATATAGCCCAAAGGAATTATTCTCAATTGTTAGCTACTTAGAGCTTCGAGAGCCTGGGTTTTCCCTTCAAAAATCTTAAAATAGGGGAGAAACCCAGTGATATAGAGGACATTTTCTATTGGCTTGGGGACACTTACGAGAAAGATTTCTCCTCCTTTTTTTTCGAGCTCCTTGTGGCAATGGACAAGAATTCTAATCCCTGCGCTTGAAATATAGTCGAGGGCCGAAAAGTCTAAAAGAATATGCTTGATCGCCTCACCAATCACTTCAAGAATCCTCTTCTCTACTTCGGGAGATGAGGTGCTGTCCAGCCTCCCTTTAAGGAAAAAAATGACGGCTTTTCCACTCTTCTCTTCTCTCAGTTCCATATATCCACCTCGTGCACATGTTTCCTTGTATTCATAGCTCCCATAGCGCCCAATGTCAATCTTTTTCGAACACTCTCTGAATCACGAAGAGTGAAGCCCACTTCCCCAGGCTTTGTGGTAAGGAAGCCACCAGAGCTTGGGTGGTTAAGTGGCGTATTCGACGGCCCGCTTTTCGCGGATGACAGTCACTTTGATCTTACCCGGATAGCTCATCTCTTTTTCGATCCGTTTGGCGAGGTCTCGGGCGAGTTGGAAAGTGGCGGTGTCGTCGAGGGAATCGGGCTCCACAAGGACGCGGAGCTCACGCCCTGCCTGGAGGACATAGGCTTTCTCAACCCCTGCAAATTGGTAGGAGAGAGCTTCGAGTTTTCGCGATCTTTTGAGGTATTGGGCAAGCGCTGGAGCCCTAGCACCTGGCCTTCCAGAAGAAAGCTTATCTGCTGCGCTACAAAGGGAAGCTTCGAGGGTTTCTGGGAGCATCTCTTCGTGGTGGCAGCCGATTCCATTGGCCACTTCTGGTTTCTCCCCATGTTTCAGCGCCAGCTCATATCCGAGAAGTGCATGAGACCCTTCGTGCTCGTGGGAGAGAGCTTTTCCTATGTCGTGAAGAAGGCCAATTCTTTTTGCGAGAGGGGCATCCAGGTTGAGTTCAGAGGCCATGATGCCCATCAAGTGGCTCACTTCCAAAGAGTGCTCGCGCACATTTTGCCCGAAGCTAAAGCGGAATTGGAGTTTACCAAGTAGGGTCAAAAGTTCGGGATGAAGGTCGGGGCATCCGACTTGGAAGGCGGCGTCCTCTCCATACTGGAGGATCTGCTTCTCGATCGCTTTTTCTCCCTTCGCCACGACCTCTTCGATCCGACTAGGGTGAATTCTTCCATCGGAAATGAGCTCTTTTAGGGCAAATTTGGCAATCTCCTTCCGCACTGGGTCATACCCCGAGATGACGATTGTATTGGGAGTATCATCTACCAAAAAGGAGACCCCAGTTGCCTGTTCGAGAGCTCGGATATTCCGCCCCTCTCTGCCGATCACCCTCCCTTTGATCTCTTGATTGGGAAGAGGAACGGTGCAAATCGCGACATCAGAGACTGTGGGAATCGCAATTCGGTTGAGAGCTGTTGTGATGATGCGAGTTGCTGACGTTTCGGCCTCTTCTTCAGCCTCCTGAAGAATCCTCCGCGTTTTCTTCCCAATTTCTGTCTGCACCTCCTGTGAGAGAGACTCCAAAAGTAGGACTTTTGCTTCCTTGCAGGTCATTTGAGAGAGTTTTTCTATTTTGCTAAAGTATGCCTCTTTCTCTTTTTCTAAAGAGGCTTGTTTGCGAGTGAGCTCATCGCTTTGTCTCGTAAGCTTTCCCTCTTTTCCCTCTAAAAAGTTGAGTTTTTTCTCTACCATACTGAGATGGTAGTCGAGTTTTTCCTCTCGTTTTTCTAGCTTCTGCTCTGCTTTTTGTTGGGCGATTTTCTGGTCGTTTGTGAGGGTGTCGAGAAAACGGCGGTGGGCAAACTCCTTCTCTTGGGTCTTGAGCTGGGATTCGGAGAGTTTAGCCATTGCTTGTTTTTCGGCCTCGTCTACGATTTGCTTAGCTAGTTTCTCAAAGCCCCCTGTTTTCACTTTATGAAGAAGAAAAAATACCAGTATTCCACCTGAAAATGAAAAGAAAGAGAGGAAAAAAGAGATCATGCTGTCCCTTTTCGCGGAGTGATCCGTATTTTTTCGACGCTCCTTTCTGAAGCTTGCAAAATCTCGAGATCAAACTCCTCGTGGTGGATCCGGAGGCCACTTTCTGGGATAGTGCCCATTTTATGGAAGATGTAACCACCGATCGTATCATACTCTCCCTCTTGAGGGATATGGATTCCAAAGACCTCCTCGGCGTCGAGGATCGTCATCCGCGCGTCGACGATCCAGCTCCCTCCACCAGGTTGCGTTGTATAGAGGAGTTCTTCATCTACATCGTACTCATCGGCTATTTCTCCTACGATCTCTTCTAAGATATCCTCGATTGTCACAACCCCTTCAGTCCCTCCGTACTCGTCCACTACAATTGCCATGTGCATCTGTTTTGTGCGGAATTCTTGGAGAAGAAGAGGGACTTTTTTCGTTTCAGGAGTGTAGAAAACATTTTTCGCGAGAAGAGCAACAGGAGATTGCAAAACAACCGGGTCTTTTTTCCCCTCGTTACAATCCATGTAGAGTTCTAGAATATCTTTAAACATCAGAAGGCCAACGATGTTATCGACCGTGTCTCGATAGATTGGGGTTCGACTATACCCTTCTTCTACAAGCTGTTTCGCAGCCTCAGAGATGGGAGTTTCTGCTGGGAGGCTGAATAGGTCGACTCTTGGAACCATCACCTCCCGTACAATCCGGTCTTTGAATTTGATCACCGATTCGATCAGCTTCTTGTCGGCTGAATTGAGCGATCCCTTAACGTGAGCCGACTGGAGGATCTGGACGACAGTCTCTTTCATCTCTTCGAGTTCATCTCCACCCTCTCCTTTCTTCCATGCACGTGTAGAGAGTTCGACAAGCTTTAAAAAAAGCAAAGAGAAGGGGAAGGAGAGGTAGAGAAAAAAAGAGGCATAAGGGAGAGAGAAAATCAAAGCTTTTTTTGTAGAGCGAACAGAGAGAATGCGAGGAAAGTAATCTCCTACAAGAAGGAGAAGAAAAAGCAGCACAATCGCGATCAGTAGGAGATAGCCAAGGGGTAGAGAAGAGAAGTTGAGTACCAAAAAAACAGAGGCAGCGACATACCCGATCCGCCCCAAGTTTTCCCCAAGATTGGAGGAGAAGAGGAGCCGCTCAAACGGGTGGGTTTTAAAGAGCTGAGAGTGGAAGGGGTAGTAGAAAAAACGTTTTTTATGAGGTGTAATCTCTTCGATAGAGAGTGTCTCTCCAAGACGGGTGAGGCAGTGGGTCAAAGTAGTTAGGAAAAAAGCCCAGGCAAGAAAAAGGAGTGATAGGAAAATCAACACGAGACAAGTACCTTCTTTCTGATAAAATGTTCCAGATGCCTTTTCTCAGCCTCTCGCATCTGCTTGATGTCGGCGGGCTCTTGGTCTCGATACCCTAAAAGATGGAGAAGAGCATGGACAAGGTAGAGGGTCACCTCTCGGTAGATCTCTTCATTGATCTCTTGCCCCGATTTGTAGACATAGTCGAGAGCTGTTTTTGGACAGACAAAGATCTCTCCTAACATCTGGTAGCCCGTCTCAGTGCCTGTATCCATCGGAAACGAAATGCAGTCGGTAGGAGTTGGGTCATCGAAGAACTCTTTGTGCAGTCGCGAGATCTCCTGACTGGAGACAAAATAGACAGCGATTTCGTCGGTACGGCGATTCTCAAGAGCCAGGGCCTCTTTAACCACAGGCTGGACCGTTTCAGTATTGATGGGGAGGTCAGATTGTTCGTTGAAGACCAAAACCTTCATAACTGCTTAACATGCCTTTTAGGCTCCATCTTGTCAATATTTTGTGACCTCGCCTTTTTCTTTTCACACGCTTTCAAAAAAACAACCACAGAGGACTTGAGAGAGGGCTCGCTCATCAATGAGGGTCAAACTGCGCACATATCTTAAACTTCACAAAATCAATTGGGTGTAACCCAAATCAATTTCACCACAGAGAACTTGAGAGCGCGAGAGAGGAGCAAAAGCAGCCAAAAGTCAACCTAGGACCGAATTTTTTGACAAACTCTTATTCGATGGGGGGAGTTTTGGGGAGGCCAGTGACCTTGCGGTTTTTGTCGCTGTCCCAACGGTCCAATTTTTTGAGGACATCAATACGCTCGAATCGCTTGAGGACACTGCGTTTTTGGACTCCCTTCGTGGCTTTCCCGTAACTTTTGTGTCGTGACATCTTATCGTACCTTTGGAATGAAAATGTTTCCTTCCCCTGCGTAAGCATTGTCATGGGACTTAAACCCTGCAGGGAGGTTGTCTTTTTTTGCTCCCGTTTTGGAGGAGGGATTCTTGTGCTTTCGGGGAGACCGGGCTCGTCTCTCACCTTGTTTACTCTGTCGTGTCATGCTCTACCTCATGAGATATTATGGGGCAGGATCATATCAATTTTCCCGAAATGGTGCAAGCATCAAGTCGTGATTTCAGGGGGAAGGCCTGTATCGTCAGTGGTGATCACTCCACAGGAAATAATATACTTAAATGCATCTTCAATCTTCATATCGAGATAGATCACCTCTTCTTCTTTGTACATCATCAAAAATCCCGAGGTTGGATTGGGAGTTGTAGGGACAAAGACAGTGATCAAGGAGATGCCAACTGTTTTTTCACAGATCGTAGGAGCAGGACTACTCACAAGACCAATACAATAGGCCCCTTGTGTAGGGAAGGGGACCATCACAACCTGCTGAAAGGAGCGATTGGTCGTCCCAAAAATCGTTTTCATCACCTGCTGGGTTACTTTGTAGACCGTTTTGATGATCGGGATCCTATGGAGGATGTAGTCGTAGAGAGATAAGACCGATTTGAAGACGACAACCCGGGCCAAAAAGCCGAGTAGTACCGTGAAGACAAAGAGGGCGATTAAGAGGAAGATCTTGAGGAAAAAATGGATCGCAGCACGGTAGCGTGCATACCAGTCAAAGCTCTCTAAAAACTGCTCGATCAGGCCAACAAAGGGGAGAGTTAAAAAATTGATAATGAAGACCACTACAGCAATAGTAATGGCAAGGGGGAGGAGAATGACCAGGCCTGTGATAAAATGCTTTTTCAAACTTTAATCCTCTAAGAGAGTACAGAGGTAAATATAGCAGATATCCCCTTTATAGAACACCACTTCTCTCCTTTTACAGGGCAAGGTCCCACTCGGTTTCTAGGGTGATGAGGTCGACTGTGCGGAGTTTGACTTCGATCTTCTCGCCAGAATGGTATTTTGGGCTCCATCTATCAGTAAAGAGGAACCCTTCGTACAAAAAGGCCTCAACTTCAAAGGCGAATCCATTGGGCTTTACCTGAGTGACTACAGCAGGATAGACCTTTTTTGGATCGCTTTTTTGGGTGGTAAGGAGAAGTCGGAGTTTTTTAAGGAGGACGACCGCATTCTCTGCTTTGGCACTTAAGCGCTCTTTTTCTGAGCACTTAAGGGCGATCGAATTGTAATCGACACGAGGGTCGACCGGTTCAAAGAGGAGGCGGTGGACCACAAGATCGATGTAACGGCGGATAGGGCTTGTGAAGTGGGTGTAATGTTCGAGGCAAAGGCCGTAGTGGCCGATGTTATCGGTCGAGTAGTTCGCGAGCTTCATGCTCTTGATAAAGGAGGTAGCTAAAAACTGCCCGAAAGGGCTCTCTCGGGCTTGATCAAAGAGGGTTTGGAGTTCTAAATTAGTGGGCTGAGAAGGGAGAGGAAAGCCAAAGGAGGTAGCGAGCGTTGCAAATTCTTTGATGTTTTCCGGATTGGGCTCTTCGTGAACCCGGTAGGTAAGAGGTTTCCCCTCTTTACTCAAGTGTGTTGCGATCATTTCATTGGCTTTTAGCATGAACTCTTCGACGAGTTGGTGGGTGATGTCGTATTCGACAAGGTGCATCTCTTGAGGGACTCCGGTCTCATCGACTCGGATCTGGATATCAGGGAGGGAAAATTCGATACTCCCTCGAGCAGCTCTCTGCTTTTTGAGGAGGAGGCAGAGTTCCATCATCAGGTGAAGAGCGGGGGCAAATGGACTTTTTTTCTTCCCGTCGAGTACCTCTTTTGCCTCCTCATAGGTAAACCGCTTCTTGCTTTGGATGACTGAGCGGCAGATTTCGTAGTTGAGTAGATCCCCATTGGTATCGAGTGTCATCAAAACCGAGACAGTCAGCCGATTGACGTTTGGCTTTAAACTGCAAAGGTGGCTCGAAAGTTCGTGAGGGAGCATCGGGACCACTTTTCCGGGGAAATAGACCGAATTGCTACGCTCTTGCGCCTCTTCATCGAGGGAGGTCCCTTTGCGAACATAGTGGGAGACATCGGCGATATGGACCCCGAGGTGGTAATGACCTTGTTTGTCCTTCGTAAGAGAGAGGGCATCGTCGAAGTCTTTAGCCGTTTCGGGGTCGATGGTGATACAGGGAAGCTCATGTAGATCGGTTCTTGCGGAGATCTCTTTTGGTTGTACAGAAGTGCCATAAGAGCGGGCCTCTTCTAGAGTACTCTCTGGAAAAGCCTCTTCGAGGTCGTACTCTTCGATGGCTGCGGCAATGTCGCACGAAGGGTCAGAAATGGAGCCGATATAGCCACTCATCTCTCCCAGAGGGTCTTGGTTTTTTCCTCCCCAATCGAGGACGTGGATGTGGATCCGGTCACCAACTACGAGTTTTCGCTCGTCTGTCGGGAGGATCGACATGAGAGAGTCTTTCCCGAGCAAGGGGACATAGGCGTGTGTTTTCCCTTTTGTTCTCTCGTAAACAATCGTTCCAGCAACATGAGAGCGGCCCCGGGAGAGAATCTTCTCGACTCTCCCCTCAGGCCCCTTCTCTGAGACATAACGGGTAAATACAAGAACCTCCACCCGGTCACCATCCACAGCTCCCTTTGTCCGGTGGCGGGGGATGAAGATATCCTCTGGGAACTTCGGGCGGTCTTCGGGGACGAGAAACCCAAATCCGCGGGGGTGGACCCGGATCGTCCCAATGGCGAAGAGATCAGGCTTAGAGGAGAGGCCGGGTTTATGGGTGTTTTTTCGGGGGAAATAGGGTCGTTTTTTACGCATAGAGGGGGAGTTTAGCACAGATCAGACTATATTTAATTGTCTTTTTTAGGTGGAGAGGGTATTCTAGTCGGCATTATGTCGGATATACTCCCATTATGTACGTGTTATCGGTCTAGTGAAGACGGCTCTCGAGTAGAGAAGTGCTTTTCTGTAGGACGCGATCGGGTTCTCTCGGTTGTGCTGGGGGTTTTTGCACTCGCTTTGATCTCGCTAGCTTCTTATTTTTTAGCGCAGGGTGTTGCAAATATCCCGATGTTCACCACAAATTCTGGGTTGCTTTTGGTGGGGGTGGGGTGCTTGGGTGCCTCGATCCATTTCATGATTCTCTCTTGTAGGGAGAGGGCTGGGGCTTTGTAGGGCGCGATTCTTAGGCTCTACATTCTTAGAAAAAAAATTAACGCAAAGATGCAGAGAAACGCAAAGGCGCAGAGATTTAATAATGAAATATTTTAATTTTGTAATAAATTAATCTTAATTTTGAATTAATATCGGTTTGGTAGTATACTACTTGAGAAACTATCAAAAACTTGAGGAAATTACCTATGTCAGGACCTGCACCTTTAGACCAAAAGAACTTTACAATGCTCGAGCCATTTAAGAGCGACATTGCGAATCTCAATACCACGAGGCGGGCAACCAAAAGAGAGGCGCGGACTGACTGTATCTGTTCCAGCGTGGTTCGGGGCATTATGGCCACTCTTCTTCTTGCAGGGGCAGGGTTTATGATAGCGACGAGCGGTGGTCCAACAGCTAGTACCGTCCTCTTCTACTCAGGAGTGGGCTTAGGGGTGACAGGTCTTGGGATACTCACCTGGATGGTCATCGACGTGGTCAGGAATCGTAAAGAGTGGAAAGCAAGCAGACTCCAACTCGATGGAACCCAGACTACTCTTGGGGGAGTCCAAACCCTCCGAGAAGCCATGGAGAGAGAAGAGAACGGCTTAAATGTTGTCCAAGAAGCGATGAAGCAACTTCCAAAAGATCACTTCCCCACTTTCGCAGGTCATGTTGCTCAGCGTTATGCCGCAGAAGGCAATAGCAATGAGAAGGTCGCGCAAGCTCTCCTCACAGATGACCGCCTCTACGAGGTAGAAGACCAAAATCTCAAATACCTAGACCAAATCTGGGCTCTCCTTCCGATAGCCCCAGCTGACCAAGTAGGTGCGGCAATCGCCAAGATTCCAGGTGAGGAATTTGCAGCTTTTGTCAACCATGCCGTTGCGCAATATGGGGAACCGGAGAATCGGAATGAAGCTATTCTCAATGCACTCCTTGCAGATGAACGTCTCTACGAGGTAGAAGACCAAAATCTCAAATACCTAGACCAAATCTGGGCTCTCCTTCCGATAGCCCCAGCTAACCAAGTAGGCGCGGCAATCAGCAAGATTCCAGGTGAGGAATTTGCAGCTTTTGTCAACCATGCCGTTGCGCAATATGGGGAACCGGAGAATCGGAATGAAACTGTTCTCAATGCACTCCTTGCAGATGAACGTCTCTACGAGGTAGAAGACCAAAATCTCAAATACCTAGACCAAATCTGGGCTCTCCTTCCAATGGTCCCATACGAACAAGTAGGTGAGGTTATCAGAAAGATTCCAGATGAGGGATTTGCAGCTTTTGTCAACCATGCAAAAGACCAATACACAGAGGAAGATAAGAACGACGTGGTTATCAAAGCGCTCGTTTCGGATCCACGGATGCATGCAGTCCAAGGTGAAGAGAATAATGCCGCCCTTGTCCATCTAGAGCAGTTCCACAAGCTTGTCTCCCTACTGCCAGCTGAGCAAGCGAAGGATGTTTTTGGAGGGATGGAAGCACGGGCATTTGCTCTTTATGTCTCAGCAAAATGGGAAGAGCATGAATCAGATTTTGTACAAGTACTAGCTCAAGATCCTAAAGCCCATACTCATGAGAACATCCTCAATATGCTCGAATTCTTGGGTGGAGAAGTGACAACTGCAGTGCTTCGCACGATGAATCAAGGGCCTTTCCAAGCCTTGGTGGCCGAAGTGAATGAGAACTACACTGGGGATTTAGGAGATGACCAAGAGAAAGTTGTGCATGCACTAGCTGGCGACCCTCAGCAGCTTGGAGAAATCGTCCGAGAAAATGGGGGATATGCGGACTTTGTTTCTCTGGTGTTTGCACAAATGAACGAAAGGCAACAAGCCACTTTCCTCCAAGTCCTTCTCAATGCCTGTGGTGATGATGAGAATGATGCTAAGCAGCGCCTCGAGGCTATGGTCGAAGAACTGATCCAAACGATTGTTACTGCCGACTTTGCAGAGAAATTTATTCCTCAAGATCTGGATCAAAGCTTCCAGATTCCAGAGAATAATGAGCAGCTCGTGATCCAAATCGTCCGTATGCCTGGGACTTTAGCTCAGCATTTTGCGACGTTGATTCAACCACAAAATATGCTCAGTTTCATGCCTTTAATAGCTCTTTGTTATGAAAAAATGGGGGACAGCGAATCTAAATCTCTCTTTATGCAAACTCTTGGAGTAGAATTGGCCTCGAAAAATGCTCAAGCAATGGGACAAGTCTTTGCTCAATTTGGTGAAGATAACTTGATGTATGAGGCGATGGCGTATGCGCCGGTTGCCTTTGCCCATGCCGATGCCCAAAACAGGAACGGCCAGTTCAAGATGTATGAAGGGGTACGTCCTTTCATGACAGTCGAGAACCATGCAGCCTACCTCGAGCAGCTGACTCAGTTGAACCAACAAGTTTTATTGAAAGCGCGTGTGACGATGGAGCTTCAAGATTTGGGTAACTTAGACCAAGAGAAGCTGAACAATACAGGTTTGGTAGGTTACTTCGTGAAACATCCAGATCAGTTCCGGGATTGGGTTGTCGATAACAAAGAGGCTTATATTGATAAGTTGATAAAACAGCGACACAAGGTGGCTCTTGCATTGCTTGAGAGAATGGGAGTGACGGCCGAGACGTTGATCACAGATCTCGATAAAGGATTTGGTATTATGGGTCATCCTCGCTTCAAAAATATGCTCAAGATTCTTTTAGTTGAAGTCGATACTGAATTGTCTCAAGAGAGAACCATATTGATGGCGTGCTTCCAGTACGCTTCACAATTCAAGAAGGCGATCAAAAATTATTCCGATCCCCTTCCAGCGAGCAATCATCCTTCTTGGAGCATACTTGGAACTAAAGTCAAGGATCTCGAAGATAAGGTATATCAGGAGGAGTAGGTGGAGATTGTTGAAAAACTCCCTGAGTTCTCAGGAGAGCATCGCGGCAGCGATGCAGGTTGTTAGCCCCGCGTGAAATGAGCCCCGGTAGGGGTGAATGGAACGTGGGGTAATGCGAGGAATAAAATATCGTGAGCCGCGGCCAGCGGCGACAGTTTTTTACCCCTTTCGCCGCTCCCGCGGCTGTACCTATTTTTCGCCATTTGCTCCCCCACGTTCCACTCGCACCTAAAGATGCTTCGTTACACGCGGGGTTAACCACCTGCATCGCTGCCGCGATGCTCTCGTTAAAAAAGCCGGTTTTTCAGCGGGATGCAAAGAGCTTTTGGGGATTTTGCTTCCAGTTGGACGATCGCGAGCGATCGTTCAAGCACTCTTTGTAAAAGAGTGCGTAATGGAAGCAAAATCCCCAAAAGGCTACTCCAATTTGAGTATTTATAGTACCCTTGTTGTGTTATGCGGTACGATCCTCATTATATTGAAAAGAAGTGGCAGCGGTTCTGGCGGGAGAAGAAGACCTTCCAGGCTGTTGAAGACTCATCTAAGAAGAAATATTACGTATTAGATATGTTTCCCTACCCGTCAGGGGCGGGGCTCCATGTGGGCCACCTGATCGGGTATACGGCGACCGATGTCCTCGGCCGCTACAAGATGGCGCAAGGGTTTTCGGTTCTCCATCCGATGGGATGGGATAGCTTTGGTCTTCCGGCCGAGCAGTATGCGATTCGGACGGGGACCCATCCGGCTGTGACCACCGATGCGAATATCCGGAACTTCAAAGAGCAGATGGAGGTGATCGGGTATGGGTACGACTGGGATCGGGAGTTTCGGACAAGCGACTCTTCGTACTACAAGTGGACCCAGTGGATCTTCACCAAGCTCTATGAAAAGGGACTCGCCTACCAGGCCGATATGCTCGTCAACTGGTGCCCCGCTCTTGGGACGGTTCTCGCCAATGAAGAGATCGAAGAGGGGCGGGCTAAGGAGGGGGGACATCCTATTGAGCGGCGCCCCTTACGGCAGTGGGTCTTGAAGATCACCGCGTATGCCGACAGACTTCTCGAAGATCTCGACTCTCTCGATTGGCCAGAAGGGCTGAAGAATCTCCAACGGAATTGGATCGGGAAGAGCCGCGGAGCTTCTATTGCCTTCCCGATTGAGGGGAGTGGGGAGAAGGTTGAGGTCTTTACGACGTGTCCTCATACCATTTTTGGGGTGACCTACCTCGTCCTCTCTCCCGAGCACCCTCTTGTCAACGAGGTGACGACAGCTGAGCATGCTGAGGATGTGAAACTCTACCAGCAGATGACGGCCGAGAAGAGCGATCTCGAGCGGTCAGCTCTTGGGAAGGTGAAAACGGGTGTCTTTACCGGTGGGTATGCCACCAATCCTGTCAATGGGGAGAAGGTTCCAATCTGGATTGCCGACTATGTCTTGATGGGGTATGGGACGGGGGCGATTATGGCCGTTCCGGCTCACGATGAGCGGGATCACGAGTTTGCCGAGCAGTTTGAGCTTTTGATTCGCCCTGTTCTCGATGAGGACGGAACGTGTATTGCAAGTAGGAGCGAGAAGCTCATCTTGGATGGTCTCACGATTGAGCAGGCGATTGGGAAGACGATCTCTTGGCTCGAAAAAGAGGGGTGGGGGAAAGAGTCGATCCAATACAAACTCAGAGACTGGCTCTTTTCACGTCAAAGGTATTGGGGAGAGCCGATTCCGATCCTCCTCATGGAAGATGGGACCGAGAGGGCTTTAGAACTCGATGAGCTTCCCCTCCTCCCCCCTGTTGTCGAGGAATATAAGCCGACAGCCTCAGGAGAGAGTCCTCTTGCGAAAGTGCGTGAGTGGGTAGAAGTCGAAGATCCTAAGACGGGAAAGCGGGGAATACGAGAGACCAATACGATGCCCCAGTGGGCCGGCTCCTGCTGGTACTACCTCCGCTTTTGTGATCCCCATAATGAAGCGAAGAGCTGGGATCCAGAGAAGGAGAGCTACTGGATGCCCGTGGATATGTACGTGGGGGGAGCTGAGCATGCTGTTCTCCACCTTCTCTACGCCCGATTTTGGCACAAGGTCCTCTTTGATTGTGGCCTTGTCAGTACATCTGAGCCCTTCCAGCGCCTCCTCAACCAAGGTCTCCTTGTCGCCCGCTCCTTCCAAAAAGAGGGTGGAGCGTATGTTGCTCCTTCAGAGGTGGTGGAGAGAGATGGTGAGTACTACCATTGGGAGACCGACGAGCCCCTTCGGAGCCAGATCGAGAAGATGTCAAAATCAAAACTCAATGGGGTTTCGCCCGATGAAGTTGTTGAGGAGTATGGGGCCGATGGATTGCGCCTCTACTCCCTATTTATGGGCCCGATCGACAAGGAGAAGGTGTGGAATACAGGAGGGGTGAGTGGATGTCGCCGCTTTCTCAACCGGTTTTTTGAGATGGCAACTTCTGAGAAGCTCACGAAAGAATCTTCAAATCAAGCCTCCCACCTCCTCCACACATTGATCGAGGGGGTGACCCACGACATCGAAAAACTCCTTTTCAATACGGCAATTGCGAAGATGATGGAGTTTGTCAACGAGATGAACAAACTCGAGACCTATCCAGAAGAAGTGATCCAGCAGGCGATCCAGCTTTTGGCTCCTTTTGCCCCCCACATGGCCGAAGAGCTCTGGGAGATGAGGGGGGGAGAGGGGAGCGTGGTCCATGCCCCCTGGCCGAAGTTCGACCCTAGCTGTCTCCTAGAGGAGAAGGTGACCTACGTTGTCCAAGTCAACGGGAAGGTGCGGGGACGGTTCGAGCTCCCCAAAGACCAAACAGAGGACAAGATCCTAGAATTGGCTAGGGGAGAGCCTTCGGTTGCCAAACATCTGACAGGAGAGATCGTGAAGGTGATCTTTGTTCCCAACAAGCTCCTCAACCTCGTCATCAAACCATAAATACTACATTTTTATATAATCTTTATACTCATGTTGAATGTGCATCTTTACTTAAATTCACTTTTTGTGTATAATAGAGATATAAGTAAGGAGGTAGGGTTATGAGCACACATAAACATCATAAAGTACGGCTTAGTGTGGACTGCACTGAGGAAGAAAGAATGTATATCAAATTGTTAGCAACTAGATCGCATATGACGATCAGTGAGTATCTGCTTTCCTTTGCTCGCAGAGAGATGCCTCAGTCAAAATGTAGACGTAGCCATGTGCCCAATAAAGAAACACAGGAAGCTTTGAAGGAATTTCATGATGAAGAAGGAGAAGTTTTTGATACCGTAAGTGATTTCTGGGATGCTATGGGGATGTCGCCAAATGCTGAAGATTAAGGCATCAAGCCACTTCAAAAAAGACTTGAAGAGATTTAAACACAATCATAGTGGTGCGAGACAAGAACTAGATAAAGTTTTTGAGCTTCTCGCACGTGAGGAACCATTGCCCGAAAAATACCAAGATCATCGACTTTCTGGAAAATGGAATCTAGCAAGAGAATGTCATGTTAAGCCAGACGTGCTACTAATTTACAGTATTGATCAAATTATGAAGCAGTTAAATTTGGTACGGCTTGGATCTCACTCGGATCTTTTTGTATAGTATGACCTCATTTATCTATACGGTTTTGCTCCATCTGTATGCGGTGTGTATGCTCCCAAAGATGGTTTGGGAGATGGTA
>SDBV01005074.1_pt1 | contig 18698 bp, 21 predicted proteins | sample 2277081 | NCBI WGS metagenome assembly SDBV01 (sample SAMN10402039, study PRJNA504765) | marine sediment metagenome | isolation source: marine sediment core GS10_PC15, 223 cmbsf | place: Arctic Ocean: Southern Knipovich Ridge | collected 2010
TTGCCAATGGTGATATTTATGCCTCCACTAGGCGAGTGGATCACAAGAAAGATCACAGGTCAAGAAGACTAGTCTGCACTTCTGATGCCTACTTTTTCTGCCCATATTAGGCTGAGCTTTCCCTTTCTTACTGCACCCTCTTTTTAGATTCAAGTTTCAAGGCTTTAACCAACTGCAGATATCCCTGCTTATTAATCTCCCCTCATGTCTCCATCCAAGTCCATTGTTTTTTACTCCATCGCTTGAGTAATCCTTCTTTCTCCATTTCAATAAAAATTCGGGCTACTAAGCGAGGACCTATGTTAAATTCTTTTGAAACCCTTTTTGTGGTAAAAAATTTCTTAGTTTTGATAAAGTCTATTATCTGTTGTTTTATATTTTCATCAATCATGCAGCTTCACACCCTTAACATATACTTTTAAAGATAAAAAGGTGCGGCTACCGGGATTCGAACCCGGGCAGCAAGCTTGGGAAGCTTGAGTCATACCGCTAGACTATAGCCGCTTCAAAACCCTTTCTCTATTAAAGTATTTAATAAATATATTTTCTTGGAAAATATTTCTTTATTTCCATATAACATTGAGCTCTACATCATCAATCTCTGGTTGGTTAGGGGATTTAATTTCAAATCTAGACGTCGTCTTAGGGGCCAGCATAGCCTCATCCGCGAAGTTGCCATCAACACCTACGAGATTGCCCAATGAATCATAATATTTAGCTGTTATCTTGACGTAAAACGCATCTGTATCCCCAATGTTCTTCACTTCGCCTTCAACATTAATGTACGCTCCAGAGTCAGAGATGTATCTCTCCCAACGAATGATTTTAACCACTGTACTCGCGGGTGTAATTGTTGGCGTTGCGATAGGGGGCTGAGACGGAGTGGTGATAACAATTCTAGAAAACAATTCAGAAGAATCCTCCATATAATATCCTGAGAACTGGAACAGACCATAGAGGAGTAGAAAGAAGATAAACATTCCAAGGATCATTGAGTGAATGGTCTTCATAGCACCTTCTCCTTCTTACTCTCCTAAATATCATATCCACAGGTAAAGCTCTGGATGGGATTTAATGATGGGCCCGGGGGGAATCGAACCCCCGACCTTCAGTGTGTGAGACTGACGTCATAACCACTAGACCACGGGCCCATTAAACCGATATCAAAATATGTCTGGTCGGTTTAAAAAAGTTTTAGCTAACTCCAAAACCCCCTGTGACTCCATATTTTAATAATGCCAAATGATTTTTATTCCCAGTCTTTCAGGCTTCTCTGATTATCATCAGCAAGGTCCAGGCGGACTTTAACCTCTCTATACTCAAAACCTTTCTCTTTTAACATATTTTTCACCATAAGAGAGATCTTGGGCGCGGGGATAAGAAATATAAAAAGTGTGGTCACAGGAGTTGTTAAGTTAATTAGGAGTGGGCCCGGGGAGAATCGAACACCCGATCTTCGCCGTGTCAAGGCGACGTCATAACCACTAGACCACGGGCCCTAGTGCATACAAAAAAATTTAGGATAAAATTAACTAGAACAAGCCTTTGCTTTTTACCACTCTAAGCTTTGCCCTATCACCCACATATTCACCACTCTGGCTCTGCACAGTCACCTCAAGGATATAATCCCCCGGCACCGCGTCAGAAGTCAGCTCTGCATCAAAATTAATCACTCTGCTCTCTCCCGGTTTCAGTGTAAATTGGGTCCTACCAGGTCTTTTTACATCGACACCTTCTGTCTTTACCACATCGATGGTTATAGTCTCTGTGGCAGTCCCGTCGTTTTTAACAGTTGCTTCAATAGATATGGGCTGGGTGTTATCTAGGCTTATTTTACTCGGCACAACCTCCCCGCTCAATTTTAGGTTTTTTGTATTCCCGATTGTGCACCCAGTGGTTGCTAATAAAGCAATTAACAAGATAGCAATGCACGCTTTGTTCATAGAGTCACCAAAGAAAGTTGACTTTCTGGGTCTTATAATCCTTTTGGTGGACTCTACAGTGGACTCGCCGGGATTTGAACCCGGGGCCTCTGCCTTGCGAAGGCAGCGCTCTTCCAAGCTGAGCTACGAGCCCATCTAAGATAACTCTATATCTGAAGAAAACTTTTAAATAAATAACTTTCCTATGTTCTCACTTCATAAGGGCCCGTGGCGCAGCCTGGTAGCGCGTTCGGCTGATAACCGGAAGGTCGAGGGTTCGAACCCCTCCGGGCCCATTCTCCAAGAAAAACTTAAATACTGTTTCACGTTATCTTACCCGAAGAGAATATTCATGGAAGCGGGGTGGGGTAGCCAGGTCAATCCCGCCGGGCTCATAACCCGGAGATCGGTCGTTCAAATCGACCCCCCGCTACTAAATCCCCCCTAGGAGGGCATGTTTTTTACCTGATTTTGTAAGAATTATCTAAAAGATTTGTCCTCTATCTACTTTCTGAAGTTAATAATCGTATCATCGCTCCGGAACAAATATATTAAATAAATCCAAATAAAAGTGATATATAACTTAATTCTTAACAAAATTTATATATCAAAAGGCTATAATAAGACCATGGACAGTAACAAAAAAGAACAAAAGCTGTGGGACACGTTTCAAAGAATTGATAGTCACCAGACGTTCTTGTATCTTTATCTTTTACACAAGCCTGATTACGCTTATAATATCGCTAAAACTTTGAAAGAACTTAAGGAGAAGCGTTTGATCAAGCTTTACAAACTAAAAACGCTAACTCGACCAAACGTGGTAAGTTCAGTACTTCATGAGATGAAAAGAGATGGATTGATCTATATTTCTACTAAAAAGAAATTGAAAGGACGACCTCGTAAACGCTATGACATAAATATTGAGATATTCTCTCTTCTACTTCATTCACATTTTCCAGATGCAGATTCATGGTATGATTATGTAATAATAAATTTAATAAAAAGATTTAGGGAATTAGTCCCAGAAAATAACAATGTTAATACATCGCAGTGGCTATTAGAACTTGATAAAATCGGCACATACAACTATATTACACTTTTATGTTATATCTATGATCAAATTGTCAAAGACTTAGGGTTTGCATATATCTGGCAACAAAAAGCCACAAAAGAACATGACCAGAAAACAAAAGAGAAGCATATTATACAGAGAAACTATTGGATCAACAAAATTAAGACAAACACAAACCAAGAATTTAAAAAGGAGAAAATCAATCAAACATTCGAAAAACTCATTGAAATAAAAAAGATAAAAACCACAAATGCAGGAGGAACCTTACCAGAATACACGCCGTTAGAGTTTCAAAGAGAGTTGATCAAAGATGAGATCTACAAAAATCTGGAAAAGATTATTTCCAATATCCGAGAAACACTACTTGAAATCATAGCATTATCAAAATCAGATACAAAAGCTTATCTTTAAAAAAAAATAAGAGTTGGGACAATGCCCACATGTGAAAAATGCGGAACCGGATACAATGAAGGAGACGTAATTTGTGTCTGGTGCGGCAACATACTTACGAAATCAGACACAGATACACATAGAATAAAGACCACAAGAGAGAAACAGAAAGACCTGAAAAAACTGCTAAGTGAGATAGTAAAAGCCCACGAAAATAATGAAATCGGGGAAGAGGAGTTCAAAAAGAAGAAGAGCGAAATCGCAAAAAAAATATCAGAGATAAAAGCACAGAGAACAATTTCCAAATACAAAGAATCATATGCGGAGCCAGAAACATATAAGACACCCCCTCGAGGTGGTGCTCGGAAACAAAAACCCTCAAAATGGTGGTACTTAACACCATTATTCTTCAACATATTCGGAGGCATAATCGCCTATTTTGCAATTCGAAAACAAAATTACAAAATGGCAAGAAACATGATAGATCTCGGGGGGTTCATGCTCCTCTTGATAATAGTCTCAGTGGCGGTCATACCAACTATAATGTTAAACTTCCAAAGCCCTCAAAACCAACAAAACACTACCGTAGAGTCGAACATGACAACAGGCATTGAAAACACTACAACACCACAAATTTTAGAAAAAATTTTCATAAACAACAGCCTAGAAGAAGCATGCGAAATTCTAGGATTATTCAGCAACTACACAGATATGCAAAAACAAGACGTTTTCACATCCACATACAAAGACAAATATATCACATGGGAAGGGACAAAGTTAGAGGTTGCAAATAAGGATGCAGAGGGATATATCCTCCAGTTAGAGCACTCCATTGGTTGCAAAGTCATCGCAAGGATAAATTTTGGTCAAAGAGCGAAGCTACTTGAAATAGGAAAAGACGACGAAATAACATTCACTGCAAAAATCAGCGACTACGACACTGCAGGCATCTTACATGCTACTGATGGAGAGATAGTGGTCTAAAAAAGTGTTATGCTGACTCCCATAGTTCTAGCGCCATCTTCTCCTTTTTTTCCCTCTCCATCTGGGCTATATTTCTTCTAAGACCTCTCACCTCATTTATCACTTTTCCATACTCCTTATATAATGAGAGATATTCCTCCGGCAGCTCCAGCCCATATGGATAGAAGAAGCGAGGTTTAGATACGTCAATTGCCAATTTAGACGGCTCATGCCAAACCTGCGGGTCTTTTATATAGCCATATTCTTCTAACGCCTCTCCCAGTTTTCCGAAAATTATGCGAAGACCATCCTCTAACTTTCGCCCTTCTTTGATGCTGTAATATTTAGGCCAATAATCTTCCTTAATCAACTCCTCCTTTATCTCATCTGACGCGTTAACTGTAAGCTCTTTAACCTCGCTCTTAAGCTTTTCAAGCTGGTCTTTTTTTAGACCAATGGTTATCTCGTAGTTGCCTTTTACAATGCTCTCTGCTGTATTTTCATACCATCTCTTAGAAAAATCAGCGAGAATGTTAACAATCTTTCTCATTAAAACCTGGGCTTGTTCTTCCTTTTCTTTTAACAGGATGTTAAACTCTTTAATCCTGTCATCCAAACCCGATTTGTTCCCTTCTTCAGTCATCGTCCCAAACAGACTTTAATCTGGCAGACATAAATATTTTTCCGTTTCTCCAAATAGTCAGATCAAGATTGCTCTTTAAAATAAGGCCATGGTTTTATGCTGGACGTCCTTCCTCTTTAATAATTCCTGGATGACTCGGCGATTCACTGATTATATCTAAAAGATCTTTGTTCACATAGATAGGAACACCCAGCTTCATGGCGATGATAATACTATCAGAAGGACGAGCATCTAACTTTAAACTTCCCCCATCTTTTATCATGATAGTTGCATAATATGTGCCGGCTTCAAGCTTATCCACAGATATATAGCTAATATTGGTCCCTGTTTTTTTAATAATCTCCTCAAGCAGATCATGAGCCATAGGCCTTGAAGCAGACATATTGTTAATAACCCTTGCCAAAGTATGGGCTTGATCTAAACCAATATGAATCTGCACAGCCCTATCAGATCCATCCTCTCCCAAAAGAATTACGCCACCACCAGATGAGATCTGGAGGTCTTTTACAGAGGCTTTAATATATCCTGAAGGCGGTGAATCTGAGATCACTTCTTTCTGAGTCTCTGTTGGCTTCGTATATACTGATACCCCAACAGCCACAATAAGCAGGGCTACTAAAATTCCGAACAGAAAATAGCTATGTTTAGACATTGAATATATTAGAATCTTCAAGGGTATAAACTTAGGGTCCGGTTTATAGAGAGAGTCTAATCTGGTTTCCAATAAATCTAACAATGATTGAAGAGAGGGATCGTCAAGGACATATATTAACATCAGCTACTCTAGATTCATTTCAAGACACATAGAAAAAATGAGTGGTTAGAAAAAGTTATCAACTAGATGAACAAAGTCTAATACACTCCTTTTAAGGGATGTGGTATTGTTGGAAACACAACGTGAAAGTCTAACAAAGTATTTCATCGTAGCCATCATCGCAGGCATTATATGCGGCGTTGTGCTCTTAGGCGGCGTTTATTATCTGGATGTATTTCCAAAAAGAACAGTAGGCCCAGCAGTCACGGCTACCCCTTCAAAAGCCACTATCCAGGATGTAATGGAGATCGAAGAGAACACAGTCATAAATGTCTATGATCAAATAGGCCCATCCGTGGTTCATATCACTACAACAACCATGTCCACAGACTTTTTCATGAGGGATATCCCGCAAGAAGGAGTAGGGTCAGGGATTATATTGACTGTGGACGGCTATATTTTAACAAACGCACATGTTGTGGAAGATGCTGAAAATGTTGAAGTTACATTATCCGACGGTGAGGTTGCATTCGCAGAGATCGTGGGAAAAGATCCTACAACCGATATAGCGGTTGTCAAGATAAAGCCCAAGTCTAGATTATCCCCCGCGGTTCTTGGCGACTCAGACTCTCTTAGAGTTGGCCAATCAGCTATAGCTATAGGAAACCCTTTCGGACTTGATAACACCATTACAGTGGGTGTAATAAGCGCCCTGGATAGGACCCTACGGTCAAGAAACAACTTTGAGATACAGGGGATTATTCAGACAGACGCATCTATCAACCCAGGAAACAGCGGAGGACCCCTGCTTAATTCGAGGGGAGAGGTTATTGGCATCAACACCGCGATATTCTCCCCTATAAAAGGCTCGATTGGCATAGGATTTGCCATTCCGATAAATTCAGCGAGAGAAGTAGCTGAGGCACTGATTACTCATGGAAAAGTGATCCGTCCATGGCTGGGGATAACCGGTTATACAATAACAGAACACAGTTCAGAAGTATTGGATTTACCAGTTAAAACTGGGGTCATCATAGCCAGCGTAGTCGAAGGCGGCCCCGCCGACATTGCAGGGTTAAAAGGTGGCGAGGATCTAACTGTGGTCGGATCCCGGGCTATAGTAGTTGGAGGAGACATCATAACAAAATTTGGCGAAACGGAGATAAACACGATGGACGAGCTTGTTGAAGCCATATTAGAGCGCGATGTGGGGGATGAAGTTAAGATTGAATATCGTAGGAATGACAAAAAAGGAGACACAACAGTAAAACTCAAAGAAAGACCGAGTTAGACTTTGATTATGTTGTCGATCTTTTCATACAGCTTCTCTAAGGTTTTCGAGTTATCAATAACGTAGTCAGCCCCCTCCTTTAGGTCATCGATGTAACGCTCTGTTTCCCTGCCTTCTGCATCTAAAAACTTCTCATAGGTCATGTCAGCCTCTCCTTTCTCCCCCCTCTTCTTGCATCTTTCATAACGCAGTTTAACAGGAGCCTCAATGAAGAGCAGAACGTTTTCCTCAAAGCCTCTTAACATATCAACCTCGTTAGGATACCTTATCCCGTCTACAACTATAACACTGGATCTGTCACTTTCCAAGTCCTTCTTGAATGCGTCGACAATAATCTCCGCTCCCAATGTATTCCTAACACAAGCCCCTATTCCTTGAAGCATCTCACGATCATGTGGGAGGTATAGTCTGTCAAGAAGGTCCATGAGGACTTGAGAGAACCTGTGCTGACTAGCCCCATATTTTTCGTGCAAATAATCGCTTACTACACCCTTCCCAGATCCCATGCGGCCAACCAGGCCGACCACTAGACTCATTTCTTTACCTCAACATGCATGACTTCGATATTAGCGTTTTCCAATATCTTAAGACCGTCCTCATCAGAATAATCTCCACTTATAACGACTCGGTTGATGCCAGAGTTTACTATCAAACGTGCGCATATCTTACATGGGAAGCCGTTGACATACAACTTGCAGCCCAGGCTTTGCCTACCCGCCTGTATCAATGCATTCATCTCAGCATGAACCGCTGGACATATCCCATGTCCCATGCCGCTCTCGATCTTCATCTCGTCTTTAATACAGCCAATGTTCAGACAGTGATGGGCTCCTCTCACGACACCGTTAAATCCAGTTGAGACGATCTCATGCTTGGGGTTAACAACGATGGCACCGAACTGTCTCCTTGTGCATGTGGATCTTCTGGCTATATCCTCCACTATCTTGGCAAAATATTGATCCCATGTCGGGCGTGTATCCTCTGTTTTAACCGATTCTTTTTCCAAACCGTATCCCTCTATAACAAATCTTTCATTATTCTCCAAGGTTTTGATATGGCATCATCTTGACTTTGTTTTTTTAAATTTATATCTATCTTGTCTGGAGGATCTTGAAGAGGATTTTGGATGCTAACACAGGGGTATAGTTGTCATATATAGGCGTTACCTCTGTTAGATCTACTCCTATCAGGTTAGAATTCTTCAGAAGCCGTGATATTCGGATTATGTCACTATAACTAAAGCCCGAAGGCTCAGGGTTACATACGCCAGGTGCTTCTTTTGGATCTATGGCGTCCATATCCAAAGAGAGATATACATCTTTACCTTCAATTTTATCCTTGATCATTCTAAGCACTGCAGTGTTATTCTTTTCAAAATCCGAGTAGCTAATATAGTCTAGGCCCATCTTGTTTGCATCATTTAGCTCTTCTTTTGAAGCACTCCTTACACCCACCACGAGAACATTGTCCGCCTGCAGGTGTTCGAAAACTCTTCTATTAACACAGGCATGTGAAAATTTCTCTCCTAGATACTCGTCTCTAAAATCTAGATGTGCATCGATGGATAGGTAAAAAGTATCCTCAGGCAAACATCTTACAACAGAGTAAGAGATGGTGTGCTCCCCCCCTAATGATACAGGTATTACTTGTTTAGATAAGACATCTTTTAGTGTATCTTTAACCCTATTACATGTCTCCATAAAGTTCCCGTAAGAAACATCGACATTGCCAAGATCGCATATACGCAGTTCAAGAAGGTCTTTATCCTCCTCAAAGTCGTAATCTTCTAACTCCCGTGAAGCCTCTCTTATAGCGTTCGGGGCAAGCCTAGACCCTACTCTGTATGATTGGCTGCTGTCATAGGGTATGCCTAAAATAGCATAATCTGCTTGTTTTATCTCCAATTCCCTTCGTGCAAAGGTAGTGGGAGCTACGTACATATGTCTTATCTCACTCTGACGATCTTTCTTCTACCCATTGCCTCGATATATTCAATCTCCCCTCCTTCAATAACCTCTCCTTCAATCTCTTTGGGTATGATCACTTCAAAAGTTTCAAATGTCTCAAGGTCCATCAACCCCATAGTATTGCCGCTTTTATAGTTTACTTGGGCGTTTTTTCTTTCAATGAGGGGTACTTCGATCTTTGTATCGACAGGCTTTACCAGGCTCCTTTTTTTATTGTCCAAGATGCCAATCGCATCAATTCTTGCTTTAGCTGAGCCATGTTTCCCTGTCTTTGCAGTGTGATAGCTCACGATCTTGCAAGGCTCGCCGTCGATGACAATGTGTCTTCCTACTTTTAATGTTCTTATTGCTGCAACCTTTGTAGTCACTAGGATACCTCCTATACACTTATCAATAACGTTGTCTCTTTTTTATTACTCATCTGGCTTCATTATTCTAATAAATATCCATATCTTGAATAACTCGCATTTGACCTTTCTATCTTCTGTTAAAAGAAAAGGTTTTGCGGAAGACCATATGAAGTTTTGTTAAATGAATACTTAATACTTCAACTTTTCCATAAGCTAGTATTCGATCCTCATATATAATGATGCGGATGTCTACCTACTGTTAAAGATAGGGACGGGCAATCTTTTAAACACGCCGGTGACTGTAATATATAGAAAAGAAACAGTAGAAGAAGGACGTTATCATGTTAGAGCTTTCTGAGGATTTGGCTTTGGAAATACAGCGCTCGATAAAGCCATTGATCGGCAGTAAAGGCGCAGCCGATGTTTTATACATCGGGGCCGACGGAATGCCTACTAAAAGGATTGACGATGTAGCAGAAAAAACAGCCCTAGATTTCCTGGAGTCAAAAGATATCCCGATGGTTGTTTTAAGCGAAGAGCGGGGAAGAGTCATTTTGGGAGAAGAACCTGAATACATTTGCATATTAGATCCGGTAGACGGGACACTGAATGCGACAAGTAACATCCCCATATACAACACTTCGATAGCATTTGCGCCATATAACGTAGACGCTACTTTAAAGGATGTTAAATATGGCTTGGTCATGGACCTTTTTAACAGCAACGTCTTTAAAGCTGAAAAGGAGGGGGGAGCGACGATGAACGGAGAAGAGATCACCGTCTCAGATATAGAGGAGATCGAGAAGTCCACTTTATCTTTATACATTAAACCCGGAGAGTTGAAGACTGTTGAAGCCCTGATAAAAAAGACGAAGAGGGTTCGATGCCTCGGAAGCGTCGCCCTTGAACTTTGTTATGTTGCCAGCGGAGGTTATGAGGGAATGATAGACTTGAGGCATCTTTTGAAGGTGACAGATGTTGCAGCTGGAAAGTTATTAGTCGAGGAGTCTGGAGGGGTCGTTTCCGATGGTGCAGGAAAGATTTTAAACCATGGTTTACAAAATCTTAATCGAGTTGAAATAGTTGCATCTGCTAATGATCGTGTTCATGAAGGGGTTTTATCGTTGTTGAGGAACTGATATGAGGGTCTTGATCGTTGTAAAAGAGGGGCATGAGAATGCCATGAAGCTCTCTATGAAAGTAAAGGACTTTCTAGAATCGAAAGGGGGGACGGTATATTTTGATAGATTAACTGCTGGAAAACTTGGGGTTGAAACTGGTGTTGATTTAAAAAAAGCAGAGGCTGATTTTGTCTTTGTACTTGGAGGGGATGGGACGATTTTGTGGGCCGAGTCAGAGCTTGAGGGATGGCTTCCGATCTTGGGCATTAATTTTGGGTCTACTGGTTTTTTGACAGAGGTAAGATATCGGGATTGGAAGGTTGCTTTGGAGAGAGTTTTAAAGGACGAATATTCTATTGATGAGAGATCTAAAATTAGCGTTAAAGTTAATGGCAAAAACATGGGCGACGCGTTAAACGAGGCGGTTATTAAGTCTTCCCTCCCTGTCGAGATGCTTCATCTGGAGATATGGGTTGATGGTGAGCTTGCGGAGGTCCTTAGATCTGACGGCATCATAATCTCGACCCCCACGGGGTCCACCGCCTACTCCATGTCAGCTGGAGGACCTATTGTTGACCCACGGGTGAACGCATTTATCATCACCTCGATTTGTCCTTTCAAATTGGGTGCAAGGTCTATTGTGGTTCCCAATGATGCCAATGTGTCTATACGGCTTGTTAAGCCCAAAAAAGAGGCGATGCTTGTGATAGATGGGGGGTTGAGAAAAGATCTCTCCTTTGAAGACACGATAGGCTTCGAACTTTCAGAGAAGAAGACATCCTTTATAAAACTGGAGAAGGACTTCTACGACCGCGTTAAAGATAGGCTGGAGAGATAAACCATACAGTGTGTGGATGGAGGAGAATAATGTCCATGATCTATATCCTGGATACATCGGCAATAATTGGGGGGTTTCGTCCTACTAGTGGTCATCAAAGTTACACTGTTCAAGAAGTGATCGATGAGGTAAAGGATGAGCGGTCGCGTCTATTGTTGGATCTGGAGTTGGGTCAAAACCTGAAGATCTTGGAGCCTTCAAACGAGAGTTTAAAGACAGCAATATCACGGTCAAAAGAGACAGGCGACTTTATGCATGTCTCTAACACGGATATCAAGGTCATATCTTTGGCGTTGGATTTTAAGGAAAAAGGCGAAGAACCGATCATAGTTTCAGATGATTACGATATTCAAAATCTATTAAGGGATCTCCAGATAAGCTTTCAGCCACTAATGGAGAGAGGGATCAAAGAGATATTCACATGGAAGAGGATATGTAAGGCGTGTGGCAAGGAATTTAGCCCGGATTATGACGAAGAAGAATGTGACATATGCGGGTCGAAAATATCTAAAGTAGTTTCTAGTAGAGAGCGAGTATAAGGCTTATATGGCGAACAAATTTTTTTATAACCTGGCGACATTATTACTGGTGACGCGAGAATATCCATAGTCGTTGCGGCTGCTATACATTAAGAGTTTGAAGTTGATCGATGGATATGAGAAAGATCGATGATATGATCTTAGACCTGCTCAGAGATATTTATCCTCAGAGTTTGGATGTTACAGAGGTCGCGGACCTCCTTGGGTACGACTTGGTCTTGGTCGAAAAATGTATGGTTGATCTCTTGAAAGAGGAGAAAATAGCCATAGACAAAGGAGACAAGTATAGTTACGATAAAGGCTAGTCCAAGCTTATCCCATATACGCTCTCAATGTTGTCTTTATGTATCTTCCAAAGGTCCTCTTCAGTCAAGATTTCTTCCTCAAACAGTTTTTGGCTTATCCTTGGAACACTTTTTGGTCCGACGACAGCCCCAGGTCTTTTTAGGTCATCTATATAATCGGACTCCATTAGGAATCGATTCCCCTCTTTTATAGCTTGTAAAATGTTTTCCTTTGAAGACACAAGTGAGGGAAAAATGCCATATTTCTCTCCGGCTTTTATTAGAGGCGGAGAGTAATGCTTGACAACCCTATGTGGCGAAACTCCGCACATTATTGCTAGTTTGTTGAATTCTTTAAAGTGTTCTTGTGTTGAGCTCTCTGTATGCAATTGGATTGCGCAGTCTTGGTCTTTTGCCAGTTTGAATGTGTATTCGAGCAGTTCCATGCATGCGCTTAGCACCGTTTCTTCTACTTTGTAGTGGGGTCTTCCGACCTCGCCTATAGCCACTGCCTGACCACTCTCGACAAATTTAGCAGCAATGTTCATGGCCTTCTTGCCTATTTCTAACGCCGTTTGTATAGTGAATGCTTCGCACATGTGGGCAAATTCTGCAGGATGCACACCTATTACCGGGAAGGCCGTTACCTCTGTTTCGTCGTGTATCTCTTCTGCTAGTGAGATTGTGTTCTGGAAAAGCTTTTTGAAACTTTTTTCATCTTTAAGCGGGATACTCCAACTTGCAGTGAATTTGGAGACCAAGAATATGTAGCCGCCACCTGTGTTCTGAAACTTTTTTACCGCCCTTATTCCTTCCCCATTTATTGGATCGATGTGCATGTGATTGTCAACATATCTAGGAGGCATAGTAAGGATCCTTTTATGATGAGGTTTTCGAGGTGTTCTTATCGCCTGGGCATTCCATGTCCACTTCGGGAATGGCGTCTTCAATACCTAACCTCATCCGGTTGAAGAGTTCTTTTAGATCGACCTCTGTCTGGACACAGCCGTCTTTTATCAAGGGGAGACCTTGAACCATGCATTTCCAATCTGCGAGGCCATGCATTGCCATATTAAGATCCCTATGACATGCGACTCCGAAGGCGGCCTTGGGTTTTACTCTCTTTACTATGCGTTCTACAAAGGTGCCGCCTGGGACCACGTAGAATCTGTATCCCAGCCTCTCGGATTCCTGTTTCAAGTCATTGATTACACACATACCGCATTCTTTGCATGTTACCCCGAGGTTGGGGTCAAGCCTAGCAGGGCATTTCAAGTGCCTCAGGCATTGGGGGACGACTAGGATGCGGTCCTTAACATCGATGTTTGCAAACCTCTGGGCGTATATCTTGTTTCTAATTTCAATGCCTATGTAGTCCACGATCTTATCTCCCATGCCAAACATGTGAGCGAGTTTTTTGATCTGAAGATAGAATGTGTCTATGGTAAAGAGCAGGACCTTTGGGAGGATGATCTTGTGTTTTTTTATCAGTATAATTCCTAGAACTGTGGATATTAAGAATAGCAGAGCTATTGCTATTATTATCCCAAACGAGACCTTGCCCAGTGTTTCGTAGAATAGAGCGGTGTTCAAAGCAACCCCAACTCACTTAACGTTTTAGAGACGTTTTCTACGGCTCTGTCGACGTCCTCTGGTTTTTTTGCTCCTGTGCAGACGATCTTCCCGGAGCCGAAGAGGAGTAGGACCACCTTGGGATCTGTCATCCTATAGACTAGGCCAGGGAATTGTTCAGGCTCGTATTCTGTGCCGTCAAGTCCTATGGCTATTGCGTCTAGGTTAAGTTCGGCGTGGAGGTTTGCACTTGCAACGATGTTCTGGACTATGACAACAGGGTCTTCTGGTATATCGGTGCCTGTGTTTCTGATTTTGTCAACAGTGAGGTTTATTGCTTCCTTTACTTCTGCAATGCTTTTTGCTCCTGTGCAGACGATCTTCCCGGAGCCGAATATTAGGGCAGCGGTCTTGGGTTTATCCAGATGGAAAACTAGGCCTGGGAATTGTTCAGGCTCGTATTCGACATTTTCCAAGGCAACGGCCACGCTTTCAAGGTCGATCTCTACCTGCCCTGTGACTGTGTTACCGTTCTCGTCTTTTTTTGGTTTAGTTAAAGCGGTAGAAGCTACAACATTCTCTATCTTAATATTCGGATCTTTCTTCATTTACCGTCCTCCGTCTGTGGATTAAAAGCTTTATATATAAACTGTTTTTCAAATTGGGGATAATCCTTTTTAAAAGTATCTGAAGTTTTCGGGAATGATTTTTTTTGAAGGAAGGAAAAAGGGAGTTAAACTAATCATGGGAAAAGAAGTTTTATCCATCTTTTCTGAGGAGCTTTTTTTTATACTGTTTTTTTGATCATTTTTGTTTGACTAAAAGATCCTATTTATCCAACAATCTTTAAATAACTCAAAAACGCTTTATCTCTATATCATTATTAAGAGAGGTTTGGTACAACGCAGAGACAAATCAGCCTAAAGATGAGATCTGGGATCTGGCAGACCAGGGATTAGAGGACTTTAAAAAATATGAAAACCTGATATATAGTAAGTTGGAGATGACAGAACCCCTTGCGGCCACCAAGGTGGTAGGCGTGCTCTAATATTTAACTAAAAATATTTATAAAGGCGACGATATTTTCGTTTTGTATGATAGAAAGAATCAAGTCTTTTATGCCGTTTGAACGTCCGGCCTTCGATTTTGAGGGGCGGTTAGCAGATGCTACTTTAAGAAACTCCTTTGATCATAGCTTTTTCAATTTCGATGATAAACTCCGTTATTGGACGACAGTCTACAGATACTTTCTATTTATGGATTATGAGAAAGACATCCAGTTTATGATTGGAATTGGGCAGAAAAAGATATCAAACTATTATGTGAACAACGTTCCAATAGAATTTGCGTCCAACTCGCCTAGCTATAAAGTTGCACTATCATATTGGCATCACCATGAAGAAATCTTTCACAGAACAATAAACGACCTGCTAAAGACCTACGATGATGGATTTGTTTCAGATACTCTGTCATTTAAAAGAGAGGGTAGTGGATATGTTCTTAAACTTGATGAAACTGAAACAAACATTAATCTGACCGAGAAGTTTGACGAAGATTTTCTCCTATTCGGAAATATAATCCAACCATTTCATAGACACAACGCATATTTCAAATACCACGGCAAGATCAAAGGTGAGGACTCCAAAGGCATAGCCTTCATCCAGAAAGTCGCTATTAACATGCCGTTCATCCCTTGGCGATGGGGCAGGACATTCTTTGAAAATGGGGCACAACTCGATTTTTATGAGCCACGAGTCTTGGTACCGGTCTTTAAAAGTCTTAACTTCAAGATCGACGATGAAGTCTACCTATTCAACAAAAAAGGGACGATATCCTTAGAGGACAAAGGCAAAAGTCCCCGATGGAGACTGAGTGGAGAGACCAAAAATGGAGAAGAGATCGAAGCGAAGATCGAGACTACTGGGCATGCATGCCAGATATTTGAGACACAACGGAGTAGGTTCTTGTATAATGAGTATCCGTCAAAGATGACATATCTTAAGATAAAGAATGGTGGTGAAACCCTATACTCTCTTGACGATCTGGGCAGAAGCGCCACAAATTGTGAGGACGCCTATTATTCCAATGTCTTTGGCAGGAAATAATTGACCAAAGGCTTATATCCTTCTTTTTTGTAGACTCCTAGTTTGTGATATTATGCAATGGGAAGTAAGAATCGGTTACAAGCCAGGAGTTCAAGACACAGAGGGAGAGTCTACGCTTAGGGGTCTTAAAACTCTAGGGTTTGAAAAGGTGAAAACAGTCCACGCCTCCAAGGTATACAGGATCGAAGGTAATTATTCAAAAGAGGAAATCGAAGAGATGTGCAGGCGGTTATTGGCAAACCCAGTGAGTCAGAACTATACAATAGAGGAGGTAAAGGAGTCCCAGTAATGGTTGAGATCGAGATACTACGTGCAAACGACGACAAACTCTTGAAGATAAGCCGGGAGGGACAGCTTTCGTTGAGCCTGGATGAGATGCATAGGATCAAGGAGTACTACCAGGAGTCTGGGAGAAATCCTACGGATATAGAGCTTGAGACTCTGGCTCAGACCTGGTCGGAGCACTGCTGTCACAAGACCTTCAGTGGCAAAATACTGATAGAGGGGGATAGGATAGAAAACCTTTTGAAAACCACCATTGTGAGGGTGACACAAGAGCTTGATCCTGAGTGGTGTTTTTCTGTCTTTGAGGACAATGCGGGGATTGTGGATTTTGATGGGGACACAGCTGTAGGATTTAAGGTTGAGACTCACAACCATCCTTCTGCTCTGGAGCCTTTTGGTGGTGCAGCTACAGGAATAGGAGGCGTTATAAGGGACATACTTGGTGTGTGGGGTGAGCCCATTGCAAATACAAACGTATTGTGCTTCGGGCCTCTCGATCTACCATATAATGAGGTGCCTCTGGGCAGTAAGCATCCAAGATTCATATACTCCTATGTCGTCAAGGGGATCGGTACTTATGGAAATAACATGGGCATCCCTACGGTCAATGGTGCCATCTTTTTTGATGAGAGCTACACCGGCAATCCCCTGGTTTACTGCGGCACTGTAGGGCTTGTTCCTAAGAGTAAATACGTTAAAAACACAAGGCCAGGCGATGTGATCCTTCTTGTGGGTGGGAGGACTGGTAGAGATGGTATCCATGGCGTTACGTTTGCATCTACTGTGCTTGATGAAAATTCTGAGGAGACATCTGGTTCTGCTGTGCAGATAGGGGACCCCATTCAAGAGGAGAAGACTAAGCGAGGAATGCTTAAAGTTCGAGATCTGATGCTGGGTTCTGCGATAACCGATCTCGGTGGTGGCGGTATGTCCTCTGCTATTGGTGAGATGGCAGAGAGGTCGGGTTGTGGTGCGGAGGTTCACTTGGATCGGGTGCTGTTGAAGTATCCCAATTTAAGTCCTTGGGAGATATGGACATCTGAGTCTCAGGAGCGGATGCTGATATCTGTACCTAAGGCTAATCTTGACCGTGTCATTAAGATCTTTGATGATGAGGATGTTGAAGCAACCTCTATTGGCGAGTTTATCCCTGAAAAAATGTTGAGGCTGGTCTTTGAAGGTGATGTTGTAGGGGAGCTTGATATTGAGTTTATGTTTGAGGGCGGGCCTGAGATCTCAAGGGAGGCAAGTTTGGATGTGAGTCAATCTCCTGAGCCTGATTTTAAAATGTCTGGGGATCTTACGTCGTCTTTATTAGATATTCTGGCTTCTCCTAATGTTGCAAGCAAGGAGTCAGTGATAAGGACCTATGATCATGAGGTGAAAGCAGCTACTGTTCTTAAGCCACTGCAAGGTGTCTTTATGGATGGTCCTGGTGATGCTTCTGTTCTTAAGCCTCTCTATAATTCTTGGAAGGGTGTTGTTATTTCCAACGGCATTAACCCTGAGTATGGAAAGATCGATGCATATTGGATGGCTGCGTCTGCTATAGATGAGGCTATTAGGAACAATGTTGCTGTAGGCGGTCGTAGGATAGCTTTGCTTGACAACTTCTGCTGGGGAAATCCAGAGAAACCGGATAGATTAGGCTCTCTTGTCAGGGCGTCTCAGGCCTGCTATGACATAGCAATTGAGTTTGGCACGCCGTTTATCTCTGGGAAAGACAGCTTATATAACGAGTCTGCAAACGGTCCGATAACCCCCACACTCTTAATCTCGGCTCTCGGTATAATGCCTGATGTGCGGAAGGCTGTTTCCATGGATATAAAAAGTGCGGATAATCTTGTCTATATAGTTGGCGAGACTTTTGATGAGCTCGGCGGCTCACACTACTACAAGATTCATGGTTTTCTAGGTAATACAGTGCCAAAAGTCAACGCGAAAACTGCGAAGACAATAATGGATGCTCTGACAAGTGTGATTGATAAGGGGCTAGTCAGGTCATGCCACGACCTTTCTGAAGGGGGTTTGGCTGTATCTTTAGCAGAGATGGCGTTCTCTGGCGGCATCGGTGTTGAGGCGCGGCTTGATAAAGTTCCCGTCGGTGGAAAGATGAGGGATGATCATATCATATTCTCGGAGTCGAATAGCAGATTCCTAGTGGAGATAACTAAAGATAGTCAGGATAGGTTTGAGGACATAATGTCGGATAAAGTCTTTGCCCGGATTGGGCAGACGATATCTGATGAAGAACTTAGAGTCTCTGGCTCAAAAGGTCAGTTGATCTCATCTGATCTAGGGGTTTTAAAAGAGAGTTGGCAGGAGACCTTGAGGTGATGGCGTGAAGATCGAGGATATAAGGTTCTGCATTATAAGGGCGCCCGGTACCAACTGCGACCTAGAGACGCAGTATGCCTTGGAGTATTTTGGCTCAAAAGCAGAGGTTGTCCACATAAATCAGCTCCTTGATAAGGAGAAGGATTTAGCGTCTTATCATGGGCTTGTTATCCCTGGTGGGTTTTCGTTCGGAGATCATATACGGTCTGGGGCGATCTTAGGGAAGACCCTGCAGTATAAATTCGGCGGTTTATTGAGGGACTTT
>SDBV01005075.1_pt1 | contig 18693 bp, 21 predicted proteins | sample 2277081 | NCBI WGS metagenome assembly SDBV01 (sample SAMN10402039, study PRJNA504765) | marine sediment metagenome | isolation source: marine sediment core GS10_PC15, 223 cmbsf | place: Arctic Ocean: Southern Knipovich Ridge | collected 2010
CAATCCCGGAAGCAGGGATGCATTTCGCAGTATCTCATCATCGTAGTGCCGGGTTACCGGTATACCATCGGGAAACTGCCAGGGAGGGATGGGGGCATTGTCCAGAACAGAAACTGCACCCAGGTCTACGGCAAGTTCACAGCCTTTCTCAAATAAAGCCAGGTTTCGTTCCCTTTCCTTGTTATCGGCGGAGCTGAGCCCCGGCAGCACAATGCAAAAAACAGGGATCTTCAAATTCAGAATGTTGGCTTTTTCTTTTAGCTGATGTCGCATTTCATAGACCCTGGTAAGATGCTCCTCACGGATGCCTTCAAGCTCTATACTCCTGAAGCCCAGTGAAGCAAGCTCTTCCAGGTGGATGAGTCCATTTTCAACAGGAGGGGGATAGCCGTATTTGCCGATGATATACAGGTAGGCGGCTACTATTTCGGGATGAAATGCATTCATGGTTTCAATTTTTTATCAGAACAATCTGGAAATTCCGATTATTCCGGCAACAGCCATTGCTACTGTGAAAAGCAGGATAAACAACATGGCGATGTTGGTTTTAGTACCTGCCAAGGAATCTCCCATAAGGGATTTTTTATTGTAAAGTACCAGCATAAGAGCCAGTATCAGTGGGGTGACAATGACAGTGAGGACCTGAGACACGATCATTATTAGTACGGGCCGTCCGCCAAATATGGGGACCACCAGTCCGAGAAGCACTCCGAAAAATACAAGGAGCCGGGTGGAGGTTGACTTCATGTTCCTCGGCTTGTTATTAAAGTCTGCAAAAAGCCAGGGTGCCAGCAGGATGATCGGAAACAGGGATGATAGTCCCGCGCAAACAATACCCACCACAAAAATGGAAACGGCGAACCGGCCGGCAAGGGGTTCCATCAGGCTAACCATGTCGATGGCATTTTCTACTCTCAATCCCTCAGGATGAAGGGTTCCCGCAGCTGCAGCCATGACGGCTACACTGAGAACGAACATAAGAGTTACGGATATGGCGGCATCCCTTCTCTCGAGCCTGAGATCTTCTTTTTTCCATCCCTTCTCATGAACCAGGATAGACCGGACGACATACAGGATAGCACCCATTGTTGTTCCAACCATCCCGGCCATGATTAAAAGGGCTCCCGGTTCATTCGGAACGCGTGGTACGAGTCCCCTGATAACCTCAGCCGGATCGGGTATAACCATAAACATGGTCAGCAGGAAACAGAGTCCCATCAGGGTAACAAAAATGGCAAGGATCTTTTCAAATATGCGGTGCTTCCCGTTCCAGAAGAGGTAATATAATATAGCACCGAAAAGGATGGATGTTATTATGGGACTGAAACCGTTGCCCGATTTTGTGAGAGGTTTTGACCATTCTTCAACGACCTGGGTAACCACTGACATAACCCCCATGCAGGAAATCCATTCACTGATCAGCAAGGATGCAAGGACAAAGCCAGACACTGTCACCCCAAAGTGAGACCTGAAGCTGGCTAATATCGTATTTCCCGTTATGGCAGTATATCTGCCAAAAAGCATTATCAGGAAAAAGGTAAAAATGCAGGACAGCAGCAGGGGCCATATCAACGTCATTCCGAAGGCAGCTCCTGAAGAAGCCATGGTAGTGATGCTACCGGTTCCGATATTATATCCAATAAGGAATATTCCGGGAGCAATGGACGCTAGGAAAAGGCCAATCTTTTTTTGCAAATTTGTTTTATTTAGTGATTAATAAGGAGCCAGATATTTTTCCACAAGTTCCGGATCGGGATCGATGCCAAGTCCAGGGGTCTCAGGAACACTCACATGTCCATCCTTAACAGGATAGAGCGGAAGCACAGGATTGAACTGGCTCTTAACCCCCGGGTATGTTTCCATGATCAGGGAGTTGGGTGTTGAAGCAAGAAGATGGATTGCCATATGTGGACTCCCATGGGGAGATACCGGGATGTGAAATGCCGATGCAAGAGCAGCAATTTTCCGGTATTCGGTAATACCTCCTGACTTAACTGTATCCAGGTTGAGGATATCAGCTGAACCAGCCTGCACCAGGTCCCTCGCCCCCCAACGTGTGAATTCATTCTCACCGGCAACAATGGGGATGTCCAGTGCCTGTTTCACCTCGGCGCAGCCTTCGAAATCATCCGGAACAACAGGCTCTTCAAACCAGAAGGGATTGAATTTCTCTATCGCACGCCCGAATCTAATGGCCTCGTACACCTTCCATTTATTATTGGCATCCACAAGAATATCAATCTTCGGTCCGAGGGCCTCCCTGACAGCAGCTACCCGCTCAACATCCTCCCCGAAGCTTGCCCCTCCTACCTTCATCTTTACGGCATTGAACCCTTCGTTAACATATCCCTCCATTTCGCTTACAAGATCAGAAGTGGTCTTTCCTTCCTCGTAATATCCACCTGCTGCATATACCCTGATCTTTTTCTGGTATCCACCCAATGCTTTATATACCGGAACATTCAGGGCCTTACCTATTATGTCCCAGATCGCAACATCAATTGAACCCATGCTTGAGATATAGTCTCCTTTGGCGACAGGCTTTCGGTTACCCCTGTACATCTTATCCCAGATTCTTTCCACATCAAACGGATTTTCTCCTTTGATTTTACTCAGCAGGCTCAATGTTACTGAGTTTACACCCATTGGAATGCCTCGGCCAATGATCCCCTGGTTGGTATAGATTTCAATATATCTCATTGAATGCTGCCCGCCACCACTTACAATAATGGAATTCCATTTCCGGGGGGTAACTCCCGGGAACTTTAGCCTGATAATTTTGAGATCAGTGATCTTCAGATCGTCAGGGTCGACAACCGGATTAAATTTAACCTGATTTACGGGGTCCCGAAAGGATCCCAGAAATGAAGTTGTACCTACTGCAGCCAGACCTGCCGTCATGTTGCGAACAAATCCTCTTCGGTTCAATGGGTTTGATTTTTTATTGCTCATAATTTATAAAATTGGGGTATATAAATATAGCATTTTCAAACAATTAACCCGGCACCCCGGTTTCTACCGGATTATCCGGATCATTGCTCCACTCAAACCACCCGCCATCAAAAACCGATACCCCTGGCCAGCCCATCAGCCATGCATTGTAGAAAGCTTCGCTCCCCCGCCAGCCAGTACCACAATAAAATGCCAGATGCTTACCGGGTGTGATCCCGGCCTCCTTCCAGGTTTCCGCAATTTCATTGTATTCTCGTGTGGTATGATCAAGGTTTCTATAGTTCTCCATGTGATAGGCATCACTGCCGCAATTTCCGAAAACAGCCCCGGGGATTCGGCCTGTTTTTTCAATATAATTATACCCGCTGACCTCACCAATAAATTCGGACCAGCTTCTTACGCTTACCAGTTCCCCCTCCGATGATTTTAAAAGTTCTTTTGCCCCGGGGATGTCAACAGCAAGTTCCGGGCATGCCGGGATCTTTACACCAAATTCCTTTTCGGGCCGGGGAAGTTTGGTTTGGGATGTCGTTTCAAATCCTGCATTTTCCCAGGACAGAATGCCGCCGTTTAATACGCGCACATCCTTCACCCCGGCATACATCATTATAAATGCGCATCTCATCGCTCCAAGTTGTCCGGCGCTGCTCCCGGGGAATGGGTCTTTATTATCGGGAAATGAAAACCTTCCATAAAGCACTACTGTTGTATCGGCAGTGATACCTTTTTCAAGAAGCGCTTTTTCCAGCTCTTCGGGTGTGCGTCGGTTCCATGTTTCAGGAGATTCCAGTTCCAGGGTGTCAAGGGCTATGGATCCCGGGATATGTCCCTGGATATAATCTTCAGGGTTCCGGTAATGTGCATGGCAGATCACAAATTTTTTCCCCTGGTATTGGGGCGGATTTTTTCCGTCAATAAGCCTGTTCACCCACCCGGGATAAACCAGTTGTTTGTATCTCTCCAGCTTATCCAGTGGAAGATCCGGGTCAGGGGACCATTCATCCAGGAATTGATTATAGGTTCCCACTACATGGTAACCGGCTTTTCCAAACACCCCGGCAACATGCAATGCCTTTGATTCTTTGTATCCATAGACGATCAATTGTCGTTCGGGTGATATATTTTTTGACCTCACGATCTCGATCCAGTCAATATAGTCTGACCAGTGTGCCGGTAGGCTTCTCGCACCCGGTATATGTCCCCCGCGCTTTTCATTTTCCAGGCACCATCCGTTGAATGCATCTGCAGGCCGGATGTCAATGATAACCTTTTCCGGATCATTGACGGCATCTAACATTTCAGATGCAGTGAATTTTTTCATTGAAATCTATTAAGGAAATTATAGCAGTGTTCCGGGTCTCTGATTGTCTTAAACATGCAAACCATAATACTGATGATTGTAATTTCCGCCCTCAACTTCGAGGATTCCTGGCATTTCACCCCATAGTCTGAATTTGAATTTATTAAGTAAAGCAATACTTGCAATGTTTGGCTCCATAATTATGGCAATCAGGGTTTTAAACATATATTCAGGAGCTTTTGAGATGGCATGTTCCATGAGTCTGCTGCCTATTCCCCGGAGATGAAAACCGGAATGGACAAAGTAGCTTATCTCTGCTGTCGACTGCAATGCTTTTCTGCCCTTGCGATAGGGACTGAAAAAGACAAACCCGGCTACAACACCCTTTTCTTCCAACACAAAAACCGGAAAGTCAGCCGGGTCATGATCATGGAACCATGAAAGTCGTTCTTCCCCCGAAAGGGGAGAAGTGAAAGCTGTAGAAAACTTTGCCTCAATTGCCTGGTTAAAGATTTCATCGATAGCATTGAGATCGGACTTTTTCATGATACGGATACTACTCATTCATTGCAGAATTTGAAGATTACCTTATATGCTGACTCAATGCCCAGCTCACCTGCCTTGCTTAAATCGTTGCAGCCTGCCGTCTGGGATTTGAGAAAGATATAAAGGAGTCCACGGTTATAATATGCTTCCCCAAGATCTGGTTTCAGTTCTATGCTTTTGCTATAGTCTTCGGCAGACAATACCAAATCATCCATGAAACTTCTCACATATGCCCGGTTAAAATGTGTGTAAGGGAAATCGGGGTTAAGCTCTATTGCTTTGTCATAATCAAGGATTGCCTGGGAATAATATTGTTTCACGGTACGATTGGATTCATCCGAGTAAATTTCCCTGCTTTCGATTGAAGCGATAATCTCGGCTATTGCAAAATTGTAATTACCCCGAATAAAACTGGCCAGGTAATTGTCGTGGATAAGAGAATCAGATTCGTCGAGCACCCTGATAGCATCGCGGTATTTCATCTGCCATCCAAGGATGAGGCTATGGAATATTACATCGCTTGCAGAGGTGGAATTTCCGGGAAGCAGGGACGCGAGTTTTTCAATATGATTGTTCAGCGAGGGGGTTTGAGAGGAGTAATCAAAATTCAAAATCTCAAGCAGGAGTCCGGGTTCATTGAAATACTGAAGAATGCTCAGATCCTTTACCCGGTTGTAGGACTGCTCATACTGGTCTTCACGCAGTCCCATGTAGAATATGGATATCATTTGCACATCTTTCTGGGAGTACTGAACCCTCTGGTTCTTGACTCTATCGACGGGAGTAAAGTCAGAGCTGAGGTTCGTTATGGTTTTCAGATAACTTATTTCCGTGAGGTCGAAACCCGGCACCTGGATATTCACAAGGCTGTCGACGGTGTTTTTATCCTCGGTGTACCCGGTGAGATCATTCTGGGCCATCCGGGTTATGGACCGGTTCTGGTAGGCGTGGATTAAACCGGGATATATATCAATGGCAGTGGAGAAGTCTTCTTCTGCTCCGGCAAAATCCTCCATCCTGGATTTTATTATACCACGAATGTAATAGGCATATATATATTTTGGACTGAGGCGGACTACCTGGTCAAAATCTAAAATTGCTTCCAGGTTTTTATCATGTTCCATCTGCAGGAGTCCCCTGTTATAGTACCCAAGTGCATTGTCCCTGTTCAACTCGATGGTGCGGTTATAGGCCTGCAGGGCTACATCGTAGCTGCCGAGCCTGTGATGGCAGAGGGCAGTAAAAAACCAGGCCCGCACATGGAGAGAATCCCGCTTAAGAACCAGATCAAATTGCTGGATTGCATCGAAATATTTTTCCTGTTGCTGATAGATATTCCCACGTGTCAGTTGTAGTGAGGGATTGAGAGGATTAATCATTTCCGCTGAATCACAATGGCTTGTGGCAAGCGAATATTTTTCCTGGCGCATGTAGATGCTTGCCAGATTAAGGTGGGCATTGTCAAGGTATGGATCAAGTACAATTGCCTTTTTATAGTCTTGTATTGCACCGGCGGTATCTCCGTATTCAAAATGCAGCCAGCCCCTGGTAATGAAATATTCAGGGTGCCGGTCATCCAGCTCTATTGCCTGTTGTATATCCCTGAAAGCATCCAGGAACTGGCTTCTTTCGAGCTTCAGGAGTCCCCTGTAATAAAGAGCCTCCGTTTTGTAGGGTTTTATTTCGAGGCTGCTTGTAAAATCTGCTTCAGCTCCGGAGTAATCAGAAAGCTGGAATTTTGCGATTCCCCTGTAAAAAAGTGCCTCCGCATGTTCCGGGTTGTATTGAAGGATCAGGTTGAAAGTCTGTATAGCCTGGGTGAACTCATGACCGGCAAGTTGCTGCCGGCCCCTCATGTAGTGTGTGTGGATGTTTATCTGGGCTGAGAGTGATGTAATTCCCAAAACCATCAGGAGGACCAGAACGATATGTCGGGGTGTTTTTATGCGCATAAAATGCAATAGAATGGAAAATTACAATTAATTGCATAAATAATGCCTGTATTGGGTTGAGCGACAAAAAAAGCCGCCCTGATTTACATCGGGACGGCTTAATAAATTTTGTTCAGATGGCGCTATCTCTGAGCGACTTTATCGTCTGCAGGCATATAATTTTTCCACTGGTCAGTGCGGAACTGCCATGATATGGAAATATAATGAATTTGAACATTTTCATAATTTGCAAAGGAGACCCCCGTTTCTCCAAGATCTTCACCCGTATAATTTTTGTTCAGGAAATTGTCGAGGTAGTATTTATACTTTATGTTGAATCCGCCGGGAAGTTGAATCCCACCGAATACGGAAGGCACAAATGTATTTGTTTTGCTGCTGAACCATTCGGTTTGCTTGAGTTTGGTACTACTTCTTTCATTTGACAACCAGCGCTTGCCCTTATAATGGAACAGTAATTCATATTCACCTCCCCCGAAAATGTACATGTGCTTATCAAATATTCCAATTTTCAGGGCCAGGGGAATACCCAGGTTATAGGAACGCCGGATAGTCTTGGTGGGAATATCCGTATCGTAAATAAATCCAACGTTGCGTATTGCAAGCCCGGAGTAAAGTCCAATGAAATTAGTAAAATCCATATGAAAGTACTGTCCAACGTTTAATACGATGGTATACCTGAGCTGTTCGTTGATGGCTGGGTCTCCAGCCTGTGGGGTAGCCGGGACTTCAGCCCATTGAAAAAGGCTCTCCCAGCTTGAAACGGAGTATACATCCTGTGAATTTGCCGGTGCTGTGAAAAGGACCGGAGCTATCAGTGCGATAATTATTAATATTCTTTTCATGGTAGTGTGGTTTTAATGCGAATATATATAATATGACGTTTATCTGCTACAAAAAGTTATTAAAATCTGGCCAGGGCTTTCTCGGCAACACTATCACCAATGGAGAGACAGGCAGTTGCTGCAGGTGAGGGAGCATTCAGAACGTTTACCGCCCACTCGTTTTCTGCAAATACAAAATCATCCAGCAATTCTCCGTTTCTACCCACTGCAAGTGCCCTTACACCAGCGTCTCCGGGAACGAGGTCTTCTTTTCGGATCTCAGGAATAAGTTTTTGCAGTCCCTTTGTGAAAGCCGCTTTATTCATGGATCGATAGTATTCCCCGATACCGAATCCTATAAATTTACGCATGGCTTTCTGGAACCCGGGGAAACTGAGAGCTTTGCCAATATCACGCAAAGACACATCAGACATTTTATACCCTTCTTTTTTGAATGCCCATACGGCATTGGGACCGGCTACAACAACTCCCTTCATCATGCGGGTGAAATGGACTCCCAGCCATGGAAAATCGGGATCAGGGGTAGGGTAGATCAGGTGGTTGCAGAGGTGCTGTCGTTCTTTTATGATGCTCATGTATTCGCCCCTGAACGGGATAATCCGCAGGTCGAGTTTCGGGATTGTGAGGGCTCCGATCTCATCGGAATGGAGTCCCGCAGTATTTATTACAAGTTTCGTTGAAAAAACCTCCTTATTGGTAATTACCTCTGAATAACCCTGGTGTGTATAAATGTTGAGGACCTTCTGGTTGAGTTGGATCTCCCCACCCTGGCGCTCTGTGACAATTTCTGCAATTTTATTGGCAACAACTTTAAAATCAATAATACCGGCGTATGGAACATCGATAGCCTCAACTCCGAATACATGTGGTTCCTTTTCTTTCATTTCTTCAACTGAGATCATACGGATATTATCAAGTCCGTTCTGCTTGCCGCGGTCAAATACTGTTTTTAGGATGGCTTGTTCTTTGACATCGGTGGCTACAATGATTTTACCACAAAGCTCATAAGGGATTCCTTCTTTGTCTGAGAATTCGAGCAGTTGTTTGTACCCGTTTATACAGTTCAGGGCTCTGAGGCTCCCGGGACGATAGTAAATACCCGAATGTATCACCCCACTGTTATTCCCGGTCTGGTGCATTGCTACACCCGGTTCCTTTTCAAGGATAACAAGCTTGAGATCGGGTTTCTGTTTCAGGATTTTGAATGCGGTTGAGAGTCCCACGATCCCTCCTCCGATAATAGTGATATCGTATTGCTTAGTCATGTTTAATAGTTTATTTCAGATGGGTTTTTATTTTTCTCTCTAGTTGTTTCATGATTTCCCCGACGGTAGTATTCTGAATTGAAAGTTCTGTTTCGTTGACTTTTCTGACAGGTAGGACATGTATTGAGGTGCCTGTCAGAAAAAGGGCATCCAGATCCTTAATTTCATCAAGTGCTATCGTTCTCATCTCAACAGGAATATTCAGTTCCCTGCAGGCAGACAACACATATTTCCGGGTAACTCCGGGAAGGATCAATTCGTCGGGAGGTGTAATAATCCTTCCTTTTTTCACTCCAAACACATTTGCCTTACTTGCTTCCGGGAACATCCCATTTGCATCCGTAAGAAGAGCCTCGAAGGCTTCCTTTTCCCGTATTTCATCGGTGACTTTGCGCCTGAACTCAGGTCTCCAGACTTTTTTATTCGGATCTGTCCGCTCGAAAGGAAAAGTTATGACCCTGACCCCGTTTTTGTAATCTTCCGCAGAAGGGTAATGATGTGCTACAAAATAGGCCAGGAAACTAGGATTTTGGTTGGGAGTGAAATTCATAACGAATTTTACGTTTCCTTCAGGGGACTGATTTTTCAGTATAAGAAGGTTCAGGTGGTGGTGAATTTCCTTTATGTCAAGCCATGATTCATATCCTGCAAGTTTGAGCGAAGTGAAAAGGCGGTCGATGTGATCATCCAGGAAAAGCAATCTCGTGCCGGAAAGCCTGGCAACCTCATATATCGACTTCCCCTCATTTATAAGTCCCATATGAAAGGAGCCGTACTCCTGCAGCACTCCGTCTTTCACAAAATATGGCTGAACGCATTCCCTCATAACAGCATGCAAAAGTATGAATTTTACAGAAGATGCAATATGATTTTCAGCAGGCAGTGCCGACTGTTACTATGGGAATGATAAACTGATCAGCCAGTGATTCTATGTCTGGATGCGCAAATCAGGATTGTTTTTGATTTACTGCATCCATGCAACTTTTTCGGCCGCTTCGTCGTCATTATCCTGTTGCTAAAATTCGTATCTTTGTCAGATAAAAATATTTTATCTAAATATTATTAGAAGGTTACGGATAGATGGTTACAGGACCCTTTCGGAAATTGAAAAGTTGTGTAACTAAGTGAAAATATATATATTGTAATTGATTTAACCTCCTGTTATGGAAAACAAACTGGTGTTTTTTGTAGACGATGACAAGATGATCCTGAACCTTCTTGAATATACTTTCAAAAGCAGGTCGGGTATTCAGGTCAAGACTTTTTTTTCAGGAGAGGAATGCCTTGAAAACATGCATCTAAAGCCGGATCTTGTAGTCCTTGATCATCTGTTTCCCGATGATACAGGCCAGTTGAACGGCCTGGATGTCATCAAGAAGATGAGGGAGGCAAACAAAACGGTGTCCATCATAGTACTTTCCAGCCAGCAGGACGAAAATCTTATACCAGAATTTCTTAAAGTAGGGGCAAAACAGTACATTTCGAAAGATGATTACTTCATTGATGCCCTGATCGAGTCGATTGAAGCCGAAGTTAGCTCTTAATCCTGGAACCGGGTCACCCAGAACCTTCTGAAAGGCTTATTATTGCAGAACCAGGGAGGAGTAGGTCCGCCCCGATTGAGATGAACATAAAATCTTTTGTAAATTGATTATTATATTATACTTTTGCACGACAAATTTTTCAGTGCTGTGGGAGGATTGAGACAATATACCATCCCGTTCATGGGATTGAATGAAGGAAGGCACTATTTTGAATTTGTAGCAAACGATTCGTTCTTTGAGCAGTTTGATTCATCTGAAGTTAAAAGGGGACTGGTAAAGGTTGGTGTAGAATTGATCAAGCATTCCACATTCCTGGAACTTCATTTCGAAATTAACGGAAGAGTGACTGTTATTTGTGACAGATGCCTGGAGCCTTTTACAATGGGGATTGTCCACGAGGCTGTCTTGTATATCCGCTTTGGTGAAACCACAGAGGAGCAATCCGAGGAGTTGTTGATCCTCTCGGACAAGTCCAGTGAGGTCAGACTTGAACAGTATATTTACGAATACATTCACCTGGCACTTCCATATCAGAGGATACACCCGGAGATTGATGGCCATACGGGCTGCAATTCGGAAATGATGAAAAAACTTGAGGATCATACAGCACAGGAAGAATCGAAGAGCACAGACCCAAGATGGGATAAATTGAAAGGATTAATTGATTAAATAGTATAGAAATGGCGCATCCTAAAAGAAAGATATCAAAGACAAGGCGCGATAAGAGGAGGACTCATTACAAGGCCAAGACTCCAACCCTTGCTACCTGTCCAACCACAGGTACCGTACACCAGTACCACCGGGCCTATTATATTGACGGGAACCTGTACTATAAAGGAAAACTGGTTATTGAGCAAGAAGCATAAAATTACATGCGGATAGGTGTCGATATCATGGGAGGGGATTTTGCCCCCGAAGCCACCCTGTTAGGCGCTATCCTGGCCCGCAAGGATCTTCCTGATGAAACTGAACTGGTCCTTTTTGGGGACCAGGACACGATTAATAAGCTGGCAACCCGCGAAAGATATGATCTTAGCGGGTTTACTGTTTTTCATACCCCCCACTTTATAGAGATGAAGGACCATCCGGCCAGGGCTTTTTCTGAGAAGCCAAAGTCAGGAATAGTAGAGGGATTGAGGATGCTTAAAGCTGGAAAACTAGACGGATTTGCATCGGCCGGCAATACCGGTGCCATGCTGGTTGGAGCCATGCAGATCATAAATTCCATTCCTGGAGTGATCCGCCCCTGTCTGGCAGCTTCCATTCCTAATGACAGGGGAAAACCGACAATACTACTTGATATCGGACTGAATCCTGATGCCAGGCCGGATGTTCTCTACCAGTATGGGATTTTTGGCTCCATCTATGCTAACCTGGTGCATGGTATGGAGGATCCTAAGGTGGGACTCCTGAACATCGGCAAGGAGGAAGAGAAAGGAAACTTGCTGACAAAGGCAACTTACCAGGCGATGAAGAATACGAAAGAGTTCAATTTTATTGGAAATGTTGAAGGAAATGATTTCTTTCGTGAGAACGGAGTGGACGTAATTGTATGCGACGGATTTATCGGAAACGTTCTGGTAAAGGAGCTGGAAGCATTCTATTCAATGCTTAGAAGAAGGAATATTAAGGATGATTTCACAGAGCAGTTTAATTTTGAAAAATTAGGAGGCACTCCCATTCTTGGAATACTTTCACCGGTTGTCATCGGACACGGAGTTTCAAATGGCACTGCCATTTGTAATATGATCCTTCATGCCAGGGATGTGATCGAATCGAATTTAATTGGAAAAATTAAAGAGAAATTTCAGTAATGAGTAAAATCAGAGCGGCAATCACAGGTGTAGGAGGATATGTCCCTGAGTACCGGCTGACCAATGACGAGCTGAGCAAAATGGTTAACACCAGTGATGAGTGGATCATGCAAAGGATTGGTATTAAGGAACGCAGGATTCTGAAAGGTGAGGGGAAAGCTACTTCAGATATGGGAGCAAGGGCAGTAAAGGATTTACTTGATAAAGCAGGAACCGATCCAAAAGAAATTGACCTGCTGATCATGGCAACTGTCACACCGGATATGCTCTTCCCTGCAACATCTAACCTGGTTGCCAATAAAGCAGGTTTGAAAAACGCCTGGACATTTGATCTCTCTGCTGCTTGTTCCGGTTTTCTGTTTGCCCTTGAAACGGGAAGGAATTTTATTGAAAATGGCAGTCACAAAAAAGTGATCGTACTTGGAGGAGACAAGATGTCCTCCATCGTTGACTATACCGACCGTACCATCTGTCCCCTGTTCGGAGACGGTGCAGCCTGTGTTCTGCTCGAACCAACCACAGAGGATGTGGGAGTTGTTGACAGCATGCTCCATGTTGACGGATCTGGAGCACCGCATCTTCACGTAAAAGCAGGAGGTTCCCTTCGTCCATCAACACACGAGACGGTTGACCGGAAACAGCATTATATTTTCCAGGAGGGACAAACCGTGTTCAAGTTTGCGGTATCAAAAATGGCCGATATTTCAGTTGAGATGATGGAAAAACATAATATTTCTCCTGAAGATCTGGCATGGCTGGTCCCACATCAGGCAAACATGCGAATAATTGAAGCAACTGCCAGAAGGATGGAAATCTCCAAGGACAAGGTCATGATAAATATTCAACGGTATGGGAATACCACTGCTGCTACCATACCGTTATGTCTGTGGGAGTGGGAAGAAAAATTAAAGAAAAATGATAATATCATACTGGCTGCATTTGGCGGCGGCTTTACCTGGGGTTCAATATATCTTAAGTGGGCCTATGATGGCAATCGGAAAGTTTGACCATTCCATACAAAATACTTAATTTTACACAGCGGAACGAGCACTAAAACAAAGACGATGGCAAAGGTTTATAGCGATAACGAAACCAATGGAATAAATATCATTGGTATTGGCACCAAGATAACCGGAGATGTTAATTCGAATGGAGATATAAGGGTGGATGGAAGTCTTACCGGGAAACTCATCACTAAAGGGAAAGTGGTGATCGGGGAGACAGGCAAGGTAAAAGGAGAGATCAATTGTAAAAACTCTGATGTTGAAGGCTCAATTGAAGGGAAAATTATAGTATCACAGCTTCTTTCCCTAAAAACCAAAGCCCGGATCCATGGTGATATCATTGCGGCCAAGCTAGCAATTGAACCCGGATGCCAGTTCACAGGTAACTGCGATATGAATATCAGCAGTTCAGCCAATGAAGAAACAACCTACACAGAAAAAACAGAAAAGCAACCCCTCGCCGCTAAATAATTATGCAAGGTATTCCGGTCTTGCTTTTCAAATGATAGCCATAATCCTGGTAGGGGTTTTTGGCGGAATCAAGCTGGATGAAATAGTTAAGTGGGAATTTCCGGTCTTCACCCTTGTGCTTACATTGCTCTCAGTCATTATGTCGATGTATTATGCCGTTAAAGACCTGATACGGTAAAACAATTATATATGAAGGAATCACTCAGGAAGTTCACATTTAATCTTTTTTTACTTGCACTTGTCCTAACAACTCTGGGATATGGATGCTTTCGATTCCTGGTTCCTGCTTCCTATTTCCCCCTTTTCCCTCTTGTACCGTTTTTTATCTTTGCCGTCACAGCAACTGTTCATATTTATCTTGTAAAGGCAAGTGAGAATGATGCCCGCAAATTTATGAGCAGGTACCTGGGATCTATGGGGGTTAAATTACTGATTTACATCTTGTTTCTGATCGTTTTCCTTGTGCTTGATACCATACCTGCAATACCCTTCCTTGTAAGTTTTCTTGTTTGTTATGTAGCATTCACGCTAGTTGAGGTCCTGGCCATCCTCAAACACCAGAAAAGATCTTAATTATATAGCTGGCTTATCTTGCCGGAACGCCAGTTTTTGTTTATTTTTAAAACACTTATTTGGAATATTGAATTTTGAATAGAAAAATCATTTCATACATTCTTGGAGCACTGCTTTTCTTTATTCTGTTTGCCGCAAGGCCCGTACAGCAGGATCAGCATCAGGATAATACACCTGACTCTCATGCTACAGAAGCAATCTCAACCGAAGAACATTCCGGGGAAACGGACCCGCTTTCATCACAAGAGCATGAGGAAGAGGGGTTTTCCCCTTCGAATTTTATTTTTGATCATATCCTTGATGCATACGAATGGCATATACTAAGCCATAAAGGCTTTCACCTCAGCATTCCTCTACCGGTAATTATTTATTCAGAGACAAAAGGGATGAATGTTTTTATGTTCAATAAGTTCCACCACGGACATTCGGATTATGCCGGATTTCGCTACGAGACACATGGGGAGAACAGGGGCAAGATCGTTGAGATCATGGAAGACGGCAGCACAGTCGCTCCCAAACTTGACCTGTCATTTACAAAAAATGTACTGTCTCTCCTGATAGGCATTACCATTTTACTCCTGGTCTTCCTTTCCGTGGCAAAGGCATATACACGCAGACCCAACCAGGCTCCGACAGGACTGCAGAACCTGATGGAGGTGATAATTCTTTTTATACGCGATGATATCGCCAGACCATCCATAGGGGAACATAAGTATATGAAGTTCATGCCCTTCCTGCTGACGATATTCTTTTTTATATGGTTCAATAATATGCTCGGGCTGATACCGATCTTTCCCGGGGGCGCCAATGTTACCGGTAATATAACTGTTACTATGGTGCTTGCACTTTTTACATTCGGGATTGTGACAATTAATGGAAACAAGAATTACTGGCTGCATATCTTCAATATGCCCGGAGTACCGTGGTGGATTAAGGTCCCCATACCCCTGATGCCGGTTATTGAGATCATCGGTATGCTGACCAAGCCCTTTGTGCTGATGATCCGGCTTTTTGCTAATATTACTGCCGGACATATTATCGTGCTGGGATTCTTCAGCCTGATATTCATTTTCGGGGAGATGAGCCCGGGGCTGGGATACGGGGTATCCATTCTCAGCATAGCATTTACCATTTTTATGACCATGCTTGAACTGCTGGTAGCGCTGATTCAGGCCTATGTATTTACATTGCTCTCGGCCATCTATTTCGGTATGGCTACGGAAGAGCATCATTAATGGATTTTTTTTCACTAAATAGTTTTATGTTATGAGTACAATGATGGTTATTTTGGAAGTAGCGCTCGGGAACCTGGGTGCCGCTCTTGGAGCAGGGATCGCCGTTCTTGGCGCCGGCCTTGGTATCGGCAACATCGGTGTCGCTGCAATGGAAGCCATTGCCAGACAGCCGGAAGCTGCAGGCGACATACGGTCAAACATGATCGTTGCAGCCGCCCTAATTGAAGGGGCAGCCTTCTTTGCCATTGTGGTTTGTCTGCTGATCCTTTTTATGGCATAAAGGGAAAATACCTGCAAGGTTCTGCGATTGGCAGGACCCTGCAGGTTTGTAAATTAAATTAATACTAACAAATATGGCACTAGTAACTCCTGATATAGGTACGATTTTCTGGATGCTGCTGATGTTTACCATTCTGCTGATCATCCTGAAGAAGTTTGCATGGAAACCAATCCTGAGTGCGCTTAACAAGCGGGAAAAATCGATTGAAGATTCGCTCCGTTCAGCCGACAGGGCAAGAGAGGAGATGATACAGCTCAAAGCCGATAATGAAATAATACTTGCAGAGGCCAGGCTGGAAAGGGATAATATGTTTAAGGATACCAAGCAAATAAGCGAAAAAATCCTGAGCGAGTCAAGATTGAAGGCCCATGAAGAAGCCAGGCTGCTGATAGAGGCAACCAAGAAGGTGATTGAAAATGAAAAAACGCTTGCCGTGGACGAGATTCGCAGGCAGATAGCAGGATTGTCTGTTGACATTGCAGAAAAGATCCTGCAGGAAAAACTAAAGGATGATAAACAGCAGAAGGAATTGGTTAATAAACTGCTGCAGGATATTAAACTGAATTAGTAAATGAGTACCGGAATGATAGCTGTTAGATATGCGAAGGCACTGTTCCTGAGTGCAAGGGAACAGAAGGCACTGGATTCCGTTCGGGCCGATATGGAGCTTATTCTTGAAGCCGCGACCGGGATTTCTGATATCCAGATTCTTCTTGAAAGTCCAATCCTGGATTCCGGTAAAAAAACCACTGCCCTTGTGGAAATATTCAAGTCCAGGATAAGTACACTCAGCCTGGATTTCATTCGCATGGTAACGGGGAACAAGCGGGAGGAATACCTTCCCGGTATGGCAAGATATTATATACAGCTTTACAAGGAGGAAAAAGGAATCCAGGTAGCCACAATATCATCGGCTGTTAAGCTGGATACGGGGAGCCGTGATCAGATCAAACAGATGATAAGCGCTGCATTTAAATCTGAAATTGAACTTAAAGAGGAGGTAAAGGAAGATTTGCTCGGGGGATTTATAATAAAGGTGGAAAACAAACAACTTGACGCCAGTGTAAAAGGCAAACTGGCATGCATTAAAAAAGAATTACAGGAATAATAAAACATTAAACAATGACTGGAATTAAACCTGCAGAAGTCTCTGAAGTACTGAAAAAACAGCTTGAGGGAATAAAGTCAACCGAAGAACTGGAAGAAGTTGGAACGGTGCTCCAGGTAGGTGACGGTATTGCCAGGATTTATGGACTGAACAATGTGCAGTCAAATGAACTCATTGAGTTTGACAACGGTGTACTGGGAATGGTCCTGAACCTTGAAGAGGACAATGTAGGTGCTGTACTGCTTGGTTCCTCCGAAGAGATCGGGGAAGGGGATTCTGTCAAACGAACCGGCAGGATCGCTTCGCTTGATGTAGGTGAAGGGATGCTGGGACGGGTGATCAATACCCTTGGTGAACCAATCGACGGAAAGGGGCCCATAAAGGGTGAAACTATAGCTTTGCCACTTGAGAGGAAAGCTCCCGGCGTTATCTACCGTCAGCCCGTAAATGAACCTCTGCAGACCGGACTAAAGCCAATTGATGCTATGATCCCGATTGGAAGGGGACAACGTGAGCTGATTATCGGTGACCGACAGACCGGTAAGACTGCCATCGCAATTGACACCATCATAAATCAAAAGGAATTTTACGACAAAGGGGAAACAGTTTACTGTATTTATGTTGCAATCGGACAAAAAGGAACAAACGTTGCTAACATTGCTGCAACTCTTGAACATCACGGCGCCATGAATTATACCGTGATTGTAATGGCTACTGCTGCTGATCCGGCCGCACTCCAGTTCTATGCTCCCTTTGCAGGGTGTACGATCGGAGAGTTTTTCCGGGATACCGGCAGACCGGCATTGATTATCTATGATGATCTTTCAAAACAGGCCGTTTCCTACCGTGAAGTATCCCTTCTGCTCAGAAGGCCCCCCGGAAGGGAAGCTTATCCCGGAGATGTTTTTTATCTTCACTCCAGATTGCTCGAGAGGGCAGCTAAAGTTATTGAATCCGATGAGATTGCAGCCCAGATGAATGACCTTCCAGATGCACTGAAACCCCTGGTCAAGGGAGGAGGATCTCTTACGGCCCTCCCCATTATTGAAACCCAGGCGGGAGATGTTTCCGCCTATATTCCGACCAATGTGATCTCAATTACCGATGGACAGATTTTCCTTGAATCGAACCTGTTTAATGCAGGGGTGAGGCCGGCGATCAATGTAGGTATATCAGTTTCACGTGTGGGAGGAAATGCTCAAATTAAGGCTATGAAATCAGTGGCAGGTACCCTGAAACTTGACCAGGCACAATACCGGGAGCTTGAAGCGTTTGCAAAATTCGGATCCGATCTCGATAAGGCCACCCTTTCGATACTTGATAAGGGTGCAAAAAACGTTGAGATTCTTAAGCAGGGACAATATGCCCCAATGCCGGTTGAGAAGCAGATCGCGATTATATTCTGTGGAACTCATGGACTCCTGGCAGATGTACCGATTGAGAAAGTAAAGGAATTTGAGACGGAATACCTTGATTTCCTCGAACTCAAACATAAAGACCTGCTTGCAACTTTGCGAAGCGGCGTTATCAGCAGTAAGGAGGAAGATGTTCTTGATAATGTAGCACGTGAGATTGCAGCCAAGTACGAGGTAAAAAAATAAATGGCAAACCTGAAGGAAATACGGAACCGGATTGCTTCGGTAAGCTCTACCCGGCAGATCACATCTGCCATGAAAATGGTATCTGCAGCCAAGCTTCGAAGGGCCCAGGAAGCCATACAGCAGATGAGGCCCTACGCGGAGCAAATGCAGATAATCCTGAGTTACCTGAGTGATGCGATACGTGACGAAGAAGATGATCCGTTTGG
>SDBV01005076.1_pt1 | contig 18690 bp, 20 predicted proteins | sample 2277081 | NCBI WGS metagenome assembly SDBV01 (sample SAMN10402039, study PRJNA504765) | marine sediment metagenome | isolation source: marine sediment core GS10_PC15, 223 cmbsf | place: Arctic Ocean: Southern Knipovich Ridge | collected 2010
ATAGCAGAGCCGGCACTGCCCGCACTAAATAGGTTCTATCGCCAAAAGGTTCGATAGAGAAACCAAACTCTCCTAAGCTATCACAATGTGATTTCAAAACCTCATCCTGCCGGGGATTAACCTAAAAGGTTGCCGGCTCCAGCAATCCTTGAACCTCAATCCCCTGCCGTGCCTGTTGGTCTCTAATCTTTTCAAAGAGGATACGATCATGGGCGGCATGCTGGTCGATAAGATATAGTCCATCAGGACACTCAGCGACGATATAACTACTCATGAGCTGACCTAATACACGCAGCACTGGCAGAGCTACCAGCGGAGTTTGGAGAGGCGGCGGTGGTAAGCCAGTAAGACGGTCTCCACTACCAGAGGATGTCCACAACAGCTTTCGCGGCTCTGCTGGGGCTGCATAGGTGGTAGCTGGTGCCTCAATTTTCGGTACTGGCATTGACTTAATTAAGACCTGCCGCACCGCCTTCTGAACAGTGTTAAAAACCAGGCGTTCATTCTGGAATTTGACCTCGGCCTTAGCCGGATGAATATTGACATCCACCTGCCCCGCAGGTAGTGAAATATTAACAATAGCCACCGGATGTTTCCCTTGCATCAATAGTCCATGATAAGCCTCCTCCACTGCCCATGCCAGCAGGCGACTCGATACCCAGCGGCGATTGATAAAAAAACTGAGGTAACCTCGACTTGACCGGCTGACGGTTGGTGAGCCTATCATACCGGTTACCCCAAGTGCTGAGTCCACTGCCCCACCTTCCCACTCCCCATCCCCAATCTCCATCATATTGCGGGCTACCTCCAGACCATAAACCTCGGTGACGGTATCTATTAGTCGGCCACTACCCGGAGTACGCAGCGTTACTTTACCGTCGATAGACAAGTTAAATTTGACCTCGGGGAAGGCAAGAGCATACTGGCTTATCACATTGGCTACATGGCTATTTTCCGTAGCTAGCGACTTGAGAAATTTTAGTCTGGCCGGCACCTTGCGGAATAAATTCCGTACCATAATTGTCGTTCCCTGAGACCGTCCCTGACTCCTTTTGTTAGTGACGACGCCATCATTTAGGCTGAGGTAAGTACCCACCGATTCACCCACACCGCAGGTAGTAATATCCATCTGAGCTACCGCAGCAATGCTGGGTAGAGCCTCCCCCCTAAAACCGAGGCTGGTAATGGACTCCAGGTCTTCCAGGTTACCTATCTTGCTGGTGGAATATCGGCTAAAAGCCAGTTCCACTTCACCCGAGGCTATCCCCACTCCATTATCCATCACCCGGATTAGACTCACCCCGCCACCACTTACCGCAATAGAAATCTGGCTTGAGGAGGCATCCAGCGAGTTTTCCACCAACTCCTTCACCACCGAGGCGGGCCTCTCTACAACCTCACCAGCGGCAATCTGGGATACAACTTGCGGGTCTAAAACTCTAATTGGCATATTTTTACTGATTATACACGGTTTCGTGTAAGGTGTCAATAGTCTCTTTAGAGTTTAACCTTTTGTTTTGACTCAGTCAAAGTATTTTTTTATCTACCTCACCCCCTGTATCCCCCTCTCCTTGATAGGAGAGGGGGAAGAATAAGAGAAGAGGGACTAATACCCCTCTTAAACACCTCGCCAAGCTAGCCCCCTCAAAAGAGGGGAGGCCCCTAGATTGGTTGAAAGAAGAGACCCCATGAACTAAAATAAACGAAAGAAGGACAGAACGATGGCAGCAACTAAGATACTTACACCAGATGAGCAATTCCTTGCTTATTACGACAAGCTACGGGACGAATTAAATACAGCATACACGCATTATGAAATAGCTAAGTCCCTTAGAGAAGCCAAGAGCATCCGTCGCTCCGAATTTAGCGAAGCGCTTACATTCTTCTCCTTAACAATGAATGCTGCCTTTTTGAGATAATCATGAGTATAGGCAAGTTCGTCGATACACGGAGAGGTTCGCTACATTTGAACAGCTTTTTCAGATTTGTAGATGAAAACAGGAATTTGTTTTCTGCGGTATCCTTTAAGCAGCGTTTACTCGCTCAGGGACATGATAGTGAATATTGTGAACATTTTGCACAGCTTCATGACGACATAACAGATGAGATGGTCGCTGAAGATAGGGCAAGAATAGTAAGCTTGCCTGTCGACAATCTAATAGCGTGGCGACATACGAAGCTTGCTCATATCGAGAAGAAACTGGTAACAGAGAACGTTGATATTATGAAGGAAAAACGAGTCACCATTCAGGAGATTGACACAATACTTATTACTTTACATGAAATATTAAACCGCTACCGTATCGTATTTGATGGAGTTCAATGGATTCTTGGTTTACCACCAGCAAAACCTCAGATAGAATACATAATGGATGCCATCTCATTTTATCGACAGTCAGGAAAAGAAGGGGAAGGGGATAAAGGGGATAGGGTTACTGAAATAAAGAAGAGGTTTATTCTATCTTCTCCAGCTTGGCGAAGCTAAGTAGTAGCTTTTTAATCCCCGCCCTGTCAAAAACAACCACCACCTCAGCATCATCCTTCACTGACTGGCAGCTTACCACCACCCCCTCGCCAAACGTGGCATGACGGACATGGTCGCCAGCCTTTGGTTCTAAAGCGGTAACACTGGGAGCCGGAATCTTATTCCAGGAATACATATCACTAGCTATTTGACGTTCCTCTCCCTGCCACCAACCGCCACCAGAAATTAGGTGCCGGGGAATATCCTCCAGAAAGCGCGACGGTTTATTTACTGTGCTGCTCCCCATCAGGCTACGGCGGAAGGCACGAACCAGATATACCCTCTGCTTGGCTCTGGTTACGCCGACATAGCATAGCCGGCGCTCTTCCTCCATCTGGGCCGGGTCATCAAATGACCTAAAATGAGGTAAAATACCGTCCTCCATACCGACGATAAACACCACCGGAAATTCCAGACCCTTGGCCTGATGCAGGGTAATCAAGGTTACGGTATCTACTGTCTCATCAAGCCCATCGACATCGGCTACCAGCGTTGCCCCTTCCAGGAAGGCAGTCAAGCCATCCGGGAGTTCCATGGCCTTGTATTCCTGGGCGACAGCACGTAACTCAAGGATATTGTCCCAACGCTCCTCGCCACCTATTCCATTTATTATATATTCCTGATAACCAGTGCGCTTAGTAACCAAATCAAATAGCTTAACCAGGCTAATCTCCCGGCTACTTGCCCTAAATTCCTCTATCAGGTTTAGGAAGGCAATCAGTACCCTGGTGATGCGGGGGTTAAAGAGGTCTTCTTTGCCTTTTTGTTCTGCCAGGAGCTGTAATGCCCGGTACTCCGGCATACCTAGAGACCTTGCCCAACCAGACAACTTGGCTAGGGTTTGCTGTCCGATACCCCGCCCGGGGACATTGATTACTCTTAGTAGGCTGACGCTATCGTTAGGGTTCTGGATAAGTCTGAGATAAGCGATAATATCTTTAATCTCCCGCCGCTCATAGAAGCGAGTACCAGCCACCAGTTTATAGGGTGTCCCATAGCGGACAAACGCCTCCTCAAGGGCTCGTGACTGGGCATTAGTTCGATACATCACGGCACAGTCGCCCAGGCTAAACTTAGCCTGTCCCACCAGACGCTCTATTTCACTGACCACAAACTGGGCTTCTTCCTGCTCGGTGTATGTCTCAATTACCGCAGCTAGCTCACCCGGCTCGTTATCCGTCCATAAGTTCTTGGGTTTACGTTGCTCATTGGCCGAGATTATGTGGGACGCCATTGCCAGAATCATTTTAGTCGAGCGGTAGTTCTGCTCTAGCAAAACTACTTTAGCCTCAGGATAATCCCTCTCAAAGTTAAGTATATTACGCAGGTCAGCAGATCGCCATGAATAAATTGATTGGTCGGCGTCGCCAACGACACATATATTGCGATATTTCCCGGCCAGTTGCTTTATCAGCTCATATTGAGTGAGGTTGGTATCCTGAAACTCATCCACCTGGATATGCTGGTATCTTTCCTGATACCGGGATAAAATCTCCGGACTTTGTCGGAATAGCAGCACGGCTCTCATTAACAAATCATCAAAATCCAGCGCATTACTCTCAGTCAGTAGCTGCTGATAGCGCTCATAAACCCGCCCTACCACCTCCTCGAAGTAGCTACGACCACTCTGCAGATATTCCTCTGGGGTTAACACCCGGCTCTTGGCTGACGAAATGGCGGAGACTATAGCCCGTGGGGCATATTGTTTCGGGTCGAGGCCTACCTCCTGCAGGCTACGTTTTATCAGGCTTATCTGGTCATCTTCATCGTAGATGACAAATCTAGGGTCAATGCCTATTGGTCGACCACTCTGGCGCAGGATACGGGCACAAATAGCATGAAAGGTACCCAAGGTTAAATCTCCTGCCAAGCGGCCAACCAGCTGGTGAAGCCTTTCCGTCATCTCCCGGGCGGCTTTATTGGTGAAGGTAACCGCCATAATACGGCGAGGACTGATACCACAAACCTTGATAAGGTAAGCTACCCGATGGGTAATAACCTTGGTCTTGCCACTACCCGGACCAGCTAAAATTAGCACCGGCCCGCTAATTGTCTCTACAGCTTCTCTCTGCGCTGGGTTAAGTTCAGCCAGACTATCCATACTATGGCTTATTATAGCATTGGCATGGGTGAGTTGAAAGTGGTCATTTCATTAAGTGCGAGCCTGAAGAGTCCTTGTGTCCTCCTTTGAAAATAAATATTCATTGACAAAGCCTATCTCCGTATTTATTACTTAAATCGCTGGCCAGTAGCTTTGTTACTCTGCTTGGAAGTTAATGAGGGTAATTCTAGACAAGGGGGGTAACAAATGAAGATGTTTATTTATCAGAGATAAGGGCTGGCTACGCAACTATTATCTATGGTCGGCCAAGGAACATTGCGGATGGACGCTCAGATGAATGGAGCGTTTCATTCATAAGACAGGGTGGAGAAGACCAATGGATAGGTATGCTTGTGACTGCAGTAAATGGCGAGGTTATAAGAAAGCAAATCAAGACTTTTGAAATCTTTTGAGCCTGGTTATAAGGCAGACCGCCAATAGTAAAACCTACATCAGCTCTTCGAAAAGTTACTTAAAAAGAGGATTAAACTATCGCCGCCTAGCCACGATAGATATACAGGGGGTTCTTATCGGTTATAAGCCTGGTTGGCTTGGATAGCTCGTCTCTCAGGTGCTTCGGCAGAGAAAACATTCCTTGGTGAGTTAACCCATCATAGAATTTCAGCCTAGTTAGTGACCGGGCTGAAATCCTTCTGTCTATCTCAATAGGTGAAAGCTGAAGAGGATTAAGGTTTTGAGAAGCCAGGCAAAACCCCCATGGACCACCAAAAGAGGGAACATTCGCCTGATAGGGACAAACTATGGGGAAAACGCTTTTCAGCGTGTTATTGACCACAGTAAAATTCAATAGTTCAGTCCAGGATGCTGACCCGGCTTGAACACAAATAATGCCATTAGCGCTAAGCCTGCTTCGGACTAGCTGATAAAATTCCTGAGTATATAGTAAATAAGCTGGGCCCTTCTCTATAGGGTCAGGTAAATCAATAATGAGTATATCAAATTTTTTCCCGCATTCAGCCAGATATTCTCTGGCATCGGTATGGTATAGTTCGGTTCGCTTATCTTCAAAAGAGCCTTGGCTATGGTCAGGCAGAAATTCCCTCTTTTGCTAGTGCATGCAATCACCTGCCCTCCTTAGAAGATTTTATTCCTGCCTAGCCTCTAAGCCTAACCAGGCAGTTTTCTACAAACCAAACCAAATTTTATAATAATAACCTCACTTTTAGCAATACCCCTAGCTAGCTAGACCCAGCCCCCGATATACAGTCTGATAACTGAAGTGTTCCTCCATAATTTTACTAAGCTTAGGCAGTTTCTTCCCCTGGCTAAATCTGGCATTACCGAGAGCATTTTCAATAGCCGTAATCGTAGTTATGGTATCGCTCTTGACGACAATAATCGGAACATTCTTATCCATAGCTCTATGCTGAACCGTCGGGATTGGCACTGTATTGCCACTTAGAATAAGACACCTCATTGAGGTCTCCAGAGCTGCCATCTGCAGATCGGCACGTTCACCTTTAACCACCACTGCCTTATTGGCTTTACGGCTAAAGTACTCTGGACCAGGGTCAACAGCCATAGCCCCCAGCATAAAGTTCTCCACAAGCTCTCCCGATTTCTCAGAACAGTTCAGTATCTCTCCCTGAAGGTACTTAGCCAGCTCGCCTACAGATAAGGTAGACAGAATCCTATCTTCAGGGAGCACCCCTAATATATTTACGGCGTCACCAAACTGAGAGTCCTTAGGCGCACTGGCTGATCGGTTTCGTGGCACTTTATTTAATACCACACCCAGTAAGTATTCTCCCCAATCCTTATAGCTATTGCCAGGCTTTGCCTTAGAATAGTCTTCCACAATAATTGCCCTGGCATCCAGTGCTTCTACCACGCTCCGCTGGCACACACCCTCGACAATAACTACGTCCTTACCCGGGGAGATCCGGTCATAGGCTTCTCTAATCCTGTTTTCTAGGTCCTGACCGCTGATAATGGGGCAAATACTATCCACTGGTTCATCTAAACCAAGAATTTGCTTCATAAACAAGCCATCGCTGTCATTACCTTCCGCCTCTACCGGTTTAAGAAAACCTACCTTCTTGCCATTACCTAGCAGATGCTTAGCCAGGCCAGCACAAATTGTGGTCCTACCGGCACCTTCCGCCAAAGAAGTTACATATAATACCGTCAAGTTATACCTCCTGCTATAACAGAAAATCTAAAATGCTAGTTTATTATAACTACTTACACTCCATTGGTAAAGAAGGCATTACATAGGTTCTTCTCGGTTTTGGCTGACGGTCTATCTTCATAGTAGTATCCTCTATTTAAGCAATAGGAACTCGGGGGTATATCTATGAAACAAGTTGTTAAATTGAGTGGCTTTATTTTAATCACTATCGGCATTCTCGGTCTTCTAGTCAACGCGTTTATTTTCGATTGGGGGAGACCTATAACCCTAACATTCGCTTCTGTAAATGTGGTGGGGCTTGCTACTTTAGCTTTTGCGCATTGGAGTATGAAAAAGGACATATAAGGCATAAATGGCAAGAGTCTAGTAATAAAATAACTTATCAACCACTACTGAACAGAACCAGTACCAGGCTTGGCTCACCAGGGCTATAGTGCTAAAATTGACTGGGAAGGTATTGCTGATTATGGGTGAAATCCTCATTGGCACCTGCTCCTGGACTGACCGAACACTGATTGAGAGCGGTTGCTTCTACCCTATTTGGGCACGCTCAGCTGAAGTCCGCCTACGCTACTATGCCAGCCAGTTTGGACTGGTTGAGGTTGATAGCTCCTACTATGCCCTGCCCAGTGAGAAGACGGGCCGACTATGGGTGGAGAGAACTGGAGAGAAATTTATCTTTGATGTTAAAGCGTTCCGGCTTTTCACCCAGCACCCGACACCAGTAGCAGCCCTCCCCGGAGACATCAGACAGGCACTGCCTTTAGGCATTAGAGCAAATATATACCAGCGGGATATGCCTACCGAGCTGGTCAGCGAACTCTGGAGTCGCTTTGAACGCGCCTTACTACCCCTGGACAGTGCCGGCAAACTGGGCGTAGTGCTCTGCCAGTTTCCCCCGTGGTTCTATCCAGGTGAAGAACAACGTGACTACATCCTGTCCTGTCGGGAAAGGCTGCCGCAATATCGGGTTGCCATTGAGTTCCGTCACAGTTCATGGGTCAATGAGAAGAACCGGGAGCAGACAGTGAGTTTCCTGCGGGATAATGACCTGTCCTTTGTCTGCGTCGATGAACCTCAGGGGTTCAGGTCGAGTGTCCCGCCGGTGGTTGAAACCACCTCTGACCTTTCGCTGGTGAGATTCCACGGAAGGAACTGCGAGATGTGGGAGAGAAAGGGCGTGAGTGTTACCGAGCGCTTTAACTATCTCTATAGCCAAGAGGAACTCGAGGAGTGGGTGCCTCGAATCAAAGAGTTGGCCTCAAGAACTCGCCAGCTCCATGTTCTGTTTAACAACTGCTATCAGGACAAAGCGGTAGTAAATGCACGGCAGGTGCGCTTGATGCTGGATTAAAAGGGCAATTGAGTGGATACCTGTTAATCACCAGTTTATCACTAGTGCCGTACTTGGCTCCAGGCTGGCCGCCTCTGTGCCGCAGTCCTGTCTCACCTACATCTAGCGATTCTTTGGTTTATTGCTGTTTTCTCTCGGCTGAGATGGACTGCCCTTTTCTTCCTCGTTTATTTCCTTGGTCACCTCTGCGGTGAGGTCAAAGGTCGCTTTCTTTAAATTATGTACCATTCTCCCTATCGTCCTGGCAATCTCTGGTATCCTTCCTGGTCCCCATATTATCAGGGCAACGATAAGGATTAGTAATATTTCAGGGGCTCCCATGTCAAGAAAACCCATTACCCATGCCTCACTGCTGACTCAAAACCAAGCCCAGAGCTGAGTTCGACTAATATCGGGAATAAAAAATTTGCCTAAAGCTCCGGGAGAATTATCCTTTATTTAATACTCTCTTTGGCTACCTTTTTGATGACCTTCTTTTTCGGTTTCGGGGTTTCTTCCTCTTCCTCGTCCTCGCCACGCTGTCCCTTACGGAAGGCTCGCATTCCCTTGCCAATAGCCCCACCAACCTGCGGTAGCTTCCCCACACCAAAGATGACCAAGATAATCACCAAGATTAGGCCAATCTCTAAAGGCCCCATGCGAAATGGCATAATTCCCTCCCGGCCAAGAAAATAATAATCTAGGGTAACCTAATTATACTGACTTATTCAGAAATTTACAATCCCGGCACCCTCACTACGTCAGTTCGCAATGATGATTCTCTATGGGAGAAATGGCAATTCCCACCAACCGAAGACTGGTGACAGGATGACAAAAACGCCGACATGAAGTACTAGATAGCCCAAGACTGCCAGCATCGCCACCCGCCTAAGTTTGCCAGCTCCTTTTGCCTTCCACATGGCTAGAAGCTGAGACAATCCCAATCCGATACCAATACATATAGCGCCCACAGTGGGATAAAAGTAGTATACGTAACTGATTCTATCAGTGATTAGGCTCACTGGTATCCACAATAAGTAACTACTGACGAACCATGATACACCGAAAAGTCCCGCCGAGCTACCTTTGGCTGCCTTGAAGACCATGTAGAGCACGCTGGGGATGATTAACGCCCAAATAGTGAAACTAATCACCCCAATATAGTGCGGCTCATACCAGTAGGCCATAATCTCGGGGCGTAGTACCCACTCCCAAGGACGACTGGCAGCCCCGTGAGTGACGTTGCTGAAGGTCAGGCCGCTGCTCAGGGTCAACATAGTGTATACCCGACCGATAGGATTAAGGAATTGCCGGAAAACAACAAAATCAAACAGGGGCATTAACAGCAGGAAGGAGGCATAGGCCGAAAGTATTGAGGCAACAAAATGCAGGGGGCCGGCACGTTTGGTTAGCAGCCAGTGCAGCAATATGGCGGGAAGCGCCAAGATACCACTGAGCTTAGCCAGAGCGCTAAGCCCTATTGATACGCCTGAAATTAGATACCGTCCCTTTAGATAAAGCCAGAAAGAGAGAAGCATAAAGGCCAAGCTATAGACATCAAGCATTGCCACGCTGGCTTGGACAAAACTCAAATTGTCCAGAGCTAGCAGGAAAGTAGCCAGGAATGATGCCATCTTGGGCATCTCTAGTCGGCGGCAAACCAGATAGAAGAGTATGATACTGATAGCTCCAAATAGGATGGGGAAAAACCGCCAGCCCAGGGGATTATCACCAAAGATAAACATCCCGAATACTACAAACAGCTTGCCGAGAGGAGGGTGTTCCATATGTAAAACGCCGTTACCTTGAAGAATGGACCTGGCAGCAGTAACATAATGTTTTTCATCAAAGACAAGTTCAGTGGGCTGCATAATGATACTGAAGTGCATTGCCAGTATGACGAGCACTAACAGGCAAAGCCCGGTGTATTCCCACCTGCTCAGTCGATGCAGTAGTTGTTTTATTTCCATGTCCACCAGGTGTTGGCGAGGTAATTCCAGAGAGTAGCCACCGCTATCCCGCAGAGGTTAGATAGTAGATAATATATCCCGAAGACCTCGGTGAGCAGCCAGAGCACCCCTATATTGAATCCCAGACCAGCCAAACTCACTAAATTAAATTTCACCAGGCGATTAAAGAATGGTTTTACTCCCGACGGGCGTCGGTCAGGGAAGGTAATGTAGTCATTGAGAATAAAGTTGGAAATGATAGATGTTTCTATACCGATAGCTGCCGATAACAGGTAGAACAGACCGACAAATTCTGTTAGCAACCACAGCAGACTCATATTAACCAAAACGCCACTTAGTCCAACGGCACAGAACTTGAGAAATCTCCATAGCTCGCCCTTTCTCCTCATGAGGCTATAGACGTGTTTCAGATAGTCTATCTGCTGGCGAACATTCAGCTTGCTCTGCCCACCGCTCCTGATGCTAAAGGTGTAGGGAACCTCGGTTATGTTCTGGAATTCTCCCTCCATTAATATTTCCAAAAGTATCTTGAAACCAGTTGGTTTTAGGTTAGCATGAGCGACAACTTGTCGGTCGAGCATGAAGAAGCCTGACATAGGGTCCCTGACCCGTCTGGTTGTGGGCAGGAGCAGGTGGGCTAAAACTATAGCTCCTTTTGATATCGTTCTTCTGATTAGTCCCCAACCCTGACAACCTCCACCTTTAACATACCGGCTGGCAATGGCTATATCTGCCCCACCTTTTATCTTTCGGAATAAATCAGGGATGACTTCTGGTGGGTGCTGCAAGTCAGCGTCCATTACTCCCACAATCTGACCGGTCGCCTGCCCAAGTCCGTCAACTACGGCTGAAGCCAGCCCTCTTTTGTTCTGGCGAACCATTACTTTAACCGGGTACTTGGGTGATAGTGACATCGCTAGCTCGGCAGTCCCATCACTGCTACTATCATCAACGAATACAATTTCGTAGTCATAGTCAGATAGAACATGGTCAATTCGCTCAACCAGGGGAACGATGTTATCTCTTTCATTATAGGTGGGGATTATAATAGAGATAGCCTTGTCCATTAAGTAATCACCTCCTAAGATGCTTCCTTACAAGTTACTTGTCTTAACGGTTAATACATTTTACCATAATGGTTCCCTCCTATACCTAGGGCGGGAAGCGAATTAGCCAGCTTTTAGTTGACTTTCTCTATGTCTAGTGCTACTATCCCTTTACCAGTTGGTTTAATATTAGTGCAGAAGGTCAACCGTCAATTACCCTAAAAGGAGGTGTATAGCCATGGAAATAGTAGAGAACTTGGTTAAGATTACCCTTGGGGAGATTGAGAAGGTACTTAGCACCAAAACCGTGGTTGGGGAGCCGATAATTATTGAAGGTGCTACCCTGATTCCTCTGGTGAGTGTTGGCTTTGGTTTTGGCGCTGGCGGTGGTGAAGGTAGGGGAGAAGCCAAACAGAAAGGCGAGGGTGCTGCAGGTGGTACTGGAGGTGGTGCCTGGATAAGACCTATCGCCGTGGTCATCATCGACAAGGAAGGCGTGAGGATAGAGCCAATCAGGGGAGGTATAGCCGCCGCGATAGAAAAGATAGGTGAGACGATACCCCGGATGGTGGAAAAAAGTATAGAAAAGTGGGCGGAGCGAAAAAAGGAAGGATAGAAGTAGTTGTGGGTCGTCGTCAGCCTAGCTAGTCTAGCTGTACTCATCGGCCTTGTTCTCGCCGTGCCGCTTGATATGGTGCTGCATGTTGGCGTCCATGGCCGGCCAAAGTTCAGGATGAGGCTGACATGGCTTTTCGGTCTGGTTAGTAAGGAAATAACGAAAGGAAAGAAAAAACCCGAAGAGATAGAGAGGGTAGCTGAAGGCAAGCGAAAGCCCAGAAAGAGGAGGGTAAGAGCTGGGACTATACTAGAAATTCTACGAACCAAAGGGATGCTGAGACAAGTCATGCGTTTATTGAGGAGTATTCTTAGCCGTCTTAAGATTAGAGATTTGGTGGTAGATTTCAGGGTGGGACTTGAGAACCCGGCTGATACCGGGCTTCTTTTTGCCGTTATCGGGCCGGCTACTCTCTTCATTGGTTATTCTAGGGCTCACGAGATAAGGGTGCAGCCCTCTTTTGCTGGTGAGGCTGTCTGCGAAGGTTATTTATCTGGGACAGTAAAGCTTTTGCCCATCCAACTGGTTCCACCTTTTTTAAGATTTATCTGCTCATTAGCTACAATAAAAGTGGTGAAGAAGCTGGTTTTGACTAAATGGAAAAGAAAGAAGTAAGCATCGGCAATCCGGTGACAGTCGGCGAAGTAACTCTGGTTCCAGTAACCGAGGTTTCGCTGAACTACTGGCGGGGTAGGGGTGGTTTTTCCTGTTTTGGCTTTAAGCAGCCGGTTGGTGTGGTAGTGGTTTCCCCATCAGCGACGAGAGCTTTTCGGATAACTGGAGAAGAAGTCTCGCTAGACCAGCTAATAACAGAATTTCCTGCTATAAAGGAAGTATTGCACGGAATCTAATTTTCTTCAGGTCTTATTAAAGATGGGTGGGGCTATTAAGAGGAAGACTAATCAGGTGTTAGAATGGTAACGGTATATCTTGGTCTAGGCTCTAACCTGGGGAATCGCCAGGATAATCTGGACAGGGCATTAGGTTTTCTGTCACAAAGACTACGGGTAGAAAAGGTCTCATCGATATATGATACTGAGCCGGTGGGTAACACTAATCAGCCTCGCTTTCTTAACCAGGTGTGTCGGGTTTCCACCGGGCTGGAACCGATGGCGCTACTCACTCTGGTAAAAGGTATTGAGAGCAAACTGGGGAGGTTGCCCCACACCTCTAACGGACCTCGCCCGATTGATATCGATATCCTCTTTTATGACGACCAAGTTATTGAAGCTCCGGGGCTGGTTGTCCCTCACCCCAGGCTGACGGAGAGAGCCTTTGTCCTTATTCCTATGGCCGAGATTGCTGCTGACCTGGTGCACCCGGTAAATGGTAAGACCATTGAAGAGTTGACGAGCGAACTACAAGAGGGAGTGCAGGACGTATTTAAGTGGGAAAGCTGAGGTGAGGAATGTATCAAATATCCGTAGAGCAACATTTTGATGCCGCCCACTTCCTGCGGGGCTATCGGGGTAAGTGTGAAGCGTTGCACGGGCATCGTTTCCGGGTAGTGGTGAAGGTAAAATCATCGACGCTTAATGACATTGGCATTGCCTATGATTTTGTGGAGCTAAAGCAGAGCTTAGCCGGAATTCTCGCCCGGTTTGATCACACCTGCCTCAATGATGTGCCACCCTTTGATAAAATAAACCCCTCTTCAGAAAATATCGCCTCCATAATTTATAGTGAACTCCAGTCCAAGCTGGTGGGAGCCCCGGTTTCCCTTGTAAGTGTAGAGGTAGGGGAATCTCCCCAGACTAGCGTCATTTATAGCCAGGACTAATCACGCTGGTCTGGCGGCAATAGATTGGGGATGGTTTCTAGAATAGGGTAGCGCACATTGCATCTGGAGCAATAAAGGGAACCGGTAACTACCTCTTGCTCTGTCTCTTCCTCTACGCTAAGCTCTAGCTCCTCTTTACACAGCGGGCAGGCGAGAATATCCATTAGTTCTCGTTTCATAGTTTGATTATACCATTAACTCCTTTTCTACCGCAGCCTTTTTAAGATTGTCTATTAACCTCACTTCTTTTATCTCCCTCTCCTTAAAAGGAAGGGGGGGGGGAATTGTTTTGCAAGAGGGGTAAAGCCCCTCTTGGACTTCCCTTGATTCTCACTTTAAGTCACCTTGCCTTTTGGGTTAGCTTTTATTACAATTTGCTCAATGATGAAATGGAGGTTTTAATATGGCTCGCGTTCGCTTGATAGAGAAAGAGGAAGCCCCACCTGAGGTTAAGGAGCTATTTCAGAAGATTGAGGATAACGGGGCCAGAATCCTCAATCTTTACAAGGTGGCTGCCCACAGCCCTAAGGTATTACCCCGATTAATCAAGCTAGGCAACTCAATCCTGGGACGGATGGAACTTCCCCCGAAGCTGCGGGAAATAGTTATTCTGCGGGTGGCAAAACTTACCGGCAGTGAATATGAGTGGGCACAGCATGTGCCGGTGGCTCTAGAAGTTGGAGTAAGCCAAAAACAGCTCGACTCGATTTCGGATTGGAAGAATTCAGCCGAGTTCAATGACAAAGAGCGTGCCATTCTGCAATATACTGATGAGGTAGCCCAGAAGGTGAAGGTTACCGACCAGACATTCAACGTGCTAAAGAATCTATTCAGTGAGCAGGGTATCGTCGAATTAACGATGACCGTTGGTTATTTTGAGATGATAGCTCGATTGCTGGTGCCTCTTCAGGTGGAAGTGGATGCCAGTATCGTAGGCTCAACCAGTGAGTTGATTGGTCGGTTTACTAAGTCAAAATAAATTTTCGTCGTCTCTCAATTTCTTATCGAGTACTGTGCCGTGAGCCTTTTTCAGCCAGATTGAAGAGACGGCGGAAGCTCGCACCGGGCTGTGGCTGCAAGAATATGGCACTACCCGCATAGATGACGTCAACCCCAGCTTGGGCAACCTGGACAATGTTGTTTTCATTTATGCCACCGTCTATGCCTATCTCTGTGCCAGGTCGAGCATTACGGAGTTCCACCACCTTGTCTAGGACTTCGGGTATGAACTGGCTACCGTAGAAGCCAGGGTCAACTGAGAGGAAGAGCACACTGTCCACCTCGCTGGTTAGGGTGGTAATGGCGGCGACGGGGGTTTCTGGATTGACGGCTAACCCTACCTTTAGGCCAAGCTTCCTGGCTAGCGAAATGACATCTCGTGGTGAAGGGGTAGCCTCGTAGTGAAAGACAATCTTCTGTGCCCCTGCCTCCTGGAAGTCTTCCAGATAGTCCTCAGGGCGCTGTACCATGAGGTGAGCCTCCCAGCTTAGCTTCATGGAGAGATGAGCCAGGTGCTCATGGGTTATGCTCTTTGAGGGTACGAATTGACCGTCCATGATGTCGAACTGCACGTTGTTAGTGAAGGTCTCTGCCTGGCGCACCATGGTCTCCAGGGCTTTGGGGTCCTCGGTGAGAATAGCCGGTACTACTCGGTTGAGCTTGGTCATTAAACTTCCCCTAAAAAGGTTCGTGCTAGGATTGCAGTGGCTGAAAATTGGTGTGTCCGCATTTTGAATGAGTTTAACAGAGGTGCCGATTTGAAGTCAACGTTAATTATTCTTGTGCCTCTAGTGCTAAAGTATTATACGTCTGGCATTAAAATTGCAAGATTGGTAGATAAAGTGAAGTTCAAGTCTGAGATAGTTCAGATAGATAGGTGCCACTATAATAGTGTTATTACGAGAATAATAAGTGGAGCAGTACCTGGAGCTTCTCGCCTGGCAAGGCTTCAGGAGCTATCTAAAAAAGCCAGGCAAAGAGTTAAATGGTTTGACTACTATAACTGCCACAATCACAATGCACGCCTCACCTGCCGCCACTTCGAGAAGGGCACAACACAATTTCACTTTTCTCTTCTTGAAGTGTGGGTAGAGCTATCTTTGCGTGGAACTCCGTTCCATTAAAGATTAGACTGAAGCCTCATAGTCTCCAGTAAAACTCGCACTGACCATCGTCCATAGAATCTAGGTTACGGGTAGCAATCTGGCAGAAGCGTCTGACGCCCGCCTCGTTTACCATGGCTTGCTGCAGCTCCCTGATTTGTCTCTCCAAGGTGCAACACTCCATGGTAAGCCCTTGGCGTTGCTCGAGATTTGCGTGAGAGGGGTACAGCCATCTCTATAGACCTTGTATCTTCGTTACCGCACAGGGAAAGGTCTGCGCCATCAAATTTAAGTTGGCGGAACCTGATTTTGATCAGTGTCGACAACCGAGAGAGGATAATTGCGATGGAAGCTATGGTAGTCCCAATTATCTGCTAAAGAATAACGGCTACCGCTGCTATCTTTCGAAGGTAGGTAGGCGGTACTGGCATATTGGTGCGCAGTATGGGCTCCTTGACCCAACAAGAGTGGCAGGTTCCCAGACAGATCCTGTGCAACAATGTCCGTTAAATGTATTCTTCCAGGCTCTCCGCAATCTAATGGTTGTAAAGAAACGCTCAGGTGAAGATCCAGGCGGGGAGGTAAGAGGTATATTTGTCCTAGCTGCAGACGAGCGTAATAGCGCATTTTGGGGGTTAGGTAACCATTTTGACTGCTTCAAGGAATATCCGAGAGAGGTACGAGGGGGGGGAAAGGGCAGACGTCTTTAGGATGTCCATTTAAGATATTGTTGATAGATTTTCTGGCACGCTCGCCGACTACAAAGAATTCTTTATGGTCAAATACGGGTTCTCCCTCTGAGTTCGGGACGCGGCTCATACTTTTTGGCTGATTGTTGGAGCGGGCAGGAATCCGATGCCAACTGAATGAGTCAAGCTTACATAATATCAAGAACTGATGCCGCCTAATAATGGCTTTTATTCTCGTTCCGACGAAGGGCTAAATATTCATTCTCTAGCGGCTATCTCTGGCACAGAGATTCTTTGAGGAGTTGCCAAACAATCTCCTCGCTGTTTGGATTGTTAGTTATCACACGACACGCGAACAGTCGTGGACAAGTTTCTTCATTGGTGCTATTATACAAAAAACTGGCAAACTGATTGACAAAACGAAGGTCTAACCTTACAATTTGAGGCTATTGGAGTGTACCTTGAGCTGATTTTTGCCTTTGGATGAAGAGAGTTTGTCCGTGGGGTATCTTGTGATGGCATTATTGGCTAATCTAAGCTTACAAAAAAGAATTGGTCTACTTGTTCTAGCGGGATTAACGGTAGGCCTTGGCCTATTCAGTTGGCTGGGGGTACAATCCGTAAATGAGAGTGTTGAGAGGACACTTGATGAACGGCTCACTATAGCTCTTATCATGGCAAGCCACTTGGACGAAAGTCTGACGCATGTTCTCATGCATTTGCAGAATGCCGCCAATTTCAATGGAGGACTTCCCACTAAGGAACAATTCGGGGCAGTAGCCGATACACTAGGCAAGATATTGGCTGAGTCAGGAATCTTGGCACGAAATATCATTCTCCTTGACAGGGATGGCAAAGTTCTACAAGTTGAACCAGAAAACTCAAGAATTATCGGAACAGATATGTTTCAATACCCTAAAGTGAAAGAGGCTCTAGAAACGGGGCTGCCTACTGTATCTAACTTGGTCTCTAGTCCGCTGATAGAAGCGCCGGTGGTGTTCGCCACCGCCCCTGTTTTGAATGAGGATGGTAAAATCATAGGGATGCTAACCAGCTCAATTGATGTTGAGCAATCGAGCATTAGCGCCTTTAGTCAAACGGTGACAGTGGGAAAGACCGGATACATCGAGATCGTTGATGGCAACGGGATCGTCCTTGCCAGAACCGAGCCAGGTTCCCCTCCTGAATGGTTTGAAAGGAGCGACCATCCCGATAAATTTGCCGAATTGATCCGCCAAGGAGAGGCAACAGTCGGCACATGCCATAGGTGCCATGGGACTGTCGAGGAGCCCGAGAGACGGCGTGATGTGCTCGCCTTCGCTCCCCTTTCCACAGCCTCTTGGGGGGTCGTTATTCGACAGTCGGAAGAAGAGGCTCTTGCCCCAGCACAACAGCTAGAGAGAAGGCTCCTTCTCCTAGGAATAATCGTGCTGATGGGCACCTTCCTATTGGTGTGGATAATGATGCAGGGGGTAGTGAAACCCATCAGAATGCTTACTTCTGCCGCTAAAAAGGTGGCGGCAGGAGACTTTAAGGCGGTAATTCCGGTCAAGCGCCAAGATGAGATTGGGCAGTTAAGCACTGCTTTCTATACTATGACTCAGGAATTAGCCACATCAAGGGATGAACTAGTGTCGCGTAATGAAGAGCTATCCGCTCTCAACTCCATAGTCGCCACGGTCAGCCAATCTCTCAATCTAAAGGATGTGTTGGAAAATGCCACGCAAAGGGTGCTAGAAGTTATGGGAACAACGACTGGCTGCGTGTTCCTCAGTGACTCCGATGGCAACAAGCTTGAGATGATGAGCGGCATCGGCGCATCAAGTGTCTTTAAGTGCCAAGAATCTAGCTCTTCAGTAGCCAACTGTGCTTGCCACCAAGTGCTGCGCCATGGGCAGACGCTGATGGTAAACCATGTTTCTCAATGTCCCATGCTGGGAGAAGATGTGGGGATGAAAGAGGGCATTGGGTGTTTTGTCAGCGTACCCCTTAAATCCAAGGATAAGATTCTTGGTGGTATGAATGTGGCTTGCCCTAGCGAACGTTGCTTCACCGAGAACGACTTCAAGCTTCTAGACTCCATTGGTTATCATGTGGGATTAGCTATCGATAATTCTGTTTTATATGAAGAGGCAAAGCAAAAAGAGAAGCTGCGGGGGCAACTCCTGAGTAGTGTCATCAGTGCCCAAGAAGAGGAACGTAAGAGGATTGCCAGGGAGCTGCACGATGAGAGTGGTCAGACCCTGACTGGGCTGCTGATGAGCATTGAATCGTTAGAGAATATGACCTTGCCCAAACAATCACCGCTCAAAGAAAAACTGAAGAATGCCAAGTCTCTCGTTGTCCGTGCCCTAGAAGATATGAGGAGGTTAACCTT
>SDBV01005077.1_pt1 | contig 18689 bp, 25 predicted proteins | sample 2277081 | NCBI WGS metagenome assembly SDBV01 (sample SAMN10402039, study PRJNA504765) | marine sediment metagenome | isolation source: marine sediment core GS10_PC15, 223 cmbsf | place: Arctic Ocean: Southern Knipovich Ridge | collected 2010
GTGTGAGCGGGAGCTCGCGTGGTGGTCTATGATTGACGCGCCGGGCAGCCGGTCGTCGGGGATCACGGCCGTCCGCGGGTGTTTCTCCTTCTTCGGTTGCTCCGCGGGCGAGATCCCGAGCCCCCGGTCGGTGAATAGATAGTCCACCTTGAGGATCTTCCGGCCCAGGCTCAAGTTGTCCGAGTACCGCGCCCGAAGCTGTAGCGGGATCATCCGCATCGCCTTCGCCGTGTGCTGCCGGATCACGTTCTGCACCTCGACCCGCAGCGCGGCCATCTTCTCCGTGTCCACGAGGATGCCTCGGCGCTCGATCTTCTCGAACGCCCGCGCGGCCGGGTGCAGCAGCCCCACGTAGAACCGCTCCAGCACCGGGTCCGCGTGCAGCTCACGGCGGATCTTCCGGGCAGTCCTCATCGTGGCGTCTGAGTCGCCGCAGGCGTAGTCGCGGAACTCGTCCGGGTGGCTCACCAGATTCTTCCGCATCTCGGCCTTGCTGAACTTCCGGTTGAACTCGTCGTCGTACCCGCCGATGTCCGTGTACGCCTTCGCGTGGAAGTTGAGGCTGTTGCTCCGGTTCTCGTCCAGCAGCGAACCCGCCAACACCGTGTCGAATGAGAACGTCTCGCAGTACAGATCCCACTTCTCGGCAGCCCACTCAAGGTCGCCCTTCCCGTTCGCCAGCCACAGCCGGACCATCGGGTGGGTAAACAGCCACTTGATCTGCTCCCGCAGCTCGCCGGTCACTTGCCCGCCCTCGGCCCGGTGATCGACAATCACACCGCTGCCGATCTCTAGGGTCCACTGTGAGGTGAGGATCTCCCGATCTGGGTAGTACGGGAAGAGGTCGTCCATTTCGAGGTCAAGCGAGACCGGGACGGGCCTCTGGGTGGCTGCGTGGCGCTCCTTGATGTCGGAGATCATCTGGCCGAGGTCGGCCACCCACTGGTACTCGCCGACTTGGGGCACGGTCGTCCCCGTCTCGTGGACGCGAGCCGCGAGCCGGGCGTCCCACTGGATCTCGCCCTCGATGTTGGCCTTGAGATCGCACAGCCCGGGGTCGTACGTCACGAGGAACGCGGGGCCCTCGCCCTCCGCGCGCAGGATGCGCCCGCGGGCACTCTTCATCGAAGCGTTCTTCTGCACGAGGCCCGCGCCGGCCAGTATCTTGAGCGCCTTGGCCCCCATCGCCAGCACGACGTCCGACGACTTGCAGGAGTCCAGCTCCATGCCCAGCCCGACCACCGTATACGGGACGTCCCCGAAGGACGCCCCGATCAGCTTGTGGATTTTGCGCGGGTACGCGCCCGTCCAAATGACGATCAACTCGACCTCAGCTTACGTGACGCCAGCCTTCTTCCTTGCTGGTGAACACGAACTTCGCACGCGTCGCGCTCTCCAGACCCTTCACCAGGGCCGACAGGCTCTTGGCGCCCTTCTGCCACTGGGCAACCTTCTCCGGCGTTGCCAGGGCCCGCCCGTCGAGTACCAAGAATACCCTACTGGAGTCGCTGTTGCGATAGCCCACGAACATGAGCAGCGAACCCGGGCCGGTCAGCAGCACCGAGGCGTCCCCGTTGCACTCCCAGTTATGCACGACCTTCATCTTGAACTGGATCGTACAGTCGCCGACCGTCACGGGCACCTTGATCTTGCCCCGCAACCGATGGCCGGACATCACCAGCGGCATCTGCAAAATGTCTGCGAAATTCTCCGCCACGTTCTGGTTCACGCTGCACCGTTCCTTTTCCGCGCAGACGTCTGCGCCTTGCGGGTGTTCTCCATCCACGATACCCGGCCGTCAGCCTGGACCTGAGCAAACACCTCAGCGATCGGAACATCGAAGTACCAGACGCTGAACGTCACGCTCTGCCGGGCCTCGTTCCACTTCTCGACCTTGAACGCCATCTTCTCCTTCGGAGCGAGCCCCTGGAAGGGCAGGCCCCCGAGCACGATCGCGCCCTTGGCCAGACTCAGCAACTTCTCCGCGGGTAGCATCACTGCCCCTTATCGTGGATCACGTCCACATCGGGCGGCTTCGTGATCCAGTCACTGGACAGCGCCAGCATGGCGCTGCCGATGATCTTCGCCGCCATGAGCGCGGACGGGGCCGGAACGTGGAACGATCCGTACTTGATCCCGCAATTCGAGAACCCGACCGCCTGCGCGTGGGCGCGGAACTGATCGTGGGCCAACTGCGGTCCTTCGATCCGCATGGACAGATCCCCGTTGCGCCAGCGGGCCGCGATCCGCAACCCCTCCAGGGTCATTCCGAGCATGAAGTAGCGGGCGTTGCTGCTCGACCCTTTCACCGGCTGATACTGCTGAGTGGCCTCGCGCAGGAAAACGCGAGTGTCCGACAGCATATTTTCTACCGGAAACACGCTCACTTCGATTGCTCCCACGTCGGCCTCCTTGCCAATGGTCGCCTTCTTGAGAAATTTCTTCGCTGCCTTTCCCTTATCGGCACCGAACGCAAAACCTTGAGGGTTTTTCATCGCCTCCTCCAATAGAGACTTGGCTGAGTCCAGGGTGATCTGCTCTATCTCTTCCACATCCGCAGGCGCAAACGCCCCCGTCCCGCTCGTCACCACGTAGCCGGATTTGCTCGTCCCCGGCCCGTAGTCCACGCCCTGGATCTTCGGCCCCTCTGGGACTGGGACCGAGTCCACCTCGATCGTCGCGATCTTCTCGCCCTTCTGGAACAGGGTCGACCCCATATTCCCGAACTTCTTCTCCAGATCCATCAGGTTCTGCTCAATCTTATCCAGCGCCGCCGTCTTCTCCGTGGTGGCCGTTTTACCGGGGGTCGGGGTGCTGGGTAGGGGTGTCGAGCTTTCGCCCTGTGGCGGGACTTGTGCAGCCGCCTCGTAGGTACTGCCCGCGGCTTTGATTGCTTTCACACTCGCAGAGATCAGGGCTCCTTGCTCTGCCGCCCACGGGACCGGCATCAGGGTGTCGTCCATGATCTTCTTGGCCCACACCAACGACACGGACCACGACGCCACGACTTTATCCTCGTACTGGAATACCAGCCAACCGGTCGTCCAGAACAGCACGACGCCGGCGCTCTGCAACTGCTTCCACTGGTACGCCATATCAAGGGCGAGGAACATCTCCTTCGGGTCGGGCATGGCGTCCCCGTCCGAGGTGTCTGCCCACATCTGCTTGGTAGTAGCAACCAACGCCTCCACCTCGGGGGTCTCCAGGCCGTTGATCGCGTTCTTTACCGCGCTCTGCGCCAGCTTCCGGGCCTGCGTCTTGAAATGACTCTCGGCCTTGTCGGCTACGATACTGCTCACCACCTCTGTGCTGATTCCCCAGGAATACAGGGCGAACGCCTTCCCCGGGGCCTCCTTGGGAGTCACCATGAACACCAACACGTTAGAGCCCCACACAAGGTCGATGCCGTGGTCCGCGATCTGGTTCAACTCCTCCGCCAGATCGAGGGCCTCGAACAGCGCCTCGGGAGTAGGCATCTTGGTCGTCGTCTCGGTCACGCTAGGTTGCCCTCATCTTCGAACGTCTCGCCCCAGATGTTCATCGACGACTTGATCGGGTGCACATCCTTGTCCTGCATCCCGAGCTTGAATCCGGCGCCGCCACTCGTGTACCCCTTGGACACGCCCGCGCCCTTGCCGTAGTACGGGGCGCTCTTGCCAAAGCCCACGGCATTGCCGCTGCCGTCGTAGGCGAACCCGCTTTTCTTGGTCGCCTCGGCCGTGGCTACATCGAAGTGCTCCATCAGCCAGTCGATCTGCGCCTTCGACTCCACCGCCTTCTTGCAGTAGTTCTCTCGGACGTACTGGATCGCCTCCTTCGGCCCGTCCGCCTTGCGGGCCAGCGCCGCCAGGAACAGACCCGTCCTGCCGTGTCCGCCGATGCAGCCGCAGTGGACCGTCCGTCCCTCCTTCAATTCGTCCAACGTCCACTCAATCAGCTTCTCGAACGCCTTCACGTTCTGCGGCACGCCCATATCCTGAATCGGGAACAACACCTCGGTGCCCGGCGTCCAGGGAAAGTGCCGGGTCGTTACCCGCATCCCGCGGTCGAACCCGATATACACGTCGCAGTCATTCACCTGCGGGGTGATGCAGGACGCGCCCCGGATGGACAGGCCCCCGGGCAGGTCGAGTACCGGGTGGTCGTGGTGACACGCCGCGTAGCCCTTCGCCATCACACGCTCCTCTTCGACTTCTTGTGGTCAATCAGCCCGTCGCTGTACTGGGCGACCTGTTTCTCGGCCTCTATCGCCGCGTCGTGCGCGGCCTTGGCCTTCTCCGCGGCAGCCGCGCTCTCGGGCACCCCGTGGAGATTCTTCTGAATCCCCTTGAAGTTCCCGTAGCTATTCTTGCCGTCGCGCTCAACTTTCCACCAGTCCACGTAGCCGGTGAGCGCATTGCCCAGCGCCGAAAGACACACGTCGTAGGCGCCTTGGATCGTACTGTCTACGATGGGGGCGATGCCGAACCGGCTCCCCCAGGCGTCGGCCAGTAGCTGGGGGATCTGGCCGCTGGCTTGCACGTCCAAGATCCGGGCCAGCGTGTGGTCGTAGCCACTGTAGACCAGCCCCTTGTTGAAGATCGGCCCGTTATTGTGCGCCAGCGTGAACGCCGTATCCAGCATCATTTCTGCTGACCACTCGCCGCTCACGAACTTGTCAAGGCAGTCGGCCACGACGCCCCACTTCTCCCCGCCGTACCCGCCGCTGAAATGGCCCTGGTAGAAGATCCACGACAACGACGCCGCGTAGCTTCCAAAGTCCACGTCAGGCGGGCCCAGCAAGAAGTAGTTCACCGCGCCTCCTGAGCTTGCCCCCGAAATCTTCTGCTGGAAGTTTCGGATCTCACCGCCCCACTTACTGAGCAGCCTGCCCTGGAAGCCGTCGCCGGAATAGACGTGCCGGGTCTCGCGCGTGCAGATCAGGGTGAGGTACACCACCATCCGCATCGCCATCTCATTGCAATGCTCGGCGTAGGCGTCGAAGACCGCGTGCTCCTCGGGGCTCAGCGTCTCGTTCTCGTCCCGCTTGTTTCGGACCAGCGCCGTGGCGTGCTGCAACAGGTAGAACAGGATCGCGTCCCGCTCGGGGCGCGGGGACGACTTCTCCAGCCGGGCCTTCTCCTCGTTCAGGTGCTTGGCCACGACCTCCGTCGAGCAGCCCACCATGCTGCGCCGCACCGACAGTGGGCGGCATAGCTGGTAGGCCAGCGTGTTGTGCGGGGACGCGAGTCCCATCAGGCAGCACTCCTCGTGGCGCCGGTCGTCTTCACGATCTCGGTCAGCAGTCGCTCGAACCCGGTGAGCCGGCGCCGGAGACGGGCCCGCTCATTGTTGTCGTACTCCTCGTCAACGTGACCGTGGAACTTGTCGATCGAGTTGACCAAGCAGTGGAACGCGATGTACCGCGCCTCGCCCAAGCTGCGCAGTTCCAACAGGCCCTGCTTGCGCTTCCTGGCGAAGATCACGACCGCGTGCTCGTGCTCGCCGTACCCGAGATCAACCATCTTGCCTTCCTCGGGGTGGTCCGCATCTTCGTACGAGCCGTACTCCTCGTCGCACATCTCGTCCAAGATCATCGTCGTCGTCTTGATCCGAATGGGAAAATCCAACTTGGCCTCCTTGCCATGTTTGGGGTCTTACCTTATGTATCGGCATTTGACCGCAAACCTTGAGCTTTATTTTTCGGCGTCCGGGTCCACGCCCAGCCGGATCAGTTCCTTGCGGCTCTCGCCGGGCCGAGACTCGATCAAGGCCAACTGCGCGGCCCGGGTGCGTCCGCGGTGCTGCTCGGCCCGCTCCTCGGCCTCACTCCGTCTGCGCTCTCTGTTGAACCGCGCGTTCCGCATCAGAAGGTCACCAGCTCCCCCGCGATCTTCAGGGGCTTGATCGTGGAGAACGGCCGCTGGTACTTCTGGAGTCGCATCACCTCGCAGGCCAGCGCCGCCTTGCTCACGTCCAGATCGTACACGTATGAGTCCTGCTCCATCGTCTCTACCGCGTGGGGGAAGTAGTTCTCCCGAACAAACAGGACCGGGTTCTCGATGCCCAGCGTCCGGGCCAGGACCGCGAAGAACACACCCGTACGCCCGCGTCCCGCCATGCAGCCCGCGTAGACGTCGCGCCCATTGAGCAGTTGCCGGTACGTCTCGACTACGCCATATCGCATGACCGACCCGATCGGCACTTTGAAGTCCTCGCACGTCACATCCAGATCCTCGTACCCATTGATCTCCCGGGCCAGCTTCACGCTGAAGAACCCAGTCGGGCACTCCTTGAACGGCCCACCGTGGATCCACACCGAGCCCCATCCTCCGGGCAACATCAAACTGCCGTTCCCAATCTTCTGCTTCCTGCCTCGCATCTCAGACTCCCTTCTTGAGTTGCTTCTCGACTTCGTCAATCAATCCTTCGATCTCGGCCACCTCGTCGTCTGTGAGGCAGCAAACTCCATCCTCTGTATCGACAAATTGCTCCAACAACTTGAGGGTTTTTTCAAGCGTCCCCTTGAGCGGCGTCTCGCGCAGACGTCTGCGCGGCTCGCTCACGTACCTCGCAATATCGACCACGAGGTCGCCCTGGGTCAGCATCAGGTACCCCTCGAACCGCCGGTTGAAATCGGGGTGAGTGAACTGCATCGACTCCCGCGCCATCTTCTTGACGGCCTCGGCGTCCAGCCCGAGCCGGGGCATCTTGGCCCGCACCGCCGCGCTGATCTTGAACTTGCGGAAATCCGTCACTGGGAAGACTCCCTGTACTTGGTCCCGCGCAGGATCGTGACTTCCCGCGGTGCGTCGATTGCCACCCGGACTTGGATGTAGGTGCCGCTCTTGCCACAGCCCACAAACACGTCCGGGAAAATCTCCGCCATGCGGTCGGCCACGATGCCGTGAGCCACCCCGTCCTCGGTCGTCACGGTGAACTGCCGCGGGCCCGTGATCTCGGAGACCACCACCCGCCGGTCGCCGAGGTAGAAGTCGTCGCCGTTACGCATCGACAGGATCAGCGCCATCTCAGTCCTCTCCCTTCTTCCCGAACGTCTGCCCAACCGCAGATTCAATGGTCAGCGCCAACGGCAGGGCCTTCAACTCCTGGCCCGCCTTGGCCAGCATTTCCAGCAGCTTCTCGTAGGCCCGTCGCCCGCCGATCACGTTCTCCACGAAGTCGTCGTCCGCGCTTACCAGCCCGCCGTCTGCCAGCAGGTCTCCTACGCACCGGGCTGTCCGGGCCACCAGATAACCAGCCGCCTCCAGGCGCTCTGCCGCGTTCTCGGCTTGGACCAGATCAGGGGGCAGGAACACTTTAGCACCCACCAGCTTCCGCTTCTCCAATTCCTCGATCACGGGGAGCATCTTCTGCTCGTCGCTGTCATCCGCTCCGGGGCCGAATACGTTCCACAGAACCGCGTCCTCCTTGGCCCGGAAACTGCTGGGCCCGGACAGGTCGATGATCACTCCGCCGCGGTCGGCCATCCCCTCCAGCTTCTTGAGGGATCGGAGCCCGGCATCGGCCTTGCCCTCGACCCACTCTGCGGCGATCAACTTCTGCCGGTCGTGGAGCAGATCGGCGCCCTGCCGGATTGCCCCGGCCTTTTCGAACGCCCACTCAACCATCCGCTCTACCGCGGGGTCTCCTATGCCGCCCACTACCGGGACTTCCGTGTCGATCCAGACCCGCCCGGTGCCGCCGTCCAGGGTCAGCTTGTCGCCGGCCCGGATTCTCACGCTGCCCAGGAGCGTCGGGCCCTGGTAATAGTCGATCTCCAGATCGTCGCAGCCGACGATGCAGGCCGTGTTGAGTGACCGCGCGACCACCGCAGCGTGCGACGTCTCACCGCCCACCGCCGTGAGGATGCCGACCGCCGCATTCATGCCCCGAATATCGTCAGGCGTCGTCTCACGCCGCACGAGGATGCAGGGCTCACACGCGACCACGGCTTCGTCCGGGTCGAACACCACAATGCCGGTCACCAGCCCCGGGCACGCCGCGATGCCAACACCGGCCGGATCCACATCAAACTCCGGGTCGATGCGCGGGCGGCTCACGATCGCGTAGTCGCCGGGCGTGACCCTTGACATCGCCACTTCCTGAGAAATCATTCCCTCGTCCACCATATCGCTCGCAGCCCGGAACGCCGCCGCGCTAGTCCGCAGTGCCGTGCGGCACTGGAGCACCCAGAGCTTCCCGCTCTGGACCGTGAACTCCACATCCTGAATATCCCGGTATCTCTCTTCCAGCTTCTCGCAGAGCGCCAGCAGCTTGTCCAGCACGCCGGGCCACGGCTTGTCCATCGAAGCCAAGGACTCCAGGGCGTCGGGCGTGCGTAGACTGGACACTACGTCTTCGCCCTGCGCGTTGATCAGATACTCGCCCACCAGCTTGTTCTCTCCGGTGCTGGGATTCCGCGAGAACAAGACGCCGCTCGCACTCTTCGGGCCGGCGTTCCCAAACACCATCACCTGCACGTTCACCGCAGTGCCCCAACTGTGCGGGATCTCGTTGATCGCGCGGTACGTCTTAGCCCGCTCGTTGTTCCAGCTCTTGAACACGGCCTCGATCGCCCCGGCCAACTGCTCATCCTCGGTGTCGGGGAACTCTCGATCTTGCCGGTCGGAGTACAGCCTCTCAAACTGCGCGACTACCTCGGTCAGTCCCTTAACGGACAAGCCGCTATCGTGCTCAACCTTGGCCTTGTCCCGGGCGTGCCGCAGGATCTCTTCGAACCCTTCGATCTCCATCCCATCGACCACGGTCGCATACATCTGGACCAGTCGGCGCCGGCAGTCGAGCATCGCGCGCTCGCCCAGCCGCTTCGCCCATCGGGGCATCGTCTCTTTCGTGAGGCCCACGTTCAGAACCGTGTCCATCATGCCGGGCATCGACGCCCTGGCGCCGCTGCGGATGCTAACGAGCGGGGTCAGCCCCATCTCCTTGTGGAGCCAGCGCATCCCCTCCCGCACGCGGGGCATCAGAGCCCGCATCGTGGTTCGGGGTCGCGGCCCGTACTCCAGGCATGCCTCGGTGGTCACGGTGAACCCGGGAGGAATGGGAAGGCCCAGGCGGGCCATCTCAGCGAGATTCGCACCCTTGCCGCCGAGCAAATTCTTCTGGTCGGCGTCACCCTCGGTGACGGACCCAAAGCGATAGATCGTCTTCCAATCTCCGCCCTTTTTGATCTGAAAACTCACGTCTTCGGCCTCCTTGCCTACGTGATGGATCTTAGCAGATTACCTCTTACGAAGCCCGCAGCTCTGCCAATGCCGACTCCAACCCCTCAACGCTCACCCGATGGCCGCTCAGAATCTCTCGCTCGTCCTTGCTGAGCCCGCAGACTGCCTCGTCCGTCTCCAACATGCGGATCCTGTCCCGAAGGGCGGTCAGGTTGGCCTTGTAACTCTCAATCCGGTTTGTGTGGGTCATGTATGATGTATCGGCCGCTGGCACAAAACCTTGAGTGTTTTTTACTCGCCGTCCGAAGTTTCCACCGGCTCGTCGGCCGTCCGCAACCCCACCCCCATCTGGGCCGCGTGCACCTCGACCGCCGCCCTCTGTAACGTCTGGGACAGCGCCAGCAGCTCCTGCGCGTGCTTCATCACGTCCTCCACCTCGGCCTCAGTCATGTGGCAGAGCGGGATCCCGCGAAACGCGAACAGGTGCTCGCACGGGTGGCCGACGTTACAGCTTCTCGACTCGTCCGTCGGCGTGGTGGATGACGATTGAGCCTGATCCATGTTTCCTCTCCTTCTTCGGCGGTTCCGGGCACTCTCCGATATGTACCGGCTGCCACTTCCCGTCCCGCTTCCTGAACGTGTAGTCGCCGGAGCCCCGCGTGATCCGGGTTACCAGATCACAACGGTCACACCGCCACGAGCAGATCACTCCCCGTCAGCCGGGCGCCCGTTCGGATACACATCGAGGTCTACGCCCTCGAAGACCGCATCAAACGCGTTCAGCACCGCGATGTACGCGTCGTCGTCTACCTCGGACAGCGACTCGAACATCTGCTGAAGCTGCTCGGCCGACGGCTTGAAGTCCGTGAAGTCCAACGTGCCCACTTCAACTGCCAGGGCTGCGGTAGGGGCCGGAAGGTCGTCGCTCGCCTCCAGCACCACGGGCAGCTTGCCGCCCGCGAGGTAGTCGAGACAGATGCGCTCGATCGCCTGTCCGTCGTAGTCGGTCCCGGACACCTGCTTCGCCTTGGCGATGGCTTCGTCGATCGCCTCCAACTGATCCTCGTGGAACGTGTACGTCCGCTTCTTGAGCGGGGTTGACTGGAGGTCGCCCACCGGGTCGCCCTTCTCTCCGCCCGCCGCCGTGAAGTCCTTCATCAACTGGCCGACCGTCACGAACGTGATGTCGGGCCCGCACTTCGCGAACCACTCTCCGTAGTTCTCGGAGGTCAGGATCGGGGCCAAGACCGCCAGCTTGGACCAGCCGACCGGCTGCGCTTCCTTCCACGTCGCCCCGCAGGACACGAGCGCGTGGTACACCTGGATCAGCACCTGGGCCTTTCGGACCCGGATGCCGAAGGTGTTCTCCGCGAACTGGTAGAAGTCGTCGTACTCCCCGGTCCAGCCGTTCGCCTGCATCTCTGCCAGCGAGCCGCCGACCTTGAAGAAATTGAAGTTCGCGGCGTCCTGCGCGGCCTCCAGATAGGCGACGGCCTCGGCCTCGGTGCTCAGTTTCTGGATCTCCGCCACCGTCTGGTGCAGGAGGTCGTTCGGGTCGAAGCCGGTCGTCTCGGGATCTTCCACCGAGTCGGGGTCGGGGAACAGCGCCTTGAGCCGAACGCGCTTCTCCTTGACGCTCAGCTTGTCGAAGCCCTCGATGCTGATATACGCGCCCTTGGACTCGTAGAACGCATCCAGCTCGGCCACCTTCATCTTCGCGAAGTCAGGCGGAGCCGCCGACTCGGGTGCCGGGTCGGGGGTCTTGTCGAACAGGGTCTCAGGCGCGGCCAGGGGTGAACTCGTCGGTGCGGTCACAGGGTACTCCTCATTGAGTTGGGGGGATCGTAGCTTTTTCTAGCGCGGTGTCAATAGACGAGACCGTCCACCGCCTCTTGTTGCCTCTCGCTCAGATCGAAGTCGACGCCCTTCAACGCGAGGCCCATCAAGGCGAGCGCGTAGGCGTCAACGATGTCGTCGCAGTCGTCCCGGAAGCCCCACTTGGTTAGCACTGCCGCGGCCATATCGGCCTTGTCGCCGCTGCCCTTGCCGCGCACGAACTTCTTGAGCTGGAGCGGCGGCACCGTGATGAACGGCACCTCCAACTGGCGGCACTTGAGCCGGAAGCACGTCCCGGTCTCGATCGCGCCCTGGATCGTCTTCCGGTGGACGAACGCGTAATCCTCGATCATAAGCAGGTCGGGGCGGGCCTCATCCAGCACCTCGCCCAACTCCGCAGCCTGGATCGCCGCCCGCTCCAGCCCCGTCGCGTGCGTGATCTGGATTGCCCGCTTGAGCCAGACGGCGGGCGGGCGCTTGAGCTGAAACTGGAGGACGACCAGCCCGGTCGACCTCTCACTGGGGTCGAGCCCCGCGACGCGCAGCTTCATTGTGACGCTCACTTCTTCCCCGCCGGGTGCGCTCCCGAGAAACACTGCTGCCGGACTTCGCACCGCTGCGCCGTCTGGCAGAAGGCCGAGAGACAGATGCCTCCGGGCATCGCGCCGCCCTGCTGGTAATCGTACAGCATCTTGGCCGCGTCCGCAGACGTCTGCGTCTCCTTGTCGTCGCGCTCGATCGTGAACTCCTTGAATGGAGTCCAGGGCATATCGGAGATGCCCCACTTCTTCGGCAAGTCCGACTTCTCGCCGTACCCGCCCTTCGACACGTACAGAACGATCCCCGTCTCCTTGTCCATCAACGACTTGCACGAGTGGTCGCTCTCCGCGACGCAGCGCAGATACAAGTTCGTCCGCAGCCGGTGCTCCGCGAGCGGCATGACCAGAGCCTTGAACGGTTCCTTCGCGATTGACTTGATCTCCACGAGCCTGTGCCGCGCGACGCCGGGCAGCGCGACCAGCAGGTCGAGCCCACCCGAGATGCCCGAAACCGTCGAGCGCACGCGGATCTCCCGGTACACGAACCTCTTGCTCTTGCAATCTCCGCAGGCCGGCGGTCGTCCCTGGTAGTGGTACGTCGTCCCGCAGCCGAGGCACTCCCAGTCCCCGACCGCGATGCCGGCATTCGCCGCCCAGTGGACCACCATGCGCGCGAGGGCGCGGCCCTGCTCGTACACCGCCTCCTCGCACGTTCCGATGGTCTCGGGTTTCGGCCGGATCCCGGTCTTGTCCATAAGGGCGAACCGGCGCGGGCAGTAGTCAGGCTTCGTGACCTCGCTCGCGTGGATGCGCTTGATCGACCGAGCCGCGGTCTGCCGGGACATTACCCGGTGCAGGTGGTAGCTCAGCTTCTCGGGAGCGCCCCCCTCCTTGGCCTTGTCGCGCAGTTTGTCAGCGAACTTCACTCGTGCCCGACCTCAAGGAACCGGTCGCAGAACGACTTCATCCCCTCGTCCGGCCACTGGGCCCCAAGGAACGCTTTCCGGGCCTGCTCGCTGGGCGGGTAGGTGTTCCACCACTTCCGCGAGGCGTTGGCCTCCATGATCTCCTCACGCTCGATCTTGAATAGCTCGGCGTCCGCGTCCTTGACCTCGATTGGCATCGGCCAGGACAGACGGAACCGCTCCGCGATCACGCGCAGCAGCTTATCTTCGTGCTGGCGGAACGGGACCATCTCGTCGCCCACCTTCACGTAGATCATCTTCTTGATCGGCGCCGCGATGTCGGGCAGGTACGCCTCCACGGCGTCGTGGAACAGACCCCACCGCTGGCACATGAGATCGAATCCCCAGATTTCCACCAGCCGGGACACCCCAACGCTATGCGTCGCCACGCTCATGAACGGGCTCGCGTGCCCGGTGAACCGGCACTTCCGCGACAGCGCGTGGGCCACGTCAACGAAGCGGATGTGCTCCACCTGCAGGGCCAGGGGCGACACCTCCAGCCCCGAGAACGAGCAGATCGTGGCGTTGCGGTGATTGTCCGGGTACACCCGCACGTCCGACTCAGCGTACGGCGGCGGCGTCTTACTCTGCTCCATCTTTCAACTCCATCCAGATGTACTCGGGCACCATCACCCAAGCCCCGCCCCGAATTGGGCGTCCGTCTTCAGTCACAAAGGCAAAGGACAGCGCCGGAGTGCGAGCAGCACCGGCCGCCTCCACTGCGATCTTCGCTAGGTGCTCCAGTCGCACAGAGAACGACTTCCCCGTCGTCGACTTGATCTCCACCAGCCACTTCTCGTCGTAGCCGTCCCCCTTGCTCCCCGGGTGGGATCCGCTCGCTACCGTCGGCTGCAGTCCCAGCCGCTTCAAGGTCCGCGATTCGGCGTTCAGCCCGCTCTGCCCGATCTTGCTCATGCTCCAACTCCCTGTGCAGCTCCGCGATCGTTTTCCCCAACGCGTAGGTCTCTCGGAGGTACACGCTCTTGCGCTCCAAGCAGCCCAGGTACCCCTCCATGATCACGGCCAGCCGCTTCTCGGCTCGCTCTGCCCGGTCCTCCTCCCGCTCTAGCCGCTTCATCATCCATTCATGCTGCGGGCTCATTCCACTCTCCTGTGATCGGGAAGAATACCGACTCCTTCTTCCACGCGTTGCCCGACGTCGCGCTGTACGCCTTGATCGGCCGGAACTTCAACTCGTCCGCGAATCCCCACTCCCGGACGCGCCGGAACTTGATGAATAGCGACCACACCCGGCCCTCTGTGCCGGGCTCCAGCACGATGCGGTGCAGCTCGCGCGCCGAACGGAACACCGGGCGCCACGGTCGCCGGAACGTGCGTGTCCCGTCATGGTGGTGCTCCCAGAACCCGTTCACCAGTGGGATCGAGATGTTGGCCCACGGGTGACAGTGGACGCCTTCTTCGTCGCTCGCCCAGTAGCGGTGCAGGAACTTGGACACCAGCCCCGTGCGGAAGATGAAATACCGGTCGAGGTAGGGCGTCTCCAGCCCGTCCTCCAACCGCTTGATGCGGGACATACTCCCGCGCTTCTCCATCCAGGCCCCAAAGCGAATCAGGGCTCGCTCAACCAGCAGATGCTTCGATCTCTTCATCATCGCCCTCGTCCGTGTTCAGCTCGTTCATCATCAACTTGTCGATGATCGTCTGCTGGAACTCGTTGTACCGCTCGGTTCCCGTCCGCAACCACTCCCAGAAGTCATGCTGGGTGCTGTGCACTTCCCCGCCCCCGGGCCCGCTGTAGACGTACCCGCCTTTCGTCTTCTGCAGCAGCCCCATCTCAAACAGATGCGGCTTGGCAGCGGGCCAGTCGTTCGCGTAGCCGGCCTCCAGCCCGCCATGCGGCATCGTGGCCATCTCGTATTCGAACTGCTTCCGCAGAATCGGGTGCTTCCACTTGTGGATCACGCCCTTCGTCAGCTTGCGGCACGGCATCTCCTTGGAGACCGCCGGGTCGATGATGTCCTTGCCGTACGTCCGCACCCTCAGCGCGGTCATGAATAGCTGGCCCTGCCCCCCGGGCAGCGTCTCCGGGTTGCCGAACATGACGCCGATCTTCATGCGGATCTGATTGATCCAGATGAGCGTCGTCGGGCGCCCCACCCGCGAAGCCTGCGACAGCCGCACCGTGGACTTCCGCACCATCTTGCCCATCAGCCGGGCCTGCCCGCCGGGGGTCTCCTTCTCCGCGGACTTCTCGTTCTCGGCCGTTGAGATGAGCGCCGCGATCGAGTCGGTCACCAGCAGGCCCGCGTCGTCGGCCTCCATCAGCGAACAATGCCAGTCCACGGCCTGCTCCCCGTAGTCGGGCCGGACGATCAACAGACTCTCCGTGTTCACGCCGAGCTTCGCCGCCCAGTCTGTGTCCAGCGTACCCTCCACGTCGATGAACGTGCACTGCATTTGCGGATACCGATGCTGGAACTGCCGGATCGCGATGAGCGCGAGATTCGTCTTCCCGCTCGACTCCGTCCCGTACAGCAGGCTCATGCGGTTCACCGGGAAGCCCCCGCCAGACGCGAGGTCGAACTCCAGCAGGCCCGTCGCCAACCGGGGCACCTGCGGCAGGGCCATTCCGACGGCGCCGATACCCTCACCGTGCTCCTTCTGTAGCCGCTGTAGGATCTCTGCGGACTTCACGTTCCCACCAATTCAGTCAGTTCTTCGCACCGGGCCTCTACCCACGCCTTCGCGAAGTCAAACGCCTCGTCGATGTCGGCCGGATCGCACGGCAGCGTGAGCGACGCCCCGCACCGGAAGTCGCTGTAGTCTGGCAGCCCGATCCGGGCCCCAAGCGAGACGTTGACGTTGGCCGTCGGCCCATCGAACACGAACTTCGGGCCCTTCACCGGGACGGTCTTCTCGACCTTCGCCCCGGCCTTCTCGGTCCACGTTGACCCCTGGCCATCCTTGCCCATCATTTGAAGCGTCATAGCGTTCCTCCAGAGTACCACATCAGTAGGAGCGGACCTCCGCCCGAATCTTGTGGTAATGCGACAGCCTGCCTCGACCGAACCCCTCGTACACCGGGCTGTCGTCGTCGGTGATGTCCACGACCACCGGCTGCGGCTTGTTCGGGTACTCCCGGAGCACGCGACCGATAGGCTGTTCGATGTTGGAGCGCGGCGTCGCCAGGATGCACACGTCGAGCCACGGAATGTCGGTCCCCTCGGCCATCATGCCGTACGTCGCGAAAATCACGTCCTTGCCCCGCGCGACCTCCCGCTGCTTGTCATTCAGACCGCTTATGTAGAGCGCCGTGTTGCTGATCGGGACACCCGCGTTGACGGCTGCCGAGCGCAGCGCCTCCAGATGCGCGACCCGGTCACTAAACACGACGGTGATCCGCTTCGCCTCCGCAGCCTTCACGATCAGGTGGGTCAGTAGCCGGTTCCGCCCCTGGTGCCTCACGAGGTGGTTCAGAATGTGGCCCGCCTTCGTCGCCGAGTGCGGCACCTGCCGTCCCCCGCGACGAGGGCAGCGCCAGGACGAGCGATACCGGGAGACGAGAGGCTTCATCGACAGCAGCTTGGACGTCACCCTCACCGGGCCGATGTTCGCCTGGACCACAATGTCCTTGCCGTCCCGCCGGTACGGCGTCGCACTCAGGCCGAGGCGCAGTTTCGCCGGGAAGTAGCTCGCGGTCGCCATGAACGTCGGCGCCGGCACGCGGTGCACTTCGTCCCAGATCACCAGCCCGAACTCCTGGCGCAACACCTTGGAATACCGCCCCGGCTTCGCCAGCGACTGGAGCATCCCGAGCACCACTTGGCAGCCCTCGACCCGCTCCTTGTTCTGCCGGATCAGGCCGATCTGCTCCTCGGGCAGGCCGAGGAACTTCTTGAGCGAGTCCCGCCACTGGCCCTTGCCGTACATCAAGTCTTCCTTCGGCACGATCACCAGGGTCTTCTGCCGCGACCATGCGATCAGTTCGCACGCCACGGCGGTCTTGCCGAACCCTGTGGTCGCCTGGAGTATGAAACTCTCGCCGTCCGTCATGAGCGAGGCTGCCTCCGCGACTACACGAGCCTGCTCCGAGTTGCGCGGCTTGAACGTGGAGGTGAACGGGTGCGCGGCGGGTCGCGTCACCCGACGGTCGATCTTCCCAAGCGGGCACACGCCCCGCGGCAGCAAGATGGCGCCCTCTCCGAGACGTTCGTACAGCACGACCTCCTCGTCGAAACGGGACCGCACCGTGAACTGCTTCGCCAGCTTGGCGTCCCACGGATACACCGCCGTCGCGCCCGTGATCTCGGGCTGCTCGCTCACCTGTAGTTTCTGCAGCTCGTTCATGGGTGAGGGCCCCGTGGCATTTGGCACGGTAGCGTGGCATTTGCCACGGGGCTCTTTCGCCTAGTAGTCGATCTTGTCGTCGGTCGGCAACTGGTCGTCGGGCTGCCCACTCGCGCCTCCCGAAGGCGCCGGGCCGAAGCCCAACTCAGCGAGCTGAACGGCCGTGAAGAACGGCAGCTCCTTCTCGTAGTCAGTCACCTCATTCGCCTTGGACTGCGGGTATGCCGCCAGCAACTCCTCCAGCGTGCGGTGCTGCTGGAAGTCGAAGCTGTCTCCCACCCGAGCAACCTTCTTGTCGCTCCGGTCGATTTCCACGGTCCAGCCTCGGAGGCCACCCCGCTTGGTCGCCGCCTTCTGGAGCTGACGGAGCGTCCGACGCTTCGCGACGAACAGCTTCTTCTGGTCCACGTAGGTCTTGTGGTTCTTCGGCGACGTGTACGGCTTGTGCGCGAGCACAGTGAACACGCCAACCACCGACGGGTCGTCGCCGCCGAGGCACAACGGGCACGGCTCGATGTCCGCGATGCAGACATAGTCGCGCCAGTCCCGCGGCCCGTGCTGCATCGTGTGCTCTCGATACTGGACGTACTCCAGCATCCCGTCCTCATCGCCACCCTTGATCAGGTCGCCGTCGAGAAACGTGATCGACACGCCCTCTTCCTCGGCTGCCATGAAAAACCGGAACATTTTCTTGTTCTGTTCGGCTCGCTGGTCGGAAGCTGCCTGCTCCTTCTGCAGCTCCTGCTTCGCGGCGGCTCCGCGCTTCGCCCAGCTCGGGAGGGAACCCCCCGTCTTCCCCTTGATATTCAACGCCATCTCAGCTTCTCCTTTTCTCCGGTCTCACCACGAGACAATCCGTTCCTACACGCAGCGCAGTATACCACATCCCTCTCGGGCGTCTACATCAATGTGAAAGGGTCGGGGGTCTCGGGGCCGTGGATTCGGCGAGGTCGAGAAGCGTCTCAACCGCGGCGCCAATGTCGCGGGCGTCGGCTGGGCAGAAGTTCCACCGGTCGCCCTGCGGGCCGCGCACGGACAGGTAGCTCACGCCCGTTGGAATCCAGCCGTGACAGCCGTCACAACGAATCGCCGCTTGCAGCTCCCCCTGGCTCTCATCGTCGACCTCGATACGGTCAACCCGGGACTTGGGCCCGAGCCAGATCCCGCTGGCCTCATCCGTCTCGTCAGGATTTCGTATGGTCATAGCAGCTCTAGCTCCTCTAGCAGCGCCCGCATCTCCTCGCTCGTCAGGTCCGCAGCATCCTCGGCCTCACACGGCGAGACGTGCAACAGCTCGACCTTCGACAGATACTTCGTCAGCTTGTCCCGCGCCCGCATCCCTGCCTTGTCCTCGTCGAACAGCGTCACGATAGCAGAGATTCCCGCCAGTCGGTCGATCTTCGCCTTGCTCAGGCTCGCGGTCAGCGGCGAGATCACGTTCGTGTAATGCTCGTACACGCGGGCGAGGTCGAACACGGATTCCGCGATCACCACCGTCTTCTCGGGGTCGCAGTAATGCTCTCCCAGCCAGATGTGCGGGTTCGTCTGGTGCTCGTGCGGGTACATGAGGTAAGGCAGGCTGTTCTCACCGGTGGCGTCGCGGCCGTGCAACCCGCGCAGCCGGCCCTGGTCGTCCCGCACCGGGAAGCAGATGCGCTTGCGGAAGGCGTCCCACCGCAAGTCCAGGGCATTCGCGACCGCGGCGGAATGGAGAAACCATCTTCCGTCGGCCTACCGGGATTCGGTATTCTATGGCGGGGGCTTGGAGTGGCTGGAACGCGTTTGGCCGGCGCAAAAAAAATCCGGGATCCCACTGTGGATGCATTTGGGAACAAATTACGGCCCAAGGGAAGAAGCCGCGTTGCAACGCGCGC
>SDBV01005079.1_pt1 | contig 18683 bp, 12 predicted proteins | sample 2277081 | NCBI WGS metagenome assembly SDBV01 (sample SAMN10402039, study PRJNA504765) | marine sediment metagenome | isolation source: marine sediment core GS10_PC15, 223 cmbsf | place: Arctic Ocean: Southern Knipovich Ridge | collected 2010
AACCGGAAGTGTGGCCTTAGCCCTCGATGCTGATGCTGCTGGAGAAGAAGCCATGCTACGGTGTGTGGGCTATGAAAACACCCTTGATGCTGAGGTAAAGGTTATCACTCTACCTGAAGGGAAAGACCCCGATGACGTTATTAAACAGGATGCCGAAATTTGGCAGCACCTGCTGGAGGAGGCTTTACCGGTGATTGACTACAACTTCAATGTGGTTACCGCCAGGCTTGACCTGTCTACCGCCAGGGGTAAGTCTTCGGCCAGAGATAAACTTCTACCCATCATTGCCAAGATAAAGGACACGGTGCGCCAGGCTCACTACCTGCAAAAACTAGCTCACTTAGTCCATGTCAGCGAGCGTAGTCTTGAAGTTGAGCTAAGCAGAACTAAACCTGACCGCAGAACTCAGGAGACCAGGCAAGAAGCCACGGCACGTGCATCGCAGCCCCTTCGCTCCAGCCCCCCGGAGGAATACTGCCTGGCTCTCTTGCTGCAGCACCCCGAGCTTAAAGCTCACATCCAGCCCCTTGTGCCGGAATACTTTGAAAACAGCGAAAACCGCGAAATCTTTATTGCCTGGCAGAAGGCCGATGACCCCTCAGCGCTTAAGGAGCAGCTTGACGCTGCCATTGAAGAACACCTTGATTCGCTGATAAAAAGGGACTTGCCCGGCGGTCAGCTGGAGCAGAAATTTAATAACTGTGTCCTCCGACTGCGAGAGAAATTCCTCCGAAGTCAGGAGATGCAAAGAGAAGAGATATTGGCTCTGGAAGCCGAGTCGGGAGGTAGTGCTGCCGAACTGGCTAAACTTGAGGAACAGGGGATAGAACCCAGCGTGCAACTGAGGGAAGTTTTTACTCGAAGAGTCAAAGGCTCACTATCAGAGGAGGGGAAGAATGAAAAATAAAAACCGCTCTACCTGGGTCTCACCTAAAGATGGAAGCGATGAAAAGACGCCTCCAGATGAGAAGCTAAACGCTGAAGCAGAAATGCCGGAAGGTTCTCCTACTTCTTCCGTTGAACACGATGAGGAGGAAGATGATGAGGAGGAGATTAAAGAGTTAACTGGGCCTGGTCCATTATGGCGTGAAGCAAGACATCTTGAGACTGAAAAATCTGAATTGCCAGCGGGTTTAGAATTAGAAGTACCGCTGGAACCAGTGGAAGAGCAAGAGGTAATAGATGACTCAGTTCGCATGTATCTCCATGAAATTGGCAGGGTGCACCTCCTCACCGCTCAGGATGAAAAGGTCCTGGCCAGAAAGATGGAAGAGGGTAGACGCATCAGCGAGATTAAACAAGACTGTCTACAGAAATATGGGGAGCCCCCTGCGGCAACTGAAATAGTAATTACTATGCTCAGGGAACTGAGTCAGGATGCTACTATTATCCATCTCATCCAAAAACAGCTTGGTCTAGCACCTACGCTTGGTTTTGTACAGACTATCTCCAGTACCGTATTTCGAGATAGCATTGATGGTGAGATAAACCAGCAGCTGATTCAAGCTGTAGCTTATCAGATAGATAAGACCATACCTGAGACGGGACATCTTCTTATTAATCTGTCAATAAATAGTGTCCTGTTACCAGAGGAAGTTCTTAACGTTATAGAAGATAGCGTTTCTCTAGCCGACATTGAGAACCTGGTAACAAATACCACTTTTATTGATTCCATCCGGGTTTATGAGAATCAGCTTGAAGCGTACTTCGATAATATTGAGCATGAAGCTAAAAAGGCAAGAAAGCATCTCACTGAAGCCAATCTGCGTCTGGTAGTCAGCGTAGCCAAGAAACATATTGGACGAGGCATGTCACTCCTCGACCTTATCCAGGAGGGAAATATTGGATTAACCAGAGCCGTGGAGAAATTTGATTACCATAAAGGTTATAAATTCAGTACCTATGCTACCTGGTGGATACGGCAAGCTATCACCCGGTCTATAGCTGACCAGGCTCGCACTATCCGCATCCCGGTTCATATGGTTGAGACCATTAATAAACTGTTAAAAGTGAGTCGCCGCCTGGCTCAGGAGCAGGGCCGACAGCCTAACTCCAGAGAAATTGGGCAGGAAATGGAAATGATTCCTGAAAAGGTCGAGGAAATAATTAAGGTATCACAGCTACCGATATCATTAGAGTCACCCATTGGTGATGAGGAAGATAGCCATCTGGGGGACTTTATTGAAGACCGCAATGCTTTACCACCGGCTGATGCTGCCTCCAAGCAACTGCTCAAAGAGCAGATTGAAGAGGTGCTTTCCACTCTTACTCCCCGTGAGAAGCGGGTGCTCCAACTTAGATTTGGTCTTGAGGATGGACGCAGCCGAACCCTGGAAGAAGTGGGGAAGGAGTTTAGTGTAACTAGAGAGCGAATCCGGCAAATCGAAGCTAAGGCACTTCGTAAGCTACGCCATCCCAGCCGAAGCCGTAAATTAAAGGATTATCTGGAATAACCAAACTACCGGAACATGCCCATTAAATTCCTGGTTAGTTTACCAGTAATGCCTCTCTTCATCAGCTTTTGCATCTGACGGAACTGGTTGAGTAGCTGATTAATATCATGTGGCTTCACCCCGCTGCCCCGGGCGATGCGACGTCGGCGGCTACCACCAATAATACTCGGATTATGTCTCTCCTCAGGGGTCATAGAAAGTATAATAGCCTCAACCTTGCCCAGCTGTTTTTCTTCCATACCCTCAGGTAGCTGTCCCGCCGCCTGTGACAGACCCGGAATCATCTCAGCCAGTTGAGCCATAGAGCCCATACTCTTAATCTGCCTCAGGTTAGACAGGAAGTCTTCCAGATTATAGCTGGCAGTGCGCACCTTCTCCTGCAACTCCATGGCCTGCTGTTCATCAAAAGTCTTCTCAGCCTTTTCAATAAAGGTAAGCATATCACCCATACCCAGAATACGTGATGCCAGACGGTCAGGGTAAAAGGGCTCAAAGGCGTCAACCTTCTCACCAATACCGATGAACTTGACAGGCACTCCGCTGACCCACCTGATGGAAAGAGCTGCCCCGCCACGAGCATCGCCATCCATCTTGGTTAGAATAAGCCCGGTAAGGCTCACCTTAGCATGGAACTCCTCAGCTACCTGCACTGCATCCTGTCCTGTCATAGCATCAACTACCAGTAATACCTCGGAGGGCTTCAGTTCCCTTTTTATCTGAGCTAATTCTTCCATCATCGCCTCATCTATATGAAGACGCCCGGCAGTATCAACTATAATCCAGCTGGCGGCTGACTGCTCGGCTCTTGCCAGGGCGTGAGTACAAACATCCTTACTGGCCGTGCCGGGGTCTTCGCTATAAACTGGAACATCAAGCTGCTTACCCAGGGTGATTAGCTGTTCTATCGCTGCCGGCCTGCGGTTATCAGCCGCCACCAGCAAAGGGGACTGTCCTGAATGTTTCAGGTGAAGGGCTAATTTGGCCGCGGTGGTGGTCTTACCACAGCCCTGCAATCCCACCAGCATGGCTACTGAAGGCGGATGGGCTGATGATACCAGACGACTCTGCTCTCCACCCAGTGTAGCCGTAAGCTCATCGTTGACGATTTTGATTATCTGCTGGGCCGGGGTCAGGCTCCGTAACACTTCAGCACCAACAGAACGCTCCCGCACCCGGGCAGTAAAATTCTTCACCACCTTAAAATTCACATCGGCTTCCAATAAGGCTAACCGCACCTGGCGCAGAGCGTCATCCACATCCTTTTCATCAAGCCTGCCTTTATTGCTCAGCCCGCGGAATATCTTATTCAACTTTTCAGTAAGAATTTCAAACATGGCAGCTTTATTCTAATTGGGGGTGACCGAGCCGTCAAGCCAGAGCTCTCTCATTACTACCTCAGAATAAGTGGGGGGGGGTATCGCCTGAGCTTACTATCTCCCTGAGTTGACAATCCTATTCTATTTAGTAGAAAATAATCGGAGTGTATGTTTATCCCTGGCTATCGGATGAAACTGCTGTCGGTTCGGTTTCCTTATGGAAATCTCGAATGCTTGTGATGAAAATGCCTGTGAGTGAGGAGAAGGTCGTGAAAACCATAGCTTGGTCTGCAGGACGTGTCTCTGTAGAATAACCAGGATTAAAGATTGAAAGGAGTAAATATGGCTAAAAATGGGTTGCTTATTGAATATGAATATTGTACCGGATGCCATACCTGCGAGGTAGCCTGCAAGCAGGAGCACGGTTATCCAGCCGGGAAATGGGGGATAAAGCTCAATGAAATTTTAACCGAGGGGTCGGAAGGGCTTCGTATAGATTACATCCCCTTCCCAACCGAGTTCTGTGACCTTTGTGCCGCCAGGACAAAGAGAGGGGAGCTACCGGCCTGCGTGAAACACTGCCAGGCAGCTATCATGTGGCATGGCCCTATAGCTGAGTTAGCTAAAGCCATGGAGGATAAACCAAGGTCAGTGGTCTTCGCTCCCCGAGCCTCATTCCATCTCTCGCCAACCGTATGACGTGTTTTTTCAGCCCATAGGGCTTAAAACTGTTTTTTGTAGCGAGTGCAAAGCATTGCCAACCTGGCTGCATTGACTATGAAGACAAAAAGGATTGAGTCCTTAGCTCGCCGGGGTGGTATTTGTTCGGTATGTTATGGAAATCTTGAATATACGGGAGGAGAATACCTGTGGAGAAATGTGAAGAAGAGAAGATTGTTCGGACCACAGTCTGGTCGGCAGGCCCTGGCTGCCATGGGGGATGCGGGGTAAAACTTCATATCAAAGATGGCAAAGTGGTAAAAGTAGAGGGGGATGAAAATCATCCCTGGAACCAGGGTAGATTATGTGTGCGCTCTCTAGCCCTGACCCAGTATATATATCACCCTGACCGTGTCACGCATCCCTTAAAGCGGGTGGGGAAAAGGGGTGAAGGCAAGTGGGAACGCATTTCCTGGGATGAGGCCTATGATACCATTGAGCAGAAGTTTAAGGATATCCGCGATAAATACGGCGCTGAATCGGTAATCTTCGCCCAAGGGACGGGAAGGGATATGGGGGGTCCCATCACTCTTCTGATGTATGCCTATGGAAGTCCTAACTGGGTGAATTATGGGTTATCCGGTCACTGCTGTTATAGTCCGAGGCAGGTAGCCATGTTTGCCACTCAGGGTGATTACTGTGTTCTGGATGCCTCCCAGTTTTTGGAGAAACGATACGATGACCCGCAGTGGACGCCACCCAGGGTTATCATCGTCTGGGCACAGAACCCGGTTGCTACCGACCCGGATGCATTCTACGGTCACTGGATTATTGACTGCATGAAAAGGGGCTCCAAGCTAATTGTGATAGACCCCCGGGTCGGCTGGATAGCTACCCGGGCTGAAATACACCTCCAGATTCGCCCCGGTACTGATGGCGCCCTGGCCCTGGGAATGCTCAATGTCATTATCAATGAGGGCCTGTATGATAAGGAATTCGTTGATAAATGGACTTTCGGCTTTGACGAGCTAAAGAAGAGGGTTCAGGATTATCCGCCGGATAAGGTGGCTGATATCACCGGGGTGTCCCAGGAGGAGATTATCAAGGCTGCCCGACTCTATGCTAATAACAAACCCGCCGCTATTCAGTGGGGTCAGCCCATTGATTGCGTTGCCGAAGGAGCGGTGGCTGCTCAGGCTATCAACCACCTCTGGGCTATTACCGGAAACACTGATGTCCCGGGCGGGAATGTTATCGCCCGAGCTTCTCATGGAGTCACCAGCTACCCCTATACCCAGGATGAGATGAAAAGTCTCTACGGGGAAGAACTCTTCAAGAAACTCTCCGAGAAGCGAATCGGCGCCCAGCGTTATCCTGTGTTTAAAAAGTTCAGGGGGTGGGCCCAGCCTGACATGGTTCTTGAACAGATAGAGAGCGGTCATCCCTATCCTGTCAAAGCCGCCTGGATGCAAAGCAATAATCCGCTGGCTTGCATGGGGGCTGACCCCAGGAGGCACCTGAGTGCCTTGAAGAAGCTGGATTTCATTGTAGTGGTTGACCTCTTCCTTACTCCTACTGCCCAGGCTCTGGGTGACATCTTCCTGCCGGCGGCTACCTACCCTGAGAAAGAAAGCCTGCGGTCGTGGTGAACACCCCTTTCAGTGATGGTTAAGGCGGTAGAAGTAGGGGAATGCAAATCCGACTGGGAAATTAATCTCGAACTGGCCAGGCGCTTGAGCACCACGCCACTTCCCTATAAAACGGTTAAGGAACTTCTCGATGTCCGATTGAAGGTTAGCGGTATCACCTATGATGAGCTGGCTGAGAAAGGGAGCTGGGAGATGTGCCCCGAGGGCCCGAGTAAACCTTACCGCCGCCACGAGAGAGGTCTGCTGCGGAAAGATGGGAAGCCCGGATTTAATACTTCTACCGGCAAGGTTGAGCTCTGGTCTAAGTTCTGGGAAGAGTGTGGACTTGACCCTCTGCCTTACTATGAGGAACCACCGGAGAGCCCGGTCTCCACCCCGGTACTGTGGCAGGAGTATCCCCTTATCCTGGGCACCGGTGCCCGCTCTCCGGCCTTCTTCCACTCTGAGCATCGCCAGATACCCTGGCTTCGTGAGATTGAGCCTGACCCCAATGTAGAAATCCATCCTCAGACGGCCCAGGATGCAGGCATTGTAAATGGTGAATGGGTCTATGTTGAGAACCAGCGCGGGAGAGTGAAGGCCAAGGCTAAGGTCACGCCGACTATCCTCCCCGGGGTGGTGATGGTTGCCCATGCCTGGTGGTTGCCGGAGACGGAGGGGAAAGGGCCTTATTTCTACGGTATTTGGGAATATAACGTTAATAACCTGATACCGATGGGAACTCAGGGGCGCTCTGGATTCGGTGGCGGGGCTTACAGGATGGGTCTATGCCGGGTGACCAAAATTAAGGAATAAAAAGAGCCAAACGTGCCAATCTGCCATCCGGTGTCCGGTCCCGTGGTCTTGACAAGATTGTAGCCCGGTGATACCATAGAATTGATTTAGCAATTATGCAGATGCTAAAGGGAGGAGCGTCTTGGCGAGTACTCCAGACCGTTGCGAGATTCATTCAGTCGAACAAGAAAAGGTAGATGAGACTAAACGGAGACTGTTGGATGACCAGGTGTATGCTAACCTGGCGGAGACATTTGCCGCACTGGCCGATTCCAACCGGGCCAAGATAATATACAGCTTGATGGGACAGGAGTTATGCGTCTGTGACATTGCTTGTGTCGTTGGCATCTCTGAATCGGCAATTTCCCAGCACCTCAGGATTCTGCGTACCCTGAGGCTGGTGAAGCAGCGTAAGGACGGCAGGATGATGTACTACTCCATAAACGACGACCATATTCGGATCCTCCTGGATGTTTGTCTGGAACACACCAGGCATGGATAGCGGGGCTATTATTATTTTGCCCGGTTAGTTTAGCTACTGCGCAATCAATAAAACAATGTAGGTAAGAAAGGTACTGAAGAAGGATACCGATGGCCGAAGAGAAGGTTTTGAGAATTACCGGCGTTGACTGTAGCGACTGTGCTCTCCAGCTCGAGCGGGCTGTCAGCAAGGTTGAAGGAGTTAAGTCAGCCGAACTGCATCTCGGCAGCTCTACCCTGGTCGTAACCCCTGATACTGAAGACCTGGATATGAACGCCGTGATTAAGGAGGTCAAGAAGCTGGGCTATGGCGTTGTGGATGAGGAGGGGGTTAGACAGATAACTCTGTATGTGGAAGGGATGGATCGCTCTGATGAGGTGGGGGTCATCGGCAAGAAAATGAAGGGCCTGGAGGGAGTGCGGAGCTACCAGGTAAACCTGGTGAACCAGAGGCTTAATGTAGTCCATGAGCCCTCTCTTATCTCGTTCCAGGATATTATCAGGGCCGTAGCTGAGACAGGGATGAAGGCCCGCCTGGAGCAGGTGAAGAGAAAAGTGATGCCCTGGTGGCAGGAAAGACGGATTGTTCTCCTTTTCGCCTCGGGCGTCTTCACCCTGGTTGGCTTTATTCTGGGCTGGCTGGGGCTGCCTCACTGGGCTGACCGTCTTGCCTTTGGAGTGGCTATCATTATCGGGGGGTATTACCCGGCCAGAATGGGCCTTGCCGGGCTGTTAAGCTTGAGGTTAAACCTCTATACCTTGCTTATAGCGGCAGCACTGGGAGCCCTCGCCCTCGGCCTGTGGCATGAGGCGGCTCTTCTGGTGTTCGTTTACTCGCTGGGCGCAGTTCTGGAGAGTTACGCTGTGGACAAAGTCAGGGGCTCCCTGAGAACGCTCATGTCCCTCGTCCCTAGAGAAGCCTTAGTGAAGAAAAATGGCCAGGAGACAGTTCTGCCGGTTGATGAGATAAAGGTAGGGGATATCATCATAGTCCGCCCGGGGGAAAAGGTGCCTCTTGACGGCGTGGTAGTAGCCGGCTCCTCCTCTGTGGACCAGGCTCCGGTCACCGGGGAGTCCATGCCTGTTAGTAAAAGTGAGGGTGATGAGGTCTTTGCCGCTACCATGAATCAACGGGGCTCGCTCGAGGTGCGGGTTACCAAGCTTTCCACAGATACCACCCTGGCCAGGGTAATCCACTCGGTAGAAGAGGCTGAAGCCAGGAAGTCGGGCTATCAGCGCTTTGCTGAGAGCTTCAGCCGGTACTATACACCGGCGATGTTTGGGTTGGCCTTTTTCACTGCTGTTGTCCCTTTGGCTTTCGGGCAGCCCTTCACCCCGTGGTTCTACCGCGGACTGGTGGTGCTGGTGGTGTCCTGTTCCTGCGGCCTGGCCCTCTCCGTCCCGGTTGCGGTGGTGGCGGCTATCACCAATGCTGCCAGAAAGGGCATCCTGATTAAAGGTGGCACCTACCTGGAAACCGCCGCCGGACTCAAGGCCGTTCTCTTTGACAAGACCGGAACCCTGACCATCGGTAAACCGCAGGTGACTGATATAGTGGCACTCAACTCGGCGCAGGGCGAGCTTCTCTCTCTGGCGGCAGCCATTGAGTCCCGTTCTGAGCACCCCCTGGCTGATGCCATAGTGAGAAAGGCAAGAGAGGAGGGACTTTCGGTTTCCGGGGTAGCGGAATTTGAATCTATAACCGGCCTGGGGGCCAGGGCCAGGGTAAATGGGAATCTCTACTACATCGGTGGCAGGCGCCTGTTTCAGAAACTGTCAGTACCACTGGCTGGAGTGGAAAAGGAGCTTGGCCGCCTGGAGAATGAGGGTAAGACGGCTTTAGTCGTGGGCAGTGAAAAGGAAGTTCTCGGGATTATTGCCGTGGCTGACCGGCTCCGTTCTGAAGCTGTCACGGCGGTCAAAGGGCTGAAGAAGGCCGGGATAGAAAGAGTGATAATGCTGACCGGCGATAACGAAGGGACAGCCCGGGCTATTGCTCAGCAGGCAGGAGTGGATGAGTATAGGGCTCAGCTACTGCCGGCGGACAAAGTCGAAGCGGTAAAGCAGTTCAAGCTCAAGTATGGGAAGGTGGCTATGGTGGGTGATGGTGTGAACGATGCCCCGGCCATGGCTACCGCCGATGTGGGAATAGCCATGGGGGCAGCCGGTACTGATGTGGCTCTGGAAACCGGAGACATGGCTCTTATGTCTGACGACCTCTCCAAGATACTCTACGCTCTACAGCTAAGCCGAAGGTCGGTATCCAATATAAAGCAAAACATAGCGGCCGCTCTGGTGATTGTTGCCTTCCTGGTGCCCGCGGCCCTCCTTGGCTGGATAGACCTCGTCCCGGGATTGCTTATCAATGAAGGGGGTATGCTGCTGGTTATTGCCAACGGGCTGAGACTACTCAGGTAGGTCTGCCCGGGCAGTTTTCTCTTCCTCACGCTGACTATCTGGCTGACTCGTGGAAATAAGCACTGGCGCAGCCTGGTCTCACCTCCTTCTGGTTGCATTTTTGATAATCGAATCGTGCTGTTGACAGCGGTAATTTTGCATGATACAATCCACAACAAAATATGCAATTAAGGAGGATTAAAATGGCAAGAATAGAGCCTATGCCATACAAAGTCAATGGGTCTGCAGAAGGTAGAGATGACCTTGGTATTTAATTCTGAGGTAGCTCTTACACCGGGAAAGTCAGGTAGAGGAGGAAGGATAAATGTCGAAGATTGACATCTTTACCCATATCTTACCAGCCAGGTATAAAGAAACTCTCTATAAAGTGGCTCCATCAGGCTTAGACATAATAAGTAATGTAAGCGCCACACCTACATTATTTGATTTAGACCACAGGTTTCGGATAATGGATAAGTTTGACGGCTTAACCCAGGTATTGACCATATCGGCACCAGGGGTTGAGGAGGTTGCCGACTCGACCAGGACGCCGGATTTGGCCAAGCTAGCCAATGACACCTTAGCTGAATTGATAATTAAATATCCGGATAGATTCGCCGCCGGCGTGGCCTGCTTACCACTGAACAATATGGATGCCGCCTTACAGGAAGTGGACCGGGCATTAGTTGACCTGAAGCTCAGGGGCATACAGGTATACACACCGGTAAATGATAAGCCTCTGGACTCGCCGGAGTTCCTGCCATTATATGAAAAAATGTCTGAATATAATCTACCTATATGGATTCATCCAAGACGACCTCTGAATTATCCTGACTACAGGACGGAAGACAAGTCAGTGTATAACGTGTTTAGCGTTTTCGGTTGGCCATTTGAAACTACAGTGGCTATGGCCCGCCTGGTATTCAGCGGAATACTGGAAAGGTATCCAAACCTGAGGATTATCACCCATCATTGTGGTGGCATGATTCCCTACTTCAGTGAAAGGGTAAGAGGCTCATACGAAAGGATTGTGATGCATTCGCAGGATAACCTTACACAGAGGCTCACCCAGCCTCATATCGAATATTTCAAGATGTTCTACAATGATACGGCTATCAACGGAAATACTTCCGCCTTGATGTGCGCTTACGACTTTTGCGGTGCCGACCATTTACTATTTGGCACTGATATGCCCTTCGACACTGAGTATGGTGAAAGGAATCTCAGGCAGATTATAGAGGCTATAGGGCAAATGGATATCGGTGAGTTGGAGAAGAAAAAAATATTCGACGGTAATGCCAGAAAGCTGCTTCGTTTACCGAGCTAAACGGGTTTAGGCCTTTTGCCGGCTAAGTTTACCATGCAGCTGTGGGTGAGAAAGCAAAAAAGAGACTGAAAAGCCCCGGTTATTATGAGCGAGTTAGCGCATTATGCCGGGTAACCACAGCGTTAACATGGGAAAGGCAAAAATCAGTACCATTGCTATCACATCACAGTAGAGGAAGGGCAAAGCAGCACGGAAAATATCCCCCATGGTGGTATCGCGTGGAGCTACGCTTTTCATCACAAACAGGCTTAGACCAAAGGGCGGTGTCGTCGTCGCCATCTCTATATTGAGGAGAAATATTACCGCGAACCACACCGGGTTAAAGCCCAGAGTAAGGACAACGGGCACAAATATGGGCAGGGTGATCATCATTATGGCGACAACGGACATAAACATACCGAGAAACAATATAACAATCTGCATGGCGATGATGATGAATATAGGGGGTAGAGGCAGACCCGTGGCAAGTTCACTCAGACCTCCAGTTGCCCCGCTGAATGCCAGGATCTGGCTGAAAGCCTTGGCTCCAACGATAATCAGTAATATCATGACGGTAACCTCAAGGGTAGCGCCAAGTGTTTTCTTCAACATCTGCCAGTTCAGTCGTTTATAAGCGGCGGCTAGTATGAAGGTGCCGAGGGCACCGGTAGCTGCCGCTTCACTTGGCGTGGCAACACCCAGGAAGATTATCCCGGTGACCAGAAAGACGATGAAGCCTAAGGGCAATATGTACCGCACTGTGGCTATAAGTCTGTCCAATATGGGAATTGGGGGTACCATATAGGGGGGAGCGAGATGAGGTTGTAACAAGCTTCTACTGATAATATAGGTGGCATAAAGCACAGCCATCAATAGGCCGGGAATGATGATAGCAATCAAAATCTTGCCTACGGAGATTTCGCCTATGGCCCCTAAAAGGACAGCCAGCCCGCTGGGTGGAATCATTATTGCCAGTCCACCGCTGCCCAGAATAGGCCCCAGGCTCATGGGCTTTTTATAGCCTCGCTTCTCCATCTCGGGCACCAGTGTCGCCCCCAGCAGGGCGACAGAACCCATGCTGGCGCCAGTCAAGGTGGCAAACAAAGTTCCCCCACCCACGGCGAGCAAGCTTAACCTGCCGGGCATACGCCCGAGCCATCTATCCAGAGCATCCATCATATTGGGAACTACCCCTGATTGGAACATTACCTCGCCCATGAGAATAAACAGGACCAGGGGCAACAGGGTAAAGGTGGCCACGGAATCGGCGATGCTGTAGGTAAGTTGCATGAGACCTACTTCGCCACCCCACAATAAAAATACCCCCACCACATTGACGAGCAAAAAACAGATGGCTATCTCGAGCCCTAATGCCATCAGCACCAGGAGGCTACCAAAAATGATCAGGAATACGAACCACCATTCCAATTCTATTCACCTCAGCGGTTAAGCTTATAGCTCTCCGCTACGACCTTTCATCTTTGTTTGGTGAGACTCCCGACAGTCCCAGTAAGCCAGATATCTTTATCAGGAACTGGACGAAGAGCAGGAAGCTGCCCACAGGGATAATGAACAGGACAATAAATAGAGGAAGCCGTAGCTCTGTGGGCGACAGGTAATTTGTCTGGAAACTAATCCAGGTGACTCGTCCACTATACCAGGCAATGACCAGGCAGATAATTGCGGCCATAATGGAGGTAATGATACTAAGGCGGACCTGATTTCTTGGCTTTAACCGGTTAATCAGCAGGTCAATTCTTACATGACCCCCTTTTCCTAGCACCCAGGCAGCACCCAGAAAAGTAATGAACAGTAGACTGTAGCCGCTAACTTCGACCACCCAGAGTGTCGGGCGATTCAGAAAGTACCTCATGACAACTTCATAGGTAACGGCTGCCATTGTAAAGATGATGATAGCACCGGCTATAAAGGCCAGAAGATTATTGGTGCGCTCAAAAAAACGGGTAATTTTCCTTAGTACCCACATATCTTAATATCCCTCATATCTCGCTTCCACCAAACGCTCACTGCCGATAATTAAATATCTAACCATATTTATAGGCGGTTTGTCCACCAAGAGAAATTGAGGGAGGCGAAGCCCTTTTTGGGAAAACTCCCCCTCCCCTTTGAAGGAGAGGGGGAGTTTGATAAATACCATACCGACTTATTTGGTCAGTAGCTCCTTAAACTTCGGGCCAAGCTCTGGATGTCGCTCGAATATCTTCCCCCATCCACCCTCATATCCAGTATTAAGATACCATTCAAGGTCTTCCGGCGAAAACTTGATAACCTCCACCCCGACATCCACCGCTGTTTGCAGGTCGTTGGCCATAAACCCATCATATACGTCTGCAATCTCGTTTTCCGCCTCAATTATAACCTCTTTTATCAAATCTTGCAGATGCTTGGGGAGTCGGTTCCAACTATCAGGGTTCATTATGTAAGTCATATCTGACTTGAACCATGTATGGTCGATGTAATATTTGGTGACCTCGTGCAAGCCGATGGAAACAGCGCTAGTTATCGGCAGCCAATGCCCATCGATAACACCCGTGTCCAGAGCAGTGTATATATCCCCCCACCCCACGACGGGTGCAGTTGCGCCAAACGCTGTTACGAAGAGGGAACCTGTAGGGGTAGGACCCCCTATCTTCATTCCCGCCAGCTCCTGAGGCGTCTCAATCTTTTTGTTAAGCGAAATGGCGAAAAGGCCACCTCCGGCATCAATATTGTCCATACGCCCCAGATAGACTAAACCGGACTTTGCCAGGAGGCTCTGAAAGAAGTCAAAAAATCCGCCGGGCTTTCGCTCCTCTGCGGATGTCGTCTGCGCAAGAGTGATAACTTCAGCCCCCGGCACCACGCAGGAATAAGAGGCACTAATAGCATATGAGATATCAATTACCCCCCTCTGTACCGCCACACCCTGGTCGATGGCGCCGATTACCTCTGGTCCACCGAGATACTTAATAGTAAGCTCCCCCTTAGCTCGCTCATTGACTCTATCTATAATCCACCATACAGAGGTGTTAGAGGCACTCCCCTTGGGTAAAGTCGTAAGAAGCTTAAGCTCTATCGGCTTAGGGGCAGGAGCTGGCGCAGGCGCAGGCGCGGGAGCCGGAGCTGGCGCAGGCGCGGGAGCGGGAGCTGGCGCAGGCGCGGGAGCGGGAGCTGGCGCAGGTGCTGGAGTTGGAGCCGCGCAGGCCGCCAGAATCAATACCAGAAAGACACTACCTAGCAGTGCAAATAATTTTTTCTTTTTCACTTGAATCCTCCTTATAAAAATGTTGACCTCGTGAACATTGATTGCCTACATCATTTTCCTCCACCTTCTTATTTATTGATTTATGATATCATGCGCTTTGGAAATTATATTTGCCTACAGTATCACAAAACAGGTGGTTTGTCAAATACTTGCATCATCGTGCTCTCATTAAACTTTATAGAGGCGCTACTGTGCTCTACGTACACGGGTCAGGCGCTACTGTTATGTGCCATACAAGAAACTTCTACACCCTTTCGGCGAGTGCCTTCCTGTTTCTTAACCGGTCATATAGTGGGTTTGCATGAATCATCTATGTCTCTATCCAGCTTAGACTCCTGGCTACATAGGGACATCTTATCACACAGAGATTGCATCCGCAGCACAGCTTTGGGTCTACCTTTACCTTCCCGTCTTCTTCATAGGTGGCCAGGCAAAAGGCGTCGAGGCATATATCACAGCTGTCTGGCCCCACACACTTATCTTCATCAATGCGAGCGAGCAGTTTACCAACCTGTGCCTTAAATTCCTTCTGCACCTCTCCCATTTCAGCGATATATTTTAACCCCAGACCTCTGAATTCATCTACGCTGCTATACCCCTGCTCTTCCATATACCTTTCCAGGAAATCAACAACTTTACCGGCGAAGCTGGGGCCATTGAAGAGAATCCCTGACGATAGCTGAACCAGCTTGGCGCCTAACATCATAACCTCAATGCTGTGTTCCGGGAGAACCAGACCACCGCAAGCCTCAACATCAATGTCCGGGGCGTGCTTGCCAACCAGGGTCACATCCCGATAAGATACCAGACGGTTCCATAATCCTACTGATGACCACCAGGTAGTTTTGCTGAAAAAGGGGAAGCTTGTTTTCCCACGATTATAAATGTCAGGAGGAGCAATAGTCATAATGGTATGGTCGCATACCACCCCGTCTGCCCCGGCTTCCCGGTACAGCGGAAGAGCGCCAAGCAAACCGTAAAAGCCTAGTTCCGGTGTTATCTTTACAATTATCGGCACGCTGACCATTTTCTTGATGCCCTTTATCAGTTCAGCTACCACCTCGGGTACTAGTCCAATCATTGCCCCGGAAGGCAATTTTCTTTTGCTGACCATAGATTTTAGCGCTTCGTCTGCGGACTCCATCATCATTACGGAGCCTAGGTTTAGCTCTATCGCTTCAGCGCCGGCTTGCTGTGCTTCCAGGGCAAGCTGCCCCCAGCTTTTGGGGTCAGCCCCCTCGCCCATAATACTCGCTATTATGCGCATATCGGTAAATTCTTTCCTTGCCCTTTCCACAGCCATCAGGCCCGGGGTACGTGGCCATATGACATCAGGCATGGTGGCAGCACTCACGAATCCCTCTCGTTCAGCAAACCCCTTGGCACTAACCAGGCAAAATCTGTTAGCGCCGCGGGCACCTGGTATCTCGTCAAAGAATATGCTGCCTGTGGTAATAGAGCCAACGCCTCCTTCATAGTACTTCCGCCACAGCTTCATATGTACTCTGGAAGCGTCCTTATCGGGCAGCAAATCTCTATCGGGTATTCCGGGACCGTGGGCGGCAACCGAAATTGGATTTTTGAAATCTAATCCCGCGAATTTAACACTAAGGTCAGCCATATCCCACCTCCAATTCTATACAGTGTTCGACTATAGATTGTAAAGACGGTTGCTTCAGAATTCAACCTCTGCTCTGCCACTCAGGCGCTACTCGGGAATAACACCAATCGCCTCTATTTCCATTAAAGTCTCCGGCTCGTGGAGGCGCGCTTCGATAACACTGCTGGCTGGTGGCTCTCCTACTAAAGCAGGCGCATTGGTTTTATAGTACTCCAGTTCTGCTTTTCGGAGGCGGGGACAATCGTCCATGTTCTTCAGGTATATGACCATCTTGACGATGTTCTCCATAGAGCTTCCTGCTTGCTCCATGTACATCTTAATCTTGTCCATGACTATTTTCATCTGGTCTTCAAGAACTTCCGAGGCTTGCTTAAAAGTTCCTAAAGCCAGTCCAGCCGCACCGGAGCAAAAGAGCAGGTTACCCACCACTGCTGACCTGGAGAACAGAGGATGCCCAGGGGGTACATGGGGGTAAGCATACTTTATACCGCCGTAATACGCCGGATATTTCTTCATTTCCCAGCCAGGTTTATTTTTAGAAACGATACCGAGAGCATCTATTTCTACCAAATACTCCGGTTTCTCAAGATGGGCCTGGCAGACAGTGCTCGCCGGGGGGTCCTCCGCCAGAGACAGGGTGTTTTTTTGATAATACTCTGATTCTATCTTCCGCATGCTGGTATAATGACTATCTATATCCTTAAAGTAGACCAGGGTCTTGATGACATTATTCAGAGAGCCCCCCGCCTGCTCCATATTCATCCTGACCTTATCAAGGGCGATAACCATTTGCTCTTCAAAATTGTCTGTTTCAACCTCGCCGGTAACTAGAGAGCGAGCATTGGCACCGGAGAAAAAGAGCAGGTTACCCACTGCTGCCGACCGGGAGAACATAGGCTGCCCGGGAGCTACGTGGGGATAAGCCTGCTTTACACCGCCGTAATACGCCGGATATGTCAGCATTTCCCAGCCAGGTTCGCCTCTGGAAATAACACCAAGCGCCTCTATTTGCACCAGATACTCCGGCGCCTCAAGATTGGTTATGATAACACTGCTGGCTGGTGGTTCTTCCGTCAGGAGAGGAGCATACTTTTGACAGTACTTTAGCTCTGCTTCTCGCACACGGGAAACGTCCTCTATATTTTTAACGAGTATCGTATTCTTAATAACGTTATTCATGGAACTACCCGCCTCTTCCATCGCCACCCTGATGTTGTCAAGAGCCGCAAACACCTGCTCTTCAAGATTACTTGCTTCCATCTTACCGGTATCAATAGACCGGGGAGACACTGTGGAGAGAAAAACCAGGTTGCCGACCACCACAGACTTAGAGTAGAAAGACTCCCCCGGAGCTATGTGAGGATAAGCTTGCTTCACACCTCCGTAATACGCTGGATATCTCTTCGTTTCCCAAGCCACTTTAAGTACCCTCCTTACAAAGACTCAGTTGTCTCGTCATCTCACGACTGTGTAAATTAAGAGAAAAAGTCGGCGAATTTCAGCCTTGCTTTTTCTTTTCAAGTCGCAATTTCTTGGTTGCTACCTTATCAATCTCCAGGGTCTTCGGGTTCAGTGCTACACCATATATCTCCCGAGCACTCTCCGGAGATACGATGTCGTTCAATACATCCTTCCTTACACTCTCAACTTCCCTATCCAGGGGGTCACCAACGCCACACCCACCCTGACAGTAACAGGCCAGCTTCTCACCCATCTTTAAGACATAGAGTGCTCCCCCTCCCTCCTCCTTTTCCCCATTAGCCCGGGTGAAAATCTGCTTACTGTAGTGGGGTGGTCTTTTGCCACCAGCTATCGCCGGGCCAGGCAAAGTCCGGTAATGCTCTCCTATATGTACGAGTGACATCTCGTCAGCTTCTAAGATAAATGTGCTCTCCATCCCCCCTCCACCGCGCCATCTACCTGCCCCACCTGAATCAGTAGTAATCTCCCACGTGGTCCACAATGCGGGATAAGTAGACTCACATATCTCAATTTCAGGGAAGAAAAGCCCTCCGGCGCAGATTGGATTCTGACCTCCGTGCCAGCCGTCCGTACCCCAAATAGCACCGGCACCATCGGCATTAGCCAGGAAATCAGGGGAGGCATAGCCTTCGCCACGCCTGGGGTCAATACCATTGAAAGCAAACGCAGCATAGCCACCCCAGCCAGCCGGGGTGTTCTCCGGGGCCACCTTCGCCAGTGAGTCCCATACCGCCTCAATAATCTGCTTGGCGACATATAGCGTGCACAAACCTACCGGAGCCGGATAGGTAGCATGAGCCAGTGTCCCCGGCTTGGTCCGAATCTCAACAGGTTTCATAACCCCTTCCGAGCGGTATTGTATCGTCCTGCCTACGGAGGTCATCAAGGCAATAAATACACTGCTATAAGTATTAGCCACCGTGCTGTTCATGTAGTAAGGTATCATCGGGTCAGACTCACTAAGATCGACCACTATGTTGCCATCTTTCACTGTCGTCTTACACCGGATGGTAACTGCAGGCCCAACGCCCGGTATCCCATCGCTGAAAGCCTCACCATGGTATGTTCCTTCAGGAATCTTGCTTATCTCGTCCCGCATCAGAAACTCAGTATAGCCGTACAGGTCAATAAGGAAATTCTCTATGGTGGGCGCACTCCACATGTCCATCAAGCCTAATAATCGCTTCTCACCAACACGAGCTGAACCAATCATCGACCATAAGTCGCCCCTCTGAGATTTAGGAAAGCGGACATTAGCCAGAACGAAATCAAAGACGTCC
>SDBV01005080.1_pt1 | contig 18682 bp, 18 predicted proteins | sample 2277081 | NCBI WGS metagenome assembly SDBV01 (sample SAMN10402039, study PRJNA504765) | marine sediment metagenome | isolation source: marine sediment core GS10_PC15, 223 cmbsf | place: Arctic Ocean: Southern Knipovich Ridge | collected 2010
GGTTCGGAGTGTTGGTGGGTGGTCCGCCTTGAAATCATTGCGGAAATCTGACGCATTCCAGAAGGGGGATGAGCGTATCCTTGGCGATAGTGATTTTGTGGAGAAGGTGCTCTTTCAAGCCGGGGAGGCATTAGAGAGGAAATATCGCTTGAAGGCCAAAGGAGTTGATATCAGCAGGATTGCTGAGAGAGTCACTGATATTATGGGAATGGCCCCGGAAGCGGTTTGGGCTTCAGGGAAACAGCCTAAGATTGTGCAGGCCCGCAGTCTTTTTTGCTACTGGGCGACCAGTGAATTGGGAATTAGTCAGGCATGGCTGAGCAGGAAACTGGGGCTTTCCCAACCAGCGGTAAGCCTTTCGGTAAGCAGAGGGCGCCGAATTGCATTAGAGAATCATTATGAGATTGGGAACTTATAAACTGACGAACGTCCCTTGTTTTTGCATTTTAGGTGACAGTGATTTTGTAAAAAATGTGCTCAAGTCCGCTAAAGAAGAACTTGAACAAAAATGCGATTTAAAAGCCAAAGGCTATGATTTCGATCGAGTAGCCCGGCGGGTTGCCGAAGTGATGACCATTGACATTGATCAAGTAACGGCCTTCGGGAAATCACCGCAAACCGTTAAAGCACGAAGTCTTTTATGTTTTTGGGCGCATAGAATGCTTGGTATGACAACAATCGAGATTGGAAGAAGGCTGAATATAAGCCAATCAGCAGTGAGTCGTTCATCCATGAGAGGTCAAAAAATTGCAAGAGAGAATCAGCTGGAGCTAATTGATTAAAACGCACGAAATCATAGACGTCCCGTTTATTTCACTCAATCAAGATGTCCAAAAGATCTAAAATTCCCCATTTTTTAATTACGCGCTCTTTTATTTCCTGAATTGTGGTGCGCTCTGGTTGTTTCTGGATCCTCGGAATACGGATTAACCCTTTTTCACCGCCGCCAGGGTGATAAATATATACTTCGCGTTTCTTGCTCAAATAGCGGTTGGCTGCCTCAAGGCCAGCTATCATTTCTGCACGGATAGGCTCAATAAATTCGCTAGGTTTTTCCGGGATGCTCAATTTTCGGAAATAGTTCGAACGATTTTGCAGCCAGTCTGCCGGTAGATCTTGATCGGGATTCCGGTAGCGATAGGCCCCTTCGACCCATATTTCCCTGCATTTCAACCCTCGCTCCAACAAACGCAGGACACAAAGCTCGAAGTAAAGCTTATTTACTCGTGCGCCCTGAGGTCCGGCCTCTATGACAAGTTCTGCCAGCGCTCTTTTAGAATATTATCTGGAATCGCTTCATTCTCTGGATAGTACATTAGTCGGGTATCAATATACTTATGTAAAATATTAATACCTTTTAGCGCCGGTTGATATGCTGGATTATTTGCTCGAAAAACTAACGCATCCAAGATGGGTTTCATCATTCGTCGGTAATGGCCACCATACTTTTTCTTCATAACTTTTGCACGTGATAAATTATAGTGGCTTTCGCTCCCCTTTAACTCTTCAATGAGCCGGTGAAACACAGATTCCCCAACCACAGGGTAAACTACATCCCGAACGATCCCATCGGGATTTTCTGTTACGGCTAATGCAACCTGATAAAGGATTTGTCGTTTACCATAAACCTTCTTTATTTCTCTGATTAACTTTTTTTCTAACGTTTTATCAGCTTTTTTCTCGATACGGCGAATTAGCTGAAGGAATATTTTGATGATATTATCTGTAATCTCGGCCCCTAAGATATAGGCCAGAGCTGCCAGTAGCGTATATCGTACTGCGGGAGAATGTCGGCGTATCTGAAAGGCACCTTCAGCTCGGGCCCTATCCGCCAAAGAATTAATCAGATCATCGGAAATGCCGGCAAAATGAACATCTCGGTCGATTTGAAACCGGCGAATATATTTTAATTTTTCAATTTCCGTCAGAATGGTCTTCAGGCCGGTTTTAGCCGGAGGAGTTTTTATCCATTCTAAGCTGGATGATTCAACCCCCGTTGGTTTGATACTGGTATCCATGGCTTCCCGGGCTGCGGCATCAAGCCTTCCTGCAACTTGTCTATGAAGACTGTTAAAAAATTGTTGCCTCGACGAATTGACAAGACGTCTGAACTTATTCTCAGCAGGCAGCTCTATCTTCATTTCCCGAAACTTGCCAACCGCTGCCTCCAAAAATTCTTTTCTCGAATAGTGTTCGTACCCATGATCGATTAGCCATTGTGATATAATATTTTTTTCGCTCGGTTGGCACGGTCGAAAACCTGTATGTTCGCGAATAATGGCAAGATGGTACTTGAACACTCGTCCTTTCCAGCAGTATTCTTGAAAAACCTCAGGTTGTAGCGCCAACTGGGAGGCAATCAGTTCAAGTACCTCGATAGGGATCTGATTTTTTTCAAGAGGCGGATAGCCCAGATGTTGAAAAGACTTTAACAAAACAGCGAATCCAAGTTTATTTTTATCGCTCCTAAACCGTTGAATCAATTTGGTATCTTCTGAAGTAAGGGAAAAAATTTCAATAAGAATATCTTCTTGGAGATGGAAGAAAAAATTTGGATATGACATGGCTACCTCCCATTTAAAGATTAATTGATAGGTAGCCAGTATAATATGGTCTATCGACAGTCAAATTGGTGTTATCAAAAAATCCTTGTTGCCCCAAACGGCAGCTATGTTCCAGTTGGTCCTTATATCAGCCCATTTTTTCCAGTATAGAATTTGAAATCTCCGCTATCCCATCCTGATCCGGGATATTTTTACCAATCGGGTCAAGAACAAGTTTTTCGGCCTCCTCATTTGCGAAATACGGGGCGATCTGGAATGGTAGAAGGTTAGGGTTAAGCTTTTTTTCTGAAATTTTCCCCGGCTTGGGGGTGTTGGAAAAGACAAGAGCGCTTTGGTCGGTTGAATAACGAGCCAAAATTACGTTTTTGGTAATATGGGTCATTTCTCTCGCCGACCAGACACAAAACCGAAATTCCGCAATATTATATATTTCGTCCACTAATCCTAAATTTTTAGAACGCCTCAAAAGGTTCGATTTAGGCTATACGTAACAAAAAGAAAGATGTAAAAAAAAGCATGTATTGCCCACCCAAACCTATCTGCATGTTATTCAATGATTAATAAATGCTCACCTGTTAATTTTTATTTACTTTCTAAATTTTTTCCTTGACAAAGGTAAAAATAAAATATAATTACTAATTTAGTAATAAAGTTACGATTATAGTAATTATTTTATGAATAAATATCAGGACAAATACTATTCCAAAACAATCGAACGGGGACTTGCCATACTTTGCCTATTCGATCGTGAGCACACGCGTCTGAACCTTACTGAGATTACCCGCAATAGTGGTATCAATAAAACGTCAGCTTTCCGATTTGTGAATACGCTGGTTAAATTAGGCTATCTGAGGAAAAATTCAAATAGCAAGACGATTAAGTTGGCCCCCAAGGCTCTTTTACTCGGGAACAATTTCACCCAGGGTTTTGACTTACTGCAGATCACCAAACCACTGATCGACAGGGCGTTTGTGGAATATACAATAACAATTGATTCAGCCTTGCTGGACGGTCATACCATGATAGCCCTCTACCGACGAGAAGCACCTAACACGCTATTTTTCCGTCAACCGCTGGCAAGTCAAGATTTATATGCCCGAGCCATGGGCAAAGCCATTCTGGCGCAGTTGACTCAAGATGAATTGCTGCATTTCATTAACAACGTTTCTCTCGTAAAGCATACTACCAATACGTTAGTTAAAGAAGAAGATCTGCTGGCTGAAATTGATGCAAGCCGTAATAGGGGATATTCAATTAATAATGAGGAATACATGATCGGTTTGGTGTGTATCGGTGCACCGTTGATGAATTTCAAATCAAAATCCATAGTCGGAGCAATAAGTTTCGATTTTCCAACATCCGAGTATTCGTTAAAAGCCATCGAACACGATTATACCGGGATATTAACCCGCCTGGCTAGCGATATTTCCGAGGCCATCACGATTGCCGAGAATTAAATCCCACACAGGAGAAAGGTAATAATCAATTTTGATATCATTATCTGAGGCGGGGACATTGTCGACGGTGCCGGAAAACCGATCCTTTATGCCTATATCGATGCGCTATTGGGATAGTCAGGCAGTATCGATCTGAAAGAAACACTCTCAATGGGTAAAAAGTCATGGCTGTTGCCGATCCGGGCATTTTCCGTTGCACCGGCTCATGATCGAAAGAAAGGAAGAAATCAATGAGCACATACTTAAAAAAAGCGATCAAGACACCTGAGACGGATGAGCGTGAAACTCAAGAAATTGTCCAGCGCATACTTGAAGACGTGCGCACCAACGGGGAAGAAGCCTACCTGCGTCATTACGGTGCAAAGTTTAAAGATTGGTCTCAAAAATTGATCCTGACCAAAGAAGAAATCGCAGAACGCGGCGCAACGATACCAGAACAGGTAAAAGAAGATTTGAAGTTTGCCTATGAGCAAGTGTACGGTTTTGCGGTTAAACAAAGAGAGAGCCTTCTGGAGTTTGAAACCGAGTTGTATCCAGGTGTTACATTGGGTCAACGTTTGATTCCATGTAATTGCGCAGGTTGTTACATTCCCGGTGGCCTCTTTGCACATGCCGCCTCTGCGATCATGAGCATCGCCACCGCCAAGGCGGCCGGTGTCCCCTTTGTGGTGGCCGTCTCACCTTCACATGACGGTAAAACCATCAACCCCGCGATTCTCTATGCGATTTCGTTGTGCAATCCGGATGTGTTCATGATGATGGGCGCCACCCATGCCATTGCGGCAATGGCCTACGGGCATTTTACGGGCAAACCGGCCGATGTGATCGTTGGACCGGGTAATCGATTTGTAGCCGAGGCCAAAAGGATTCTTTTTGGACAAATCGGCATCGATGTATTTGCCGGTCCCACCGAAACACTCGTTTTGGCCGATAAAACCGCAGATCCTTATATCGTGGCCATCGATCTGATGAGTCAGGCAGAGCATGGCTATGACTCGCCGGTATGGCTGGTTACCGATTCTAAAGAAGTAGGTGAGAAAGTGTTGGCCTTGATGCCGCAGGTCATTGCCGATCTTCCGAACCCCGAAGTGGCAGAGGTTTCCTGGCGGGATTATGGAGAAATCGTGCTTTGCGCGGATCGCGAAGAAATGGCTCAGGTCAACGACGACTACGCGGCAGAGCATGTACAGGTTATCGCCGAAGATTTGGATTGGTGGCTGACAAAACTTGTCAATTACGGGTCTCTGTTTTTGGGGGAAGGGTGTACCGTGCCTTATGGCGACAAGACATCCGGCACCAATCATATTCTTCCTACAAAAAAAGCTGCACGTTATTCGGGCGGGTTGAGCGTCGGCAAATTTATTAAAACGGTTACATATCAGAAGGTGAATAAGGAAGCCAATCGCAAAATTGCGGCGGTGACTTCCCGTATTTCCCGTATTGAAGGCATGGAGGGCCATGCCCGCGCGGCAGATGTGCGGCTGCGAAAATATTTTCCCGACGAGAAATTCGATTTCGAAGTGTATCGACAGAAGAGATATTGATGCAATAGTTTCAGATTCTTGCACAATACACAAGCCTGTTTGTGACAAGGAAAAGGTATGTCTAAACATCGTGCTGGTAAATTAGTTTTTACCAAAGAGTTTACTAAACAGGAATCTATTCCTGAAGAGGGTATCCATCGGGCCGAATCGGTGTTGCGAAGTGGTCGCTTGCACCGCTATAACACCACAGACGGTGAAACGTCGGAAACCGCATTGCTGGAGAAAGAGTTTGCTGCATTCGTTGGCTCAAAATACTGTTTAGCTTGTGCTTCGTGTGGTGGCGCTCTCTATATCGCCTTGAAAACCGCAGGTGTTGAAACGGGCGATAGCATATTAACAAACGCTTACACGTTAGCGCCGGTTCCGGGGGCCATAGTAAACGCAGGAGCAAAACCCATCTTTGTAGAGATTACAGAAAACTACACTATCGATTTTGAGGACCTCGAGAAAAAAGCCAGAGCAAGTGGTGCTAAATTCCTGCTCCTGTCCCACATGCGGGGCCATATGGCAGATATAGATCGTATTTGTGATATATGTCAGCGGTGCGGGCTGTTTTTGATAGAAGACTGTGCCCATACCATGGGCGCCATGTGGGACAGACGCCCCAGTGGTTCATTTGGAAATATCGCTTGCTATAGTACCCAGACATACAAACACATGAATTCCGGAGAAGGTGGGCTGCTCATCACCGATGACGATACGGTGATTGCAAAAGCCATTTTTTATTCAGGATCCTATATGCTCTATGATCGGCATGTCTCCCGTCCTCCCATGGAAGTCTTTGAGCGTTATAAAAAGATCGTTCCAAACTTCAGCATGAGAATGGACAATCTGCGTGCAGCAATCCTGCGCCCTCAACTAAGAGATCTACAACGGCAGTGTGACCGCTGGAATAGACGATATAAAGTGTTGGAAAAGGCGCTGAAGAAAATCGATAATGTTCGTATACCGAATCGTCCGGCCAAGGAACATTTTGTGGGAAACTCCATTCAGTTTAGCCTTGAAGGGGCAACACGCGATCAAATAAAGGGCTTTCTTGCGGAATGTGGGTAGCAGGGGAGTCGAAATTAAATGGTTTGGCTGGGATGAACCTAATGGCTTTACGAGCAATTTCGAGCACTGGCAGTTTATTAAAGACATTCCTGAGCTGCCCGCGACACGAAGAGTTCTCGATTGTATGTTCTATTTTCGCATTCCGCTAACATTCTCTATAGATGATTGCCAAATTATTGCTGAGGTTATTCGGCAGGTTGCGGCGGAGACATTTCTTAAATGATGAAAAAGGAAAAGTTTCAAGAATAAGAATGTTTCAACGGACAGCAAGCTTATACAATAAAGAAGGAGGGTAGTCTATGAAAGCTACTTGCCGTCAAATTGTGAGTACCGATAAGGCCCCAAGTGCAATCGGGCCATATTCTCAAGCTATTAAAACCGACTCGTTGCTATTTATTTCCGGCCAGCTGGCGATCGATGCGGCAACAGGCGACCTTTTAATTGGAGACATCCAAGCGGAAACGCGACAGGCACTGCTCAATTTGAAGAACATATTACAGGCTGCTGGAAGTTCACTTGAGCAGGTGGTCAAAACCACACTATTCACAAAAAACATGGAGGATTTTACACGAATCAACCAGGTTTACGCACAATACTTTAACGCGACCCTGCCAGCCCGCGCGGCCGTTCAGGTGGCCGCCTTTCCCAAAAATGCAGATATCGAAATAGAAACCATTATCAGCCTATAAGCACTCAGGAGACGCATCATGAACCTTGCTCAATTCCCTCGCCGCCGCTACACCGAAAACGAAACACCCCTCGAGTTTCTGCCTCGCTTCACCAGCGCGCTCGGCGGACCCAACGTGTACATCAAAAGGGACGACCTGCTCGGCCTCACAGCTGGAGGCAACAAGACCCGCAAACTGGAGTTTCTTATGGCCAATGCCCTTGCCCAGGATGCAGACACCCTTATCACCTGTGGTGCGGTCCAGTCCAACCACTGCCGGCTGACCTTGGCCGCAGCCGTCAAGGAGGGCCTCAAATGTCGCCTGGTTCTTGAAGAACGTGTGCCCGGCAGCTACAAACCCGAAGCCAGCGGCAACAACTTCCTCTTTCGCCTCCTCGGAGTAGAGAAAATCGAAGTCGTTCCGGGCGGCTCGGACATGATGGTGGCCATGCTAAAAGCAGCCGATGATCTGGCTAAGGAAGGCCGCAAAGGCTACATCATCCCCGGCGGCGGCTCCAACCCCATCGGTGCTACCGGGTATGTGGCCTGTGCTCAGGAGATCCAGAGCCAACTTTTCGAAAAGAACATCTGCGTAGATCAGCTTGTCGTCCCCTCCGGCAGCGGCGGCACTCACGCCGGACTGCTCACCGGTTTCTGTGGCTGCAACATGAATATCCCCATCGTAGGCATCAACGTCAGTCGCGATCCCAAAGACCAGGATCCGATGGTCTACGACCTGGTTCTTAAAACCGCTGAACGGGTCGGAGTCAAGCAGGACATCCCCAGGGATGCCGTGGTCACCTTCGGCGAGTACTGGCGCCCCAAATACTCCGTTCCCAACAAGAAAATGGTCGAAGCCGTAAATATGATGGCCAAGACCGAAGGTATCCTGCTGGATCCGGTCTACACCGGCAAGGCGATGGCTGGTTTTATTGACCTCAGTCGCAAAGGCTATTTCAAGAAAGGCGAAAACGTTATCTTTGTCCATACTGGCGGATCTCCGGGGCTGTACGCCTATATCAGGCCTTTACTCGGGCTTGAGGAAGTCGCGGATTGATTTTCGATTAAGAGACCCTTTGGTGTACCGGATGGCGGTGACTTTTCGCTAAATCACCGCACTTTTGAAAGCTGAATTCCAATGAATGAAAAGGTCGTGGGAATCATAGGCGGCATGGGGCCGGAGGCAACGATAGATTTGATGCAACGTCTGATACGTCTCACCCCGGCGGCAGACGATATAGACCATATTCACATCATTGTGGATAACGATCCCAAAATTCCCTCGCGCATCAAGGCCATCGTTGATGGAGGGGGCAAAAGCCCTTTACAACATCTGATCAATATGGCCCGTAGGCTTGAGTCCTTTGGGGCCGATTTTTTAGTGCTCCCCTGCAACACAGCTCATTATTATTATCCCGCCCTTCAAGACAGTGTTCATATCCCTGTCCTCAACATGATTGAATTGACTGTAAATGCTCTTATCCAGCGCCTTCCTTTGGCCCGTAGCGTGGGGCTTTTGGCCTCAGATGCCATCGGTATAACCGGACTTTATGACACGTGCCTCGAAAAATACGCGTTGCGCTCTGTCTATCCGCAACCGCATGAGCAACAAAGGCTCATGCAGGTCATCAAGGACGTCAAGGCCGGCAACACCGGCGATGGTGTTCGAAAAGTATTTGAAGAAGTCGTCGCGAATATCACCGCGGGGGGTGCCGAAGTAATCGTTATTGCCTGCACGGAATTAAGTATCATTGCCGGTGGCACCTTCGTGGTCCCCATCATTGACGCTTTAGAGGTACTCGCCGAGCAGAGCGTGGCTGCAGTCAAGCACGGGGCAGAGCCTTGGGTGAAACGGCAGAAGTATTGGGTCACGTAAAATCCAGAAAGGCGAAAATCACATGGAGTTCATTAAAAAGGCAACAAAAACGGCGGAATCCCATAGCGCGGAAGTTCGCGAAAAAGTTCAGATCGTTCTTGACGATATCGAAACTCGTGGTGAATCCGCGGTTCGTGAACTAGCTCTAAAGTTTGACAAATGGGAAGGCGAGTTTGTCTTAGGTGAGCGAAAGAAGAGTCAACTTATTGCAACCGTCCCAGAGCAGGTCAAAGAAGATATCAAGTTTGCCCATGAACAAATTCATGCCTTTGCCCTCGCACAGCGCAAAAGCCTGCACGAGTTTGAGGTAACCAATTACCCCGGTGTCAAACTCGGTCAGCGCATTATTCCCGTGGATGTCGCGGGTTGCTATGTGCTCTCCGGACGTTTTGCCCATGTCTGCTCAGCACTGATGAGCGTGGGAACGGCCAAGGCCGCTGGTGTGCCTGAGGTCATCGCCTGTTCTCCGCCGCGAGGTGGGAGCATCGATCCTGCATTGGCGTTTGCTCTAGACCACGCTGGCGCGGACATCATTCTTGAGATCGGCGGTATCCAGGCCATTGCAACCCTGGCTTTTGGCTTGTTCACTGCCAAACCAGCCAACATTCTGGTCGGCCCGGGCAATGTCTTCGTGGCTGAAGCCAAAGCGCTATTGGCTGGTTCCGGTCGTTGCGGCATAGATGTCTTTGCCGGCCCGACTGAATCCGCAATCATCGCCGACAAGACGGCTGATCCCATGACCATTGCCATTGATCTCGTTTCCCAGGCAGAGCACGGGTATGATTCTCCTGTCTGGCTATTTACCGACAGCCGCCAACTGGCCGAAAAGGTTCTGCAATTGATGGATACGATCGTCGAGGACATGCCCAACCCTGAAGTGCCACGGTTTGCGTGGCGCGACTACGGAGAGATTATCCTCTGTGCTGATCGCGAGGAACTGTGCAAAGTCAGCAATAGTTACGCTGCCGAGCATGTACAGGTCATGGCGGAAGATATTCCTTGGTGGATCCGCAATCTCTCGAGCTATGGCTCCCTCTTCCTCGGCGAGGGAAGCACGGTAGCTCAAGGCGACAAGTGTTCTGGAACCAACCATATCCTGCCGACAAAAAAGGCCGCTTATTACACCGGCGGTCTGAATGTTCTGAAGTTTCTCAAGGTATGCACCTATCAAGAGATCAACCGCGAGGCCAACAGGACCATCAGCGCAGTAGCGTCACGATTGTCTCGGGTAGAAGGCATGGAAGGACATGCGCGGGCGTGTGATTGGCGTTTGATGAAGTATTTCCCTCAAGAAACTTGGGATTTTCAGGTCCACCAGCACGTAATCGACAAGTTATAGTTTCATGGCATGGTGAGCGAAATGAGCGAAGCAAAGAAAATGTTTCATAAAGACTTTACCCTGCAGGAGCCGATTCCTGAAGCCGCCATTGCGCGGGCTGTAGACGTCATGCACTCTGGAAAACTCCATCGCTACAATGCTAGCCCTGGTGAAATTGGCGAAGCTGCCATGCTGGAGGAGGAATTTGCTTCATACATGGGCATGAAATACTGCCTGGCCTGTGCGTCATGCGGCAGCGCAATGTATTTGGCCTTGAAGAGTGTGGGGGTGCAGCCTGGCGATACGGTATTGTGCAATGCTTTTACCCTGGCCCCTGTCCCAGGCATGATTGAAAATGCAAACGCAAATATTGGTCTGGTGGAAATCAGTGACGACTATACCATTGACCTATTCGATCTGGAACGAAAGGCCAGAAACCCCTCTGCAAAATGGTTTCTCATCTCCCACATGCGGGGGCACATTGCCAATATGGATCGTGTGATGTCCATCTGCCAAGAACACGGTCTGGTGCTCATTGAGGATTGCGCTCACACGATGGGGGCGACATGGGATGGCCGTAAAAGTGGGTCATTCAGCCTTGTGAGTTGCTTTAGCACGCAGACGTACAAGCATATGAACTCTGGCGAGGGTGGGTTGCTTGTGACAAATGATGCTCAGGTTATCGCCCGAGCCATCCTCTACTCGGGGTCATATATGCTCTATGAAAAGCATACCTCCAGGCCTGACCTCGAGGTTTTTGAGCAGTATAAGCTAATGACCCCCAATTATAGTTGTCGAATGGACCATCTGAGGGCAGCGCTGCTCCGCCCACAAATCGTGAACCTCGATCGACAATGTCAACACTGGAACGCGCGTTATCGCCTACTTGAAACACTTCTTAACCAGATATCCTGTATTTCATGCCCTCCGCGTGACCCCAAAGAAGGTTACGTGGGCAGCTCGATTCAATTCAACCTCCTGGGGTTTGACGAACCCAAGGTTCGTCGGTTTCTCGCAGAAAACGAAAAACGTGGGGTATATCTCAAATGGTTTGGCAGTGCCGAGCCGTTAGGCTTCACTAGTGCCTATCACAGTTGGCAATATTTCAAAGACCTTCCGGTTCTCCCGGAAACCAACCGCATTTTATCCACACTGTGTGATATGCGTATTCCTCTTACATTTGAACTCGATGATTGTCGCTTGATTGCAGAAATCATAGCTGACATTGCGGAAGAGATATGCTGATGGGGATAAAGCAAAAGAATAAAACTTCTTTTCCAAGAACAAGTAGCCCAATTCGATCCCTGCCACCGCCGGGAGTATTCGAATCCGCAATGAGGCAGCTGATCTCTGCAAGCAAAACTTTGACATATCTTTACTATAATCTAGGAGTCTGTACTGGCGGATTGTGCGAGACAACATCAGACTGGCCATGGAAGTCAATAATTTCTTAAAAGTTAAATCCAGAAACGGTATCCTCTATGCATATTAGGCCACATCCCGATGCAAAGCCTGTATTTGGTATTAGCGGACATGTTGGAGCAGGCCATGTTCATAGCCATAAAGGTTTGATTCAAGATGATTCAGGTGGGTTTGCCGTTGCGACTTCAATCATAAAAATTGCATACCCAGCTGATACTTTGATTCAACGGGTGTCATGCAACCATAACGTAGTTGAGGTTGAGGCGGTCGATGGTGGAATTGGTAGAGCAACAGCAAGAAGGGGATTTACAAGATATGAAGAAGAATTGTTGCAGCGATCTTTGGGACAAGACGGCATCTATAGTCAACCTGTTGCATGTCGTTGTTTTGGAAGAATTTACGGTCAGGGGATAATGGAAGCACCTGTTGCTTTTCAGACTGCAATCTGTCTAGCTATTATTGACACTTTTCACAAAAAATATCCTAAACAAATAAAAGTCTCGGAAGAGGGACTAAAGAGCAAAGTCGGCAAGTGTATGGCGACTCTGATTGACATCAATGGAAATAGTGTTGCAGTAATGGCTGTTGTAAACGCCACTCGTGGTGGCATTGGTCCTGTCGAAGATTTGGAGGGAAATGTTTATTTCGCTGGTAAAGGCTCTTTGATGGAAGAGGTTGGATTACACAAGGTCCCGACAATAATAGTTGAGGGAAAGGCGTATCTTCCAACACTTAGCTCCAAAATGGATCAAAACTCGTTCTGGATTCGATTCAATGAGGAATTTGACAACCCATCTGTAGGTGACGCGTTAATCAAAGCTGCCGATAAATGCTCTGTATCAAGCCTTAATTCTAACACCGCTTATCCCAGATATACTGGAGAAATGCAGAAGACGACAATAGCATTTGCTCAGAAAATCATACATATCGGTAAAAAGATTGAATCATCTACAAGTTCTCAGGATAAAGCAATATTAATAGCGGAATTAGCCCTTCTAGTTAGCCAAGATGCTGGGGGGATAACTTATATGACAAACAATTTGCATGAGATAGTGGCAGCCGGCGGTTTAGTTCCCGGTTTAGCAGCTGTCCTATCAATTATTGTATCTCAAAAATATATCGAAGAAAATCCGATACCCGAAATCACACCCGATGATGTTGACAGCTACTTGAATATTATTTTTCAGGCTATTGAGTTCATGTCCGGAGATTCTCAATCGTTGGCGAAATATCTCAAGCGGAAAGATCAATTTGATGTAAATATGTTGGGCGATTTGGCTCAGTCACAAGATTTTTAATTAGGAGGGTGGTTTTGGGCTTCTAGAGGAGTTTTGACAACAGGCCGGAGCAGCGAATTGGCGCAGCTTTTGGTCTTGAAAATCTAACCTGTATTTAGAGGAGGAGAACAATGAAAATGAAAGGTTTGAAACTAATTATCAGTAGTCTGATTCTGTGTGGAAGCATGACGATGGCGGCGCACGCCGCGGACAAGGTAATCATAGGTAACTTCGGCGACCCGGTGCCTGTTCAGGGGGCCATGCATGACGGTAAGCTGGCAGCTGCTACCGGCTGGGATATCGATTGGCGTAAATTCTCATCGGGCACTGACGTGATTGCGGCAATGGCCTCCGGTGACCTTTTGCTGGCGGAACTAGGGTCTTCGCCGTTTGCCATTGGTGCAACCCAAGGCGTCGACTTCGAGGCATTCATGCTAGACTTCGTTATTGGTAAGTCGGAATCCCTGATCGTGCGTAATGGCGCTGGTATCAATTCATTGACCGATTTGAAGGGCAAGCGGGTGGCAACACCAATCGGCTCGACGGCGCATTTCTCACTGATGGGAGCCTTGAAGCATGCCGGTATCGACGAAAAGGACTTGACGATCATTGGTATGCCGCCGGATCAGATCACTGCGGCTTGGCAACAGGGCGCTATCGATGCCGCCTTCATTTGGCACCCGGCGCAGACACGAATCCTGAAGACTGGCAGACATTTACTCGGCGCCGATAAGGTGGCCGAATGGGGCTATCCAACCTATAACGTCTGGGTCGTCAACAAGAAATTTGCGGCTGCCAACAAGGACTCATTGATCGCCTTCATGAAGGCGGTTGATGCCGCAAACCGCGACTATCTCCAGAACAAGGCCGCCTGGACTGCTGACAGTGCCAAAGTCAAGTCGATCGCCGCCCAGACGGGTGCTGACCCGAATTCGATTCGAGGAATCCTCGAGGGTTATAAATTCCTGCCCTTGGCGGAACAGCTCAAACCGGAATGGATGGGTGGCGGTATCGCCAAGGCGGTAAAGAATACGGCAGTGTTCCTGAAGTCGGCGGGCCGTATCGACCAGGCCGCCGATGATTACTCGAACTCCATAAACATCGATTATCTGAAAGCCGCCGTCCAATGATCGGCGAACCTCAATTCGCGACTGGCCCCGTCCTCCATATCGAGGGCGGGGCGGGCGGACGACAAGGTAGAGAGCTATAGACATGCACCTGCACATCGAGAATGCAACTGTCATTTATCCTGGTGTAGAGGGGGGGGCTCCCACGGAAGCACTGCAGCAGATCAATCTGACAATGGACGATGGTAATTTTGTTGTGGCAATTGGGGCGTCCGGCTGCGGAAAGTCGACACTCCTCAACTTGATTGCCGGTTTTCTGGCCCCGACGGAAGGCCGAATCATGCTGGATGGCGCCGCTGTGGAAGGCCCCGGTGCCGATCGCTCCGTGGTTTTCCAGAAGCATGCCTTGTTGCCGTGGCTGAATGTCCGCGACAACATAGAGTTTGGTCTGATGCTGCAGGGCCACGCGAAGGAAGATTGCAACAAAGTTGCTGATCGTTTCATAAAGCTACTCGGCCTGAGTGGCTTCGAGGATTCGCCGGTTTATGCACTTTCCGGTGGCATGCGGCAGCGTGTCGGCATTGCGCGGGCCCTGACCTGCGACCCCAAACTGCTGCTCATGGACGAACCCTTAGGGGCTCTCGACGCACTGACGCGGGAAAAGGCACAGGAGCTTATCCTTCACCTCTGGCATGATACCGGCAAATCTGTCTTCTTTATCACTCATAGCGTTGAGGAGGCCCTGTTCATGGGAACTCGGCTTATCGTTATGTCGCCTCGGCCCGGCCGCCTCACCCATGAGTTTAACCTGCCGTTTTCGAAACAGTTTCTTGATGGAATCAGTGCCCGGTCGGTTAAGTCGTCGCCAGAGTTCATCAAAATCCGCGAGGAAGTACTAGCTATCATCTTCTCAGATGTGGAGGCGGTATGAGCGATCAAAACAACGAGCTCGGGAACAAAGCAAAGTCAGCCACAAGTGCCTTGATCGCTAGGCTGGCGCGGGACCGGCCTACGCGACCCGGCGAGATCTATGGCGTTCCCGGGTCCGGAGACACGATGGTACTCAGCCTGGCTACGATCGGTATCCTGCTGTTTGTTTGGTGGCTGATCACGGCGCTGGGTTGGGTAAAGCCATTGTTTGTTCCGTCGCCGCAGAGCATTGTTATTAAATTTCTAAGCATCTGGAAAGAAGGATTTACCGGTTCCCCTCTCTGGCTGCACACTCTGATTTCAACCTGCCGGGTGTTCGGCGCTTTCCTGTTGGCCTGTGCAATCGGTATACCGCTCGGCCTTGGTATGGGTATGAGTCCATCAATACGCGGCATCTTCGATCCGATAATCGAATTCTACCGACCAATCCCGCCACTAGCCTATCTGCCGCTAATGATCATTTGGTTCGGCATCGGTGAGACCTCAAAGGTACTACTTATATTTCTTTCGGTGTTTGCCCCGGTCACGCTGGGCGCGCGATCAGGTGTGCGCTCTGCCGAGATCGAGCAGATCCATGCCGCTTATTCCTTCGGCGCGACGCGCTGGCAGGTACTGCGCCACGTCATCCTGCCGGCGGCGATGCCTGAGATTCTCACGGCGATGCGGATCGGGGTCGGTTTCGGTTGGACCACTCTGGTGGCAGCCGAGATGGTCGCGGCCACTCGGGGCATCGGTTACATGGTGCTTACCGCTTCGCAATTCTTACAGACGACGGTGGTCATCATGGGAATTGTCGTGATCGCGGCTATCGCCTATCTCTTCGATCTGTTAATGCGTCTAATCGAACGTAAGGTTGTGCCCTGGAAGGGCAAGATGTGATTCCGTTCATACGCTTAGGAGCTTGATCGTATGTCGGTTACCTATTTGAAGAAATCGTCGCGGACCGCCGAGACCGGGCACCAGGATGTACAAACGGCTGTCCAGTCCATGTTGGACGAATTGGAGAAGGGCGGGGAGGAGATTGCCTGTCATTTAGCTCGCAAATTCGACCACTGGGATGGCGACATCCTGGTTAGCGCGGAGGCACTGAGAGCGCGAAGCGGGCGGTGCCGTAGAAGCTGAAAGACGATATCCGTTTCGCCCAAGACAACATTCAGCGCTTCGCGGAGGCTCAGAAAACTACCATCTCTGAATATATGGTCGAGATCGTGGAAGCTCTTTAACGATAAAGATCGTGAGGACTTTATTGAAAGGATTGAACTCCTCTTTCCCGAGACGCAGACAAGCTGCTGTGCCTGGGCTTTCCTGGATAATCACGCCCACTTTCTTTTTCGCACGGGAACGGTCCCCTTATCCACACTCATGCGAAGGCTTCTCACCGGTTACGTAATCGGCTTTAACCGAAGACACAAACTCATGGTCTGTTATTCCAGAACCATTACAAATCCATTGTCTGCCAGGAAGATGTCTATCTCCGGGAATTGGTTCGCGATATCCACCTGAACCCTATCCGTGCAGGGGTCGTAAAGAGGTTCGAGGAACTGAAAAGTTACAAATATTGCGGCCACAGTTCTCTTATGGGTAAAAGTGAAAGGGAGTGGCAGGAGACCGATTACGTTCTCAGCTATTTTGGGAAAACAAGACCTCAAGCGAGAAGAAAATACGAATCCTTTGTTGGAAAAGGGCTTGCACAAGGACGAAAGAGGCAATTCACCGGAGGGGGATTTATACGCAGTCTCGGAGGTTGGACCGATGCCAAAGAAAAGCTGAAGGGTCGCGCTCATGTCATGAGCGATGAACGTATCCTGGGAGATTCGGATTTTGTGGATTCGGTTATTTCCATGGCTGAGGAACACTTTGAGCGAAGGCACCAACTCAAACAAAAGGGATATGATCTGGATCGGGTAGCCTCAAGGGTTGCCGAGGTCTTGGGATTGAATCCGGATGAGGTTTTTTCAAAGGGACGGCAGGATAGAAAAGTGAAAGCAAGGAGTCTCTTCTGTTTTTGGGCCTCGCGGGAACTGGGTATCTCACATATCTGGATTGGAAACTCGCAAGTACCCAAATTTCATTCGTGGATAGTCTGAATTACTTTCAACTATATAGAAAATCTAGAGGAAAGGATCAACTGAAATGAACTCCAGGGAACGCGTATTAACTGCTTTAGATCACCAGGAACCCGACAGAATTCCGATTGATCTCGGTGGAAGGCAAACCACATTTATGGTCGGAACTTATGAGGCATTTAAAACTCACTTGGGCCTTGCTCATCTTCCGACACAGCTAATGTCCAAAATATGGCAAACCGTTTTCGTGGATGAGTGCATTCTCAAGCGTCTGAATGTAGACTGTCGCCACATCCGACCCGGCAATAAAACCGGGAGCGGGAGCACGCAGGCGCGGACGACAGCCAATGCCGGCGCTAAAGATGATGTAGAGGTATTCGTGGATCAATGGGGCGTTGGCCGTAAGGTTGAAAGCGGCTACGCTAGCATAATCGGTTATCCTATACAAAAAGCGACGCTTGAGGATCTGGAGGGCTATGCCTGGCCTGACCCGGCGCAGGATTATGATTACAGTGGTATTAGAGAACAGGCCCAACAACTGCGAGAAGCCAATCAGTTTGCTATTGTAGGATGCATGGGGTCGGCCGGCAACTTATTCGAGCAATCCTGGTATTTACGAGGAATGCCGGAATTTTTAATGGATATGGTCAGCGATAAAGATTTTGCGCATGCTTTATTGGCCAAGATACTTGAGATCCGCAAGAAAAATGCTGAAATCTTTCTTGCTGAAGTCGGAGAGTATCTTGATGTTTTCCAGCTCGCTGATGATCTGGCGATGCAGAATGCGCCGCTGATGTCTCCGCAAATGTATCGCGAAATGATAAAGCCATACCAGGTCGAGCTTTTTCAGTATGTCAAAAAACTTACCCATGCCAAAATATATTTTCACAGTTGCGGAGCGGTGGCCCAATTGCTTGACGATTTGATAGAAGTCGGTGTTGATATTCTGAACCCTGTGCAGGTTTCGGCTAAAGGAATGGAGACCGATCAGCTCAAACGCCGTTATGGTAAAACTCTCAGTTTCTGGGGGGCAGTTGATACCGGGGAGGTCCTACCGAATGCAACTGCAAAAGATGTTCGCAATGAGGTTCTTAAAAGAATTCGGGACCTAGGTCCGGGCGGAGGGTATGTACTAGCACCGGTGCACAATATGCAACCAGATATTCCACCGGAAAACATCGTGGCGATGTATGCAGCAGCTCAAGAGTTTGGTAAGTATCCAATTGCCTGACAGTTCCAATTAATAATATAGGAAACGACCCATAATCAAATTTTGGTCTCTGTGACGCGGAGTACCTTTAAATTAAAGGAGTAATTAGGGGTCGATAAAATGAGAAAGATGGTCTCCTTTGAGGCATAGCCGCAATTGTGTTAAGCTATTTTGGATCCAAAAATAATAACACAAAGAGGGGAGGCCATTATGATAGATATCATTTATGAT
>SDBV01005081.1_pt1 | contig 18681 bp, 19 predicted proteins | sample 2277081 | NCBI WGS metagenome assembly SDBV01 (sample SAMN10402039, study PRJNA504765) | marine sediment metagenome | isolation source: marine sediment core GS10_PC15, 223 cmbsf | place: Arctic Ocean: Southern Knipovich Ridge | collected 2010
CCGAAGGAACGGTTTTAGCGTGGTATTTGAAGCGGTTGTTTTACATACGGCGTACTACTTTAGAGATATGTCTTTTGATGTATGCCAAGTGGCTATTAGCGGTTAGCTGTTGGCTTTTGGTGGGAAGCATAGTGGAAAGGAGAGAATTTGAAGGATTTTCGTAAGATGCGGGTGTGGGAAAGGGCTCATGCTTTTGTGTTGAGAACCTATGACATAACGAAGTCATTCCCAAAAAGCGAATTGTACAGATTGACCAATCAACTTCGCCGGGCAGTGATCTCAATACCGGCGAATCTCGCCGAAGGATGCGGCAAAAACACTGATCCTGAATTTGCCAGATATGCTGACATCGCAGCAGGTTCAGCCAGTGAAACTGATTATCTCATTTTACTTGCGAAAGATTTGAAGTTCGTTGAGATGGACGTTTACGAAGAAATGGCTCAAGAAATCACAGTGATCAGGAAGATGCTTACTTCATTGAAAAAGGCGATTAAATCAGCTAACAGCAAATAGCAATTAGTGGTTGGCTATTAGCCTTTTGCGGTTGGCGATTGGCTGTTAGCGGAAATAGGAACAGTGGAGTTATGAAAAAAACGAGGGACATTATCAACAGGGATCCTGATAAATCGGGACTGACCTGCGGCCAGGGGGGTGGGTGGCTATTGGCCTTTGGCGGTTTGCGGTTGGCTATTGGAGGCGGGAGTGTGCCCGGACATACGTGGAGCAGGAGGTGGGAAGTAGAGTAGGCTATTGGCTGTTGGCTGAGGATTGGTATCGAGGAATTGGATGGGTTGTATTATGGATAAGCCGGTAAATATTCAGGGAGAAAGGGCATGGCATGCCATGCCAGTACGAGGGGCCGGGGGGCTATTGGCCTTTGGCGGTTGGCGGCTAGCTATTGCAGTGGAGGGCGTGCGCGGAAGGAGGCGACCGGCGCGGGGGGCGGTTGCGGTGTGGTGTGTGTGGTTGTTAGCGTGTGTGCTGCTGTTGGCGTCAGGCGTCGTGTATAAGGTTTTGGCGGGGCATCTGGATCGCTTAGACAGTTTCATTAGTCTGCCGGTGCCGCTGAAGAATATTCCTGAGCAAATCGGTGATTGGCGGGGCAGGGATGTTCCACTTTCGGAAAGCGTTCTGAAGGTTGCAGGTAACGATGATTACCTGAACCGGCTGTATGTCAACAGGGCAAGTGATCAGTGGGCGAATGTGTACATCGCATATTCGGCCAATCCGAGGACGATGCGGGGTCATCGGCCGCAAGTATGCTATCCAAGCGCCGGTTGGCAGCATGACGGTACGGATCATATCAAAGTAACTTCCCTGTCAGGCAGGGAGATGCCGTGTCTGCTGCACCGTTTTCACAGGGCTTCGAATGAAGTTGAAGAGATCGTTGTGCTGAACTTCTATGTGCTAAACGGTGAGATTACTGATGATGAGGGGACGTTCAGTGGGACAGGGTGGAGGCTACCGAACATCTCCGGCAATATCGCCCGGTATGTGGCACAGGTGCAGGTCAGTTCTGTCTTGGAGAACTCTGTGAGGGCTGCGGCGAGTGAGTTTGCTGAAGTGGTAATGGATTATCTGCCCGACGCCGAAGGCGTTGTGAAAGTAGCTACGCCGATTATTGACAAGGGTAGACAGGATTAACAGGATTATTGCCACAGAGGGTCATGAGGTGCTTTGCAGGTGTTGTAAAGCAACACCTTTGGATCACGATGGCATTAGGTCCTTTCGAAGCGTGCTTCTGCCCGCCCAACACCATCATGATCCGACGACTCCGTCGCGTGCGAAGCTTGAGGGAGGGCGAGGAAGCGAGATAGTCGTTGGCTGTTGGCAATTGGCGAAGCCTTTTTTAACAGGTCCCTCGACAGGCTCGGGATGACAATACTGTCAGTGGTTGGCCGTATTTGCAGAGGCTGAAAAGCAGGGAAGGACCGATAAACGAAGATTTTGGTGAATATGGGAATCGGGGTTGTCGAAGAGATTAAGGGCTACAGTGCAGCCCAGTGATTGAGGCCGCCGCGGGCGGACGAGAAGGAATTAGTACTTGTTTAACAGGGATACAGAGGATGTTCAGGATGGTCTGCCACAGAGGGCACTGAGGACTCAGAGGCGCTCCGCGGGCGTTTGGCAAACGCCCTGTGGGTCGAAGCAGCCTGCGGGCTTTCGATGCGAGCATCTGCGCCCCCAGTCAGTTTTGCCCCGGTCCGCCTGAGGCGGATCGCGTGCGGAGCTTGCGGGGCGGGGGAAGTAGGTGAGAAGTGGAGTAGTCAAGTAGCCAAGTCCGCCGCGGGCGGACAAGAAGGGAAAGAACAACTATTGGCTGTTAGAGACTAATTGTTGAATTGCTTTGCGATGCTTCTTCAAGCAGGTCCCTCGACAGGCTCGGGATGACAATACTGTCAGCGGTTGGCAGGGCCAGGGATGGCGGCGAAAAAAGAAAAGTGTGATGGAGTATAGTTTTTATGGGATGTTGTGCGAGAGGCTCGCGCAACTGAGGGGGACGGAGTTCGTCTGCGGAGCAGACGAAAAGAGAAGTGTAGAAGAGGAGAAGAGGAGAAGAGGAGTAGTGGAGTCCGCCAGAGGCGGATTTCGCTGCGCTCAATAGGATGGTGGAAGATTTTCATGGAGGTAAATAATGACGTCGTTACAGAAGATTGAGGCGAATCGGAGGAATGCCCTAAAGTCGACGGGGCCGAGGTCAGTTGCGGGAAAGGCCATTGTGGCGCGGAATGCCATGACGCATGGATTGCGGGCGAGGCAGGTTCTGATCGATGGGGAGAGCCATGAGGAGTTTGAGTGGCTGCACGAGGCGATGGTCGCGGAGCGAAAGCCGGTTGGAGTGCTTGAGCATGAACTGGTTGAGACTATTGTTGTATCGCTTTGGCGGCTGAAGAGGGCCAAACGTATAGAGGTTGAGATAATCGAGCACTTTTCCGAAGGGCCGGAGCAAGCAAAAGCGGGGCAACTGCCGTTTCGGGTTATAATCAGGAAGACGTACGAGGGAGGCAGGGAGGAGACTGAGGAGGTCGGTGGGCCGATGCCGGAAGAAGAGCCGAAACGTGTGGAGCCGAGGAGGCGCAGGACGTTAGGCGAGGCCGTGATAGCGGGGCTGGAAGGTGCGGGTGTTCTGGGCAAGTTTGCCAGATATGAGGCGCATATTGCCAGGATGCTGTTTGGGAGTATTCGAGAGTTAGAGCGGATACAGAAGAAAAGAAAGAGAGAAGAGAGCGTTATTAACAAGGATGAACAGGATTGACAGGATTATTGCTACAGAGTTTGTAGAAGTGCTTCACAGGTGTTGCAGGGGAACACCTTTAGTTCAGGATATCATTGGCCTATCGAAGCGAGCTTCTACCGGCCCCATGGCATGTCCTGAACCGACGACTTTATCGCCTGTGAAGTTTAGGAGAAGGTGGTTGTAGAAGGCAGTGAAAGCCGAGCTTTAACAGTTGATCAAGAGGATTTGGGGCTTCAAGACGGCATGTTATTATTTGGAAAGGATGGCTATGAGCCTGGCAGAGTGCAAAATATTAGAACTTCCCAAAATTGAAGATCCTCGCGGGAACTTATCTATTGTCGAAGAGGACAATCATATTCCCTTCAAGATTGAACGAGTGTACTGGATTTATGATGTGCCCGGCGGGCAGGTACGCGGGGGCCATGCCTTTCGTGAGCAACAAGAGTTAATCGTGGCTCTTTCGGGAAGTTTTGATGTTGTCATCGATGAGGGAGGAGAGAAGCACAAGTTTTCGCTGAATCGATCCTATTACGGTTTGTACGTGCCGCCTGGGTACTGGCGTCAGATGGAGAATTTTTCAACGAACGCGCTGGCAATGGTCCTGAGTTCCACCCGATTTTCGGAGGAGGATTATGTCCGAGATTATGAAGAGTACCTTACAAGGAGGCAGTCATGAAATCGATAAGTGTATTTGACGCCAGTGTTGTCACGCTGCAGCAGATTCAGAACAGGGCGGGGAATATTACGCCAGTGGCTGGTCTTGAGAATATTCCCTTTGAGGTTAAACGTGTATTCTATATCTATGACATTCCGGGCGGCAAAGATCGAGGCGCTCATGCTCATAAACAATGTCATCAATTCATTGTTGCAGCCAGTGGGAGTTTTGAGATCGAAATGGATGACGGTATCAACAGGAGGACTGTTGTGTTAAACCGACCGTATTACGGGTTGCACATTCCTCCAGGCTTATGGGCTGCTGAGAAGGGTTTTTGTTCAGGTGCAGTCTGCCTGGTATTGACCTCACACAAATACGATGTAGATGATTATATCAGAGATTACGCTCAATTCTTGGATTTTAAATGCATGATACGGTGATCCATCGTACCGCTGAAGTTCAAACTTCGCATGTAGGGGAAGGCACCTTGATCTGGCAGCACTGTGTGGTTCTGGCCGGCGCCAGAATCGGCAAGAGGTGCAACGTCAACTGCCATGTGTTCATAGAGAACGACGTGGTCGTGGGAGACGATGTGACAATCAAGTCGGGGGTACAATTGTGGGATGGGATCCGGATTGAGGACGATGGTTTTATTGGGCCCAATGTGACATTTGCCAATGATTTGACACCTCGTTCAAAAAAGTATCCGGAGCATTTTCTGCAAACGACGGTGAGAACGGGAGCATCTATAGGGGCGAATGCGACACTTATTGGTGGAGTTACAATCGGGGAATGGGCTATGATCGGGGCTGGCAGTGTGGTGACAAAAGATGTTCCGGATTTTACGTTGTGGTACGGTAATCCGGCTATATTCAGAGCTTACGTCTGCAAGTGTGGTAGAAAACTGGATGACAGGATGAAGTGCTTGCACTGTGGTCAAGAGTATCAGTTTGAGGACGAAAGGGTCTTATTGCGATGATCAAGTTTTTGGATCTAAAAAGAATTAACGACAGTTATGAGCCGGGAATCAGTTGCGCGATAAAGCGTGTGCTGGACTCGGGCTGGTACCTGTTGGGCAAGGAAGTCAAAGCCTTTGAAGAAGAGTATGCCTGCTATATTGGAACTCGGCATTGCGTTGGGGTCGCCAACGGTCTGGATGCGTTACGGCTGATATTGCGGGCCTACATGGAAATGGGTGTGATGCGCGAAGGGGATGAGGTTGTTGTTCCGGCCAATACGTATATTGCGAGTATGCTTGCCATTAGCGACAACCGTTTGAAGCCGGTTCTGGTTGAGCCGGACATCAATACTTACAATATCGATCCATTCAGGATTGAAGAAAAAATCACAGATCGCACCAAGGCCATTATGATCGTGCATCTATATGGGCAAAATGCGATGCACCCGGAGATCCAGCGGGTGGTTGACAAATACAATCTGAAGCTGATTGAGGATAATGCCCAAGCGCATGGATGTTTCTATAGAGACAGGCGGACAGGATCGCTGGGGCATGCGTCGGGTCACAGCTTCTATCCAGGCAAGAATCTGGGTGCATTAGGTGATGGGGGCGCTGTCACAACGGATGATGATGAATTAGCCAGAGTTATTCGGGCTTTGGGCAACTATGGGTCGTCGAAGAAATACGTGAATGATTATCAAGGGTTGAACTCTAGACTTGATGAGATTCAGGCGGCCGTGCTTCGTGTGAAACTGCTGCAATTGGATGAAGACAATCAAAAAAGAAGGGAAGTGGCAGGCCACTATTTGCAACACATTAAAGCTTCCACAATCTCGCTGCCTGAACTCGTTGATGCTTCGATACCTGTTAAAGAAATGAATTCACATGTGTGGCATCTATTTGTTGTTCGCGTTGAGAATAGGGATGCGTGGCAGGCCGATTTGAGTGAAAGAGGGATCCAGACGCTGATCCATTACCCAATTCCTCCTAACAAGCAGAAGGCTTATCAAGGGCTGTCTGGCCTTTGTCTGCCAATTACCGAAAAGATACATCGGGAGGTGCTCAGTTTGCCGATGAGTCCGGTGATGACATTGAGTGAGATAGCAGCCGTAAGTGAAGCAGTGGGTCAATACACTAATACATAATCACTACGTTTATGATGCATATTTTACGAAAAGCAGTCAGGCGTTTCACTCGTATTATACAAAAGATTCGTATAGTATATTACGCAATATTATCAAGTGATGTTGATATCCAGGGAAAAATGAAAAGAAATCAACCTGTACTAATAGTTGGTAAAGGGGCAATAATTATAAAAGGACAAGCATCAGTTGGTTTTTTTCCTTCTCCATTTTTTTTTAATGGATATGCACATTTTGATTTAAGAAAAGAAAATGCCCGCGTTGAAATTGGTAATGGGGTAAAGTTTAATAATAATCCCACATTAATAGCTGATGGAGCAACGATTTCAATTGGCGAGGACAGTCTGATAGGATTGAATTTTACTGTTTTAACCAGTGATGCCCATGGGTTGGAACCAGACAAAAGAATGTCCTCAGATTACTCAACGGAGAATGTGGCTATTGGGAGGAATGTGTTTATTGGAAATAACGTTACATTACTGAAGGGCGTTACGATCGGAAATAATTCTGTTATTGGTAATGGATCTATTGTTGTATCTGACATTCCTGAAGGTGTTGTTGCAGCTGGAGTACCCTGCAAAGTAATCAGGAATTTATAATGGTGCATAGAGAAGCAACATCACATGAGGAGATCTTGAAATCGACCGGAATCGTTGGGGGCGCTCAAGTTTTAATAATTCTCATCCGGATAATTCGCGTCAAGGTAATTGCCGTATTGCTTGGGCCGACAGGAGTTGGTATTGCCGGGCTGTATCAGTCCACTCTTGATATGATACGAAGCGGAACAGGATTTGGCCTGAATTTCAGCGCTGTTCGTGACATTGCTGAAGCGGTCGGCAGCGATGATGAGCAGCGAATTTCGAGGACAATTCTAATCCTGCGGCGGTGGGTCTGGTTTACAGGGTTGCTGGGGATGGTAATTGCAGTGGTCTTCAGCAGGCCGTTGAGCCGATATGCGTTTGGGACCGATGAGTACACATGGGGTGTCCGCATTTTGTCCGTGTGTCTGCTCTTCATGGCTTTGTCAAAAGGTCAATTAGCTTTGCTGCAGGGGTTGCGCCAGATCGGTATGATGGCGCGTGCCAATGTAGGTGGAGTTGTGGCAGGGTTCTGCATATCGGTGCCGCTATACTGGTTTATGGGGGCAAAAGGCATTGTTCCAGCATTCCTGCTCACCACCGCAGCAAGCCTGTTACTCTCCTGGTACTATACTCGTCGAATTCCGGTACAATCTATTCGAGTTACTCTTAAGGAAACCTTTTGGGGTGGTCTGGGGATGGTTCGGCTTGGTTTTTTTATGGTCATAACAGGATTTGTCAGTACTGCGACACTGTACCTGCTTCGCGGCTTTATTTCAAACAAAATGGATGTCGAAGGCGTCGGGCAGTTTCAGGCGGCGTGGAGCCTGTCATCGATCTATCTGGGGGTAGTGCTGCGAGCAATGGGAGCTGACTATTATCCAAGGTTATGTGCCGTACATAGTGAGGATACAAAAGTTGTCCAGTTAGTGAATGAGCAAACCGAGGTGGCTCTTCTTGTGGCGGGCCCCCTGATTGTGGGAATGTTATCGTTTGTAGGTTTAGCCGTTTATGTCCTATACTCGGGGAAATTCACGGAAACGGTAAGCATATTACGCTGGCAGTTGGCGGGGACATTACTGAGAGTCATAATATGGCCGATAGGATTTGTCATACTTGCAAAAGGCAGAGGAGTTTTTTTCATCATTACCGAATTATGCTGGAATGGAATCTATCTGGGGTTGACTTTTCTGGCGTGGAAGGCTTATGGGCTTGAGGCCACTGGCATAGCTTTCCTGCTCTCATATGTGGCATACTTAGGGATTGTCTATATAATTGGCCGCATACTGTGCGGTTTCAATTGGTCGAGAACCTGTCATAAACATATTGTGGTATTTGGGATGGTGACATTATTTGCATTTATTAACTCGAGATATATAGCGGGAGCCAAAGGCTACGTTGCCGGAGGCGTGTTGTCTGTTGCCGTGGCCGGGTATTCGGTGCATGAACTTCATAAAATTGTTGACATAAGAAGAGTGATTAGCCGGTTACTACGTCGGTAGTATACGACAACGAAGAAGGGAAGGGCACATTGCCAGAGCCGCCTCTTGTCAGTTATATAGTAATTTGTTATAAGCAGGAGCAGTTTATTCGCGATGCGATACGAAGCGCGTTTGAACAGACATATGAACCTCTTGAAATTGTTTTCTCGGACGACTGCTCGCCGGATCGAACATTCGAGATCATCAAAGAAGAAGCAGCTTCGTATCGAGGGCCACATAGAATTATTCTTAACCGCAACGAAAAGAATCTGGGTATTGCCGGCAATGTTAATCAGGCATTTCAATCAGCCCATGGACAGTTCTTTGTAATGGCCGCAGGTGACGATATTTCGATCTCAGACAGAACGGCATTGCTGGTGAATCGCTGGCAAAATGCCGATCCCCCCGTTGATCTGGTCTGCTCCTATAATGCGGAGATTGACGTTGATGGCAGACCTACGGGACGCATCGGCAACAAAAATGTTTCGGTTGTGCCTGATACCAGACGGAACGTTCATTCCTGGCGTTGTACAGCTATCGGAGCAGGTGCCGGATACAGCCGAAGGCTGTACGATAAGTACGGACCTCTCAATGTCGGCGTTATCTGTGAAGATTGGGTCTACGCATTTCGTGCGTGGCTCGAGTCAGGAATTGCGGTAATAGAGAAACCTTTATATTACCACAGAACACACGAAGGCTCTATTGCATTCATATCCCGCAGGATGAAGACGGAAAAAGATGTTGCAGTGAAGCGCCTCCACAGGATACGATCAGCACAGAATATGTTAGCGGTTTCAGAGGAGTGGTTGAATGCGTGGCGGAGACATGGGGGGAAAGAAAGGCCGGAAATAGAGGCAAAATTGTTGAGCAGGGTCAAAGTTTGCCAATTGCGGTTACGGGCTCGTGAGTCCAGCGGCTGGCAGGCGTTGTGGTTTGCGATCGGGGTGCTCAGGCATGGTGGTGGAATCTCAACTGCAGCAAAACTGATTGTCCGTCAGGTGTTTCGTTGGCAGTGACCCGATTATACCCTTCAGGGCCCCAATGGATCGGGATTCCCGCGAGTTGGATTATAAGTTTTTTTTTCAGTTGAATCGCCTTCGGCGATGACCTTTCATTCTGGATTCCCGCCTTCGCGGGAATGACAATGGTACTTACGCGCGTACAAATGGGAATTGGCAATCGTGAGCAGTGTACATAATATATTGACAAGTAATTTTATGTAGACAGGGCGATTAAGGGTAACGAATGACGTCAGGTAGGGCCGGTGAGTTTATCGTCATGGGAGCGAGCCTGGATACGGGAAATCTGGGGGTGAGTGCGCTATTGGCTTCGACAGTTCAATGTCTGCGACGAGCATTTCCGGAAGCGCGAATTCGGCTTTTAGATGGGGTGCAGAATCCGATACCACAAATTGTGCATATGGCGGACGGTCAAACTGTTGAGGTCGGGCGGGTTGGGGTTCGCTGCAACAAGACGGTCTGGCGTCAGAACCATCTGCTGCGTCTTTTAGTATCGGCTGCATTCGCCAATTTCTTGCCGGCAGGTTGGCGCAAGAAGTGGTTGTCGCAAAATCCATATTTGAATGCAATCTTTTCGGCCAAGGCAGTGATGGATATAACGGGAGGCGACAGCTTCAGCGATATTTATGGACTATCACGTCTGGCGCGCGGATGGCTACGGAAGAATTTAGTTCTTCTCTGTGGCGCCGATCTGATCCTGCTGCCGCAGACATACGGGCCGTTCAAGAGGCGGGTCGCACGTGCCATGGCCCGCGATATTCTGTCGCGTGCGACGGGGGTCTTTTCACGGGATGCTGAAAGCCTTGAAGAAATCACGAGACTGATGGACGGTCGGCCGCGGCCGGTCGAGCCACAGTTCTGTCCGGATGTGGCGTACGCGTTAGATGCTGTTCGACAGGATGGTGAGCAAACAGTCAGGATCGAGCAGTTGAAGGCCGATGGATGTCGGATTATTGGAGTCAATATCAGCGGCTTGCTTTATAACGGGGGGCATACTGGGAAAAACGAATTTGGGTTGCGATGTGATTACAAGCCGCTGGTGAAGAAGATCGTATCTATGTTTGCAGGTGGGGAGGATTGCCGAGTACTATTGGTACCACACGTTATTCCCAAGGATTCAGGGGTTGAAAATGATCTGGAGGCATGTTGGGAGGTGTGGCGGAGCCTGTCGCCGGCGGAGCAGGGAAAAGTGATTGTTCTTGACGGCAAGTATGATCAAAATGAGGTGAAGTACGTTATCGGATTGTGTGATTTCTTTGTGGGGGCGAGGATGCATTCGACGATTGCCGCTTTGTCGCAATGTGTGCCCGCGGTGGGAATGGCATACAGTAAGAAATTCGCAGGTGTCTTCAAAACTGCGGGCGTTGAAGAGTGTGTGGCCGACATGAGGGAAATGGGGGGGGACGCAGTGGTGGAGAAAGTTCGGGCGATCTATGAAAAAAGGGAAGAAATCAGGAAAAGATTGGAGAAGGTGACCCAGGGAGTGAAGCGGACGGTGTATGAGATATTTGAGAGTTTCTGAAGGAGCACCACGAAAACACGAAGGGCACGAAAGTCGCGAAGATATGTTGGGTCATGCATAAAAAGATTAAGACAATCGAAGATGTGGCGGCGTGGCAATTGTGCTGCGGCTGCGGGGCGTGTGCGTATGTCTGTCCGAATGAGATTGAGATGATCGATACGTTAGAGTATGGTCGGCGGCCGCGATTTAGAGATGGGGCATCGGCCGAGTGTACGGCCATGGCAATGAAGGTTTGCCCGGGAATAGAGCTGGTGCGGGCGCGGCGACCTGCGGGTCAGATGCGGAACCAACGATTGTTCAATATTTGGGGGCCAGCATTGAGTGTGTGGGAGGGGCATGCTGCTGATCCTGAGATTCGTTTTGAGGGATCCAGCGGTGGGGCGGCGACGGCGCTGGCGTTGTATGCGATAGAAAAACGCGAAATGGCAGGGACGCTGCATGTTCGATCTCGCCGGGAGACGCCCTATCTGAACAAGACGGTTTTCAGCACAACACGGAGTGAGCTTTTAGATGGTTCGGGTTCCCGGTATGCTCCTGCAAGTCCATGCGATGGCCTTAAACAGATTGAAGATGCGCCGGGGCCGTGCGTTTTTGTCGGCAAGCCGTGCGATGTGGCCGCCCTGCGCAAAGCAATGCGATTGAGGCCAAGCCTTCATGACAAGGTGGGGTTGACCATAGCTTTCTTCTGTGCGGGGACACCCTCGACATGCGGAACGCTGGAGATGATTCGACAGATGGGGATTGCAGATCCGAACTCAGTTGTCTCACTGTGTTATCGAGGACGCGGCTGGCCGGGGCTGGCGACGGCTCAGTATAAGGTAAATGGTCAAGTCAAGTCGGCTGAACTGACCTATGAGCAGTCGTGGGGTGCGATCTTGCAGAAATACCGCCAGTGGCGATGTTATATCTGTCCCGATCACGTCGGAGAATATGCCGATATCGCGGTGGCGGATGCGTGGCATCGTCCCGTCGGCGAACATCAGCCAGGCTGGTCGGTGATCATCGCGCGGACACAACGGGGGGAGAAATTTTTGCAGGGGGCAATCGAAACGGATGTCTTGCAGGCCGAACCTGTTGACTCCGATATCCTGCAGGCCTGCCGTCCCGGGCAGGCGGAATCAAAAGGGGCTCTGTGGGGCCGTCTTGCCGCGCTGCGAACTTGCGCGATCCCAACGCCAAGGTATTGCGGCTTCGGCCCATTTCATTTGTGGCTTTGGCGTCTCTCGATTGGTGCGAAGGTAAGATCAATTCTTAGTACCTTCAAACGAATCTATATCAAAAAGTTATTCCGGAAAAGAAATATAGCTTCCATCGAATCGGCGATGGTGCTGAAGGCAGGTAGATGATACAGCTATTGTCGCAAGTTAATATTCGAAACATGAGGGAGGGATTCGGTGGGGTATTATGGAAAGATGTAACGAACATTCATCCCCTGGGATTGGCAGCGGTGCTGATACTCGGATCGATAATGCTGGCAGTTCCCAGACGCTGGGCGTTTCTGCCGATGTTTGTAATGGCGTGCTTTGTTTCGTCTGTTCAAAAAATAGTCGTATTGTCGATGGATTTTAATTTTCTGCGGATTATGGTGCTGTTTGGTGTCTTGCGGATCATATCCAGACGAGAATTCACACGGTTCATCTGGCGCCGATGCGATAAAGTTGTTGTGCTCTGGACCATATGTGGAACTGTCATCTATACTTTGCAGCAGGGCAGCACTTCGGCTCTGATTTTAAGGATGGGGACTTCTTTTGATATGCTGGGCATTTATTTTGTGGCTCGCTGCCTGATAAGTGAATGGAGGGATCTGAAGATTTTTCTTCTGGGCAGTATTGCAGCAGGTGTTATCGTGATGGGTTTCTTTGGTCTTGAGGCAAGGACAGGCAGGAATGTATTTTCCGTTTTTGGCGGGGTACGAGCGATTACGATGGTCCGCGAGGGACGTCTGCGATGCCAGGGAGCGTTCGAACATCCTATTCAGGCGGGCACTTTCTGGGCTGGGATGTGGCCTCTGTATGCTGCTCAGTGGTGGGATGGATACAAGGGCAAAATATGGGCAGTGATGGGAACGGTCGTCGTGTGGTTTATTGTTTTTGCATGTGCTTCAAGCACTCCGGTTTTGGCCCTGGCAAGCGGTATCGCCGGCGGTATCATGTTTGTTATGCGGCGACAGATGCGAGTGGTTCGCCGGGGTATTGTGTTAACTCTAATCGCTTTGCATCTTATGATGCAGGCACCGGTCTGGCACCTTATCTCACGTGTCAGTGCGGTAGGCGGGTCTACAGGTCACTTTCGTTACATGTTGGTCGATGCGGCAATCCGGAATTTTGGTGAGTGGGCGATACTGGGAACGAAGTCCACTGCACACTGGTTCTGGGGTGCTCAGGATGTGACCAATCAGTACATTCTGGTGGGTGTGCGAGGCGGGGCATTGACACTGGTCTGTTATATTATGTTAATTGCGTTTTCATTCAAGGAGGTAGGAGACTTGTGGCGAGCAGTAAGTCGAGATAAGGAAAAACTGGCTATGGCCTGGGCGTTGGGGGTGAGTTTATTCGTGCATTGCATGGTTGGCATCGCAGGGGGGTATGGGGGGAAAAGTCTTTTGGGTTTGCTTTTTACGTTTGCGGCAATCACCAGTATGTCGGCTGCTGAACAGGCGAGAAGGCCGGTTCTTGCGAAACCTGGATACGGTTAAGTTATGCACTGCAAACAACACATGCCCAGCGTCTTGGGGTTACGGTTAACCGAACTACATGCGATACGCGGGGAGGCTGCATGGGATAGTGTGCGACCAAAAAGAGTTGCTTAAGCTTGATACAAACGAGGAAGAAACAATGAAGATAACAGGGATTGAGACTCTGAAGATCGAGGACGTAAAGACTATGCGTTTTGCGAGGTTTTGTGATCATCGTGGGTATTTTACGGAGCATTTCAGAAAGAGTGATTTTGCCGGGCATCCGGAGATGGCGTTTATGAAGGGCGTTGACTTTGTGCAGTGTAATGAGAGCTATTCTCGGCCAGGGACGGTTCGGGGGTTGCATTTTCAGTGGAATCCTTATATGGGCAAACTGGTGCGTACCCTTTCGGGCAGGATGGTGGATATGGTCCTGGATATACGGAAGGGTTCTCCGACATTCGGAAAGATAATATGTTACGACATGCCGGGCGGGTCGGATGCGGACTATGCGGAATGGATCTGGGTTCCGCCGGGATTTGCGCATGGCAATTTCTTCACCGAGGATACGCTTATCGAGTATTTCTGTTCCGGGGAGTACAGTCCGGGATGTGAGGCCGGGATATCGCCTCTGGCTCCTGACATTGACTGGTCGTTGTGCGAACCGAGACTGGCAGAAGAGTTTAAGAAGATCGCATCGTCAACTGAACTCATAACCGAGAAGGACAGAGACGGTTTTACGCTTGAAGCGTGGCAGGCGGATGAAAGGTCGGATAACTTTATTTATGGTCAATTATAACAATAAAAACCAAGAGATTTTTTGACGGGATTACAGGATAAGCAGGATGGTCTTAGTTAAGTTAGTAGACATTGCAATCTGTACTTACAAAGCAAGTTTTTGACGTCCAGCCTTGCAATGTCCACTGTTACGTCAGAAAAACGCAATTGATGCTTTGCATCAAACTGACTAAGACCTTTGATGAAAAGGTAGATATGATTAACAGAATTCAAATTATACGGCAAAAGATTGTTAAATCCCGTAGATATAGCTTATAAGGATATTACGGAATATCGAGAGCTGACAGAAAAAACCATAGGTTGTGCTTACCGCGTGTATAACAATATGGGTTTCGGTTTCCTGGAATCGGTGTATGAAAACTGTCTTATGATTGAGTTGGAAAAAGAAGGCCTGAATGCAGAAAGGCAAAGAGCCATTAATGTTTATTACGAGGGCACATTGGTGGGTGAATTCAAAGCAGACATTATTGTTGAGGGCACAGTTATTGTTGAATTAAAATCTGTCGGACAGATGACATCTGCTCACGAAGTACAGTTGGTCAACTATTTGGTCGCCACGAATATGCCTGTCGGGCTAATCGTGAACTTTGCTGAAAACAAAGTCCAGGTCAAACGAAAGCTCAAAGAGCTTCCGAACGGAGAAAGTTATCCAGTAAACCCTGTCAATCCTCTCTAAAACAAAATGAGTTATCCTGTAATTCCTGTCAATCCAGTCAAAAGGAATATGTTAGTTTAACCTTATATAATCCTGTGATCCTGTCTAAAGTCTGTTCGCAAAAGTGGAGTAAAAATGGCCAATCAACAGAAAATAGTCTTTACGGGGGGCAATGGATTGTTGGGTACAACGTTCAGGAAATTCCAACCTGATATACGCTATGTGGATATCGAGGATTTTGACATAACTGATTATGAGTCGATGAAGGCGTACTTCGAGCCGGACGGTTTTGATTTGATGCTTCATTGTGCAGCTTTTACGTCCCCTCCTCTCATAGACAAAGACCCGGTAAAGGCGATCGAAGTCAATATCATTGGAACTGCTAACGTTGTCAAACTTTGCATGGAATATGGCGCCAGGCTGATCTACGTTTGCACTGATTATGTTTTCAAGGGAGATAAGGGAAACTATAAGGAGGATGACCCGGTGTTCCCCGTCAATAAATATGCATGGTCGAAATTAGGTGGCGAGTGTGCTGTACGACTGTATGACAAGTCGCTGGTCATCCGCACGACTTTTGCTCCGGATGTGTTCCCCTATGAAAAAGCCTTTGTCGATCAATGGACCAGCCGGGAATCGGTTACTGTTATCGCCGGTATGATCAGCAAACTGGTAGATACGGATGCGACGGGCGTGGTTCACGTCGGGGGGAAGCGAAAGACGGTGTTCGAATTTGCAAAGGGCCTCGACGAAACAAAAGATATCGGGGAGCTTTCGATAAATGATGTGAGCTTTGAAGTTCCTGTCGATACATCGTTGAATTGTGACAAGTATAATGAATTGGTGGGATAATCTGATTTTAGGAATGGTGCTATGCGGATACTTGTTGCCGGGGGCGCGGGATATGTTGGTTCATCGCTGATACCGGTTCTTATCGAACATGGATATGATGTTGATGTCGTTGATTTGATGTGGTTCGGTAATTTCCTGCCGGACGGCGTGAAGGTCGCCAAGAAAGATCTTTTCCAGTGTACGGAAAGGGACTTGGAGATATACGATCAGATCATTTTTTTAGCCGGTCTTTCAAATGATCCGATGGCGGAATTCGATCCGTCAAAGAACTTTGTATATAATGCCGCGCTGCCTTCTTATCTGGCCTTTATCGCGAAGAAAGCGGGAGTGAAGCGTTTCATTTATGCTTCTTCATGTTCGGTTTACGGTTATACGGTAAATGAACTATACGACGAAGAGAGCCCGGTTACATGTGGGTATCCTTACGGTATATCCAAACTTCAGGGCGAAAAGGGTGTCATGCAGCAGCATGATGAGAGCTTCTCGGTTATCGCCCTTAGAAAAGGCACGATATCGGGATATAGCCCAAGGATGAGGCTGGACCTGATCGTGAACACGATGTTCAAGTTTGCCGTGAGTGAAAAGAAAGTTACGGTGAACAACGCATCTATCTGGAGGCCGATCCTTGATATCAGGGATGCCGCGACCGGGTATCTGCGGGCCATTCAGGCGGATTACTCAATAAGTGGTGTTTTCAATATTGCCTCAGACAATTATACCGTCGGCCAGGTCGGCGATATGGTAAAATATGAAGTTGAGAAACTGACGGGTGAGAAGATCGGGATTGACATTAAGAATATTGAGGACTTTCGAAATTACAAAGTCACTTGTGAAAAGGCCAGAACCCATCTTGGTTTCCAGCCGCGATATACGATAACCGATACTATCGAACATCTGCATGAGAATAAGGGCGGGTTCGAAGATTTTGAGAACGATCAGTTCTATAATATAAAGGTGTTCCGGAAGATAGCCGGCAAACAATGAGGAGTCGCCCTGCCTGGGTTCATGTCAGAAATCATTCTCAGTAAGAGGATCAATAGAAATGGACGTATCAATAATTATCGTGGCATGGAACGTTCGCGACCTTGTCTACGATTGCCTGCGGTCGGTATACGATGAAACCAAGGGGATTGAATTCGAGGTGGTTTATGTGGACAACGCCTCCGAAGACGGCAGCATGGAAATGATTAGAAGAGAATTCCCCCATGCCAAGATCATTGAGAACGACGAAAATGAGGGCTTTATCAAGGCAAACAATCAGGGGATTGAGATCGCTACAGGCCGATACGTGTTGTTGTTGAATTCCGACACGATTGTGTTAGACAACGCGATCGCCAAGACAGTCAAGTTTGCGGACGAACATCCGAATGCAGCGGTGGCCGGGTGCAAGATCCTGAGTTCTGACAGGACATTGCGGCGGGACTGCTTCTTGTATCCGTCGGCGTTGAATATGTTTCTTTCGGCGACCTACCTGAACAAGATCTTCCCCAAGAGCAGGTTTTTCGGCAGGGAATACATGACCTGGTGGGACTTCGATGAAGTCCGTGAAGTGGAGACGATTTGCGGCTGTTATGCACTGGTCCGCAAGGCGGCTATTGATCAGGTGGGTGTGATGGATCCGACGTATTTCGTCTATGGTGATGATCCCGATTGGTGCTATCGCTTTAAGAAGGCCGGATGGAAGATTATGTTTACGCCAGATGCTGAAATAATCCACTTAGGCGGGCAGAACACGAAAAAGGCGGCCGATAGATTCCTCCTGCAGCTACATGGAAGCAAGCTTATATTCGTGCGAAAGCACCTTGGCAAACTATCCTTTTTGTTGGCTTGCCTGGCAACCGCCTGTTTCTTCTTTCTGAGGGTTCCGTACTGGACTGTCGCCGGGCTGATCAGCAGGAAAGATGGGCGGAGTTGTTTCGAGAGAGCGAAGATATATCTGGTCGGCGGGCTTTTTTGTGTGACCGACTGGAGGAATCTGCTAATGAACAAGGAAATAGTCCGTGAGAAGAACTTTTAGTCTGCCATGGGAGGTCTCAGCCAAACTGGTCCGCGGCAGATGCAACAAGGGGGCTGGTGAATGATTGTCCGAAGAGTCTTCAGGGCGTGGAAGGAACGTGGGCCGATCGGGCTGATGCGACATGTTGTCAGACGTGTGATACCTGTTCATGTCAGCATGGTCTACAGAAAGACTGAGAGGTCAAGTGTCTGTGCCGTACCCGGATTGCTTACAGAAAGGTATGGAGCACGATCAACCGTTGGTCCGAACATTATCAGCAAGTTGCAGATGACGAGGGGTCCTGAGCTAATTCGGGAACTTGACAAACTGTTCGCGAGGGGCTGTGATCTGTGGCTTGGGTGGATTGAAGGCGAGATAGCAGGAATCTGCTGGTCACGTGGCTGCAAGAACAGGACGGATTATTTTGTTGCTTTAGATGAAGACGATGCGACGATTCTTAGTTGTTTCGTGTTCCCACAGTATCGCGGAAGAGGCATCTATCCGACTATGCTGGAGACAATTGTCAGGACATTGAGGGATCACAATCAAGTCTCTAACGTATATATTGACTGCAAATCGTGGAATGTACCGTCTATTCGGGGGATTCAGAAGGCAGGTTTTGCTCTAATAGGAAGTGCTGTTCGAATGATTCTGTGCGGGCGTGTGTGGATTCTTTGGAATCGATGCAGAACGACGCAATAGTCCCTTCTTGGAGTGCATCGGGGAAGAGCAGTAAGTGCGTGCAAAGTGAGTGTAAACGTTTTAGGCGAACGATGAAGGTCACCAACGTGACATTCCATGGGATTGGAACCCCGAGCACGGATGTGTGTGCCGAAGAGAGGGATGTATGGCTCCGTGAGGCACAGTTCAAAGCCGTTCTGGAGGTCATACAGGGCCGTGTGGGTGTGTGTATGACTGTTGACGATGGGAATACCTCGGATCTGGAGATTGTCGCGCCTGCGCTCAAAGAGCAAAATATGGGAGCCAACTTCTTTGTACCCGTTGGCCTACTCGGACAAAGTGGATATATGAGCAAGTCGGATGTAAGACAATTGGCCGAGGCGGGCTTTGTCATAGGGTCGCATGGGATTGAGCACGTGGATTGGCGAAAGT
>SDBV01005082.1_pt1 | contig 18681 bp, 18 predicted proteins | sample 2277081 | NCBI WGS metagenome assembly SDBV01 (sample SAMN10402039, study PRJNA504765) | marine sediment metagenome | isolation source: marine sediment core GS10_PC15, 223 cmbsf | place: Arctic Ocean: Southern Knipovich Ridge | collected 2010
ATTTTATGGAATCATGAAAAATTTATTTATACGTAATGGAAGTCTATACACCATTTACTGGGGTGGACCAACGCAAAGAGGTATTTTTCAAGGTTGTTTATTCAGAAAATCATTAAACTATTTTCTCCTATATTTAAATCCTTATAAAGCAGTTTTTTATGTTAAAAGATGTATCTTTGTTGGAGGTTATAATGATGGAGTTCTTCAGAGAGGAATTTTTACGGATAGTGGAGATCCAGTTATTTTAAAAGATGTTGCTATTTATAATTTTGGTTCTTATGCTGTTAGCAACGTTAGAGGAGTTTTTGAAAATGTGAATTTAGGTATAGAATTGCCTAATTATTACGATGATATTACTACATATAGAAAGATTACAGGAAGGGATGTAGCTGGTACTGTTATAGAAGAGGGATCGGAACGTGTTTCATTTGAAAATTATCAAAAGATAAAAGATGCTCATAAAGCTTGGTATCTTAATGGCACAATAACAAAGGTAGATGTATTGTATGGAAGTGGTGATCCCTATAAACGTCCAAGTGGATCAGATTCAGTAATAGAAGTAACTGCAAATGCCAATGTTGATTACGAAGCAGTGGAAGAGTGGGCAGAAGAAATATTCTGTCATGAAATATGGGCAGATACAGTTAGCAGATCATATAGATATTATGTACAGTGTAAAAATATGGTTTGTGTATCGACTCAGCTCTGGTTAGAAGTGGAGTATTGTGATCAGTATGATGGAGTGAATAAATATAAGCGTATAAAAGCAATATCAAGTCAAAATTGTGCAGAAAGAACAGGTGTAGATGATTGGAGTCAATATATTGAAGTAGCTAATATTCAGCCAGCAGTAGAAGGATGGGTAAGAATAAGAGCGTATATTGCTCATTATGATGTGGATGGAATGATATTTATTGACCCGAAAGTGGAGATAACTTAATGGTAGTACACGATCCTCTTTGGAGTTATGGAAAAAGCAAGCTTCTACATTCTATAAAAGAAAGTGGAATAATCGTTCTTTGGTCGTATGGTGTAAGTGTAATATTGCATTGGGGATCAGCACCAGGAAAAATAACTCCGTGGTTGGTATCTTCTAGATTAGCAGGAGTGCCGGGGATAGAAGCGGTTAAAATGATTCCACCATCGATTGTATCTATTGCTAGAGATGCTGGTAAACCAAGCATAGAAAAGATAGATAGACCTTTAACGCCAAGTATCGATAATATAAAGGGACCGTTTTAATGTTGATAACGGAGGGATTAGGAGAAGGACAACTTTTAATTACGGAAGGTTTTGGTATTTCTGAGTTGGAGTTAGAAATTGGAGCAGACAGACCATTAGGAGATCGTATTGTAAGGATTGGACAAGCAGGAGTTCCTAAGATTGTAGGAAATCGTTTATCCGATAGGGGAACTAAAATGCAGGAGGCAGCATGAACAGTTTAAGTATTGTTATAGATAACTTACATCTAATACTGGATTATTATGATAAGATTAAAATATATCGTGCGAATGCAGAATCAGGTCCTTGGGACACTGAACTTACTGATGTAGATACTCGAATTGATCTTATCCCAGAAAAAAGAGTTTACTATTTTCGAGATGACACAGGCACGTCCATACACTGGTATAAAACCAGTTATTACCATTCAATTACTTTTGATGAAAGTGAATTATCATCCGCCAGACTAGGTGGTACAGAGGTAGAGAAAATAGGTTATTCATTCCACAACTATTCACCTCCTGCTGATCTATGGGGGAAAGTTCTTACAGCAGATGATATAAGGCATACTTTTGCTTGGGGAATAGATATGAAAGCTTCAGATGTAGAATCATCTGAAGTAACTGATGAGCAGTTGGATTTTGTAGTGGAAAATGCTTTAGCAGAATTTGAACATCATTTTAATATTGATATAAGAAAAAGAGTATACAAAACACGTCCTGCAGACACATTAGTGCAATCTCCTGAATGGAGAGCGGGAGTAGATTATACAGATGAAGAGGATCCTTATGATTTTAATCCTGATACCTGGCGCAGTTATGGATTTCTTCAATTAAGACACATGCCAGTAATTAGTGTAGAAAGTGCAAAGTTGTATTCCGCATGGGATACAAAAATATTAGACTTGGATGATTGGATTAGAATATATAAGAAGGCAGGGCAATTAAGTATATATCCAAAAGGAACAACTGTGTTTGGAACAGGATATGCAGGTACAGGATTAATCGCGGCATGGCCACAACTTTTTGGGAGAAAATATCCGCAAGGTTTTAGAATAGATTATACAACAGGATGGAAAACTAGTGATTTTGTTGATAAGGATTTAAGAAACGCCATAGGAATGCTTGCTACATTAAATTTATTAGGGTGGATGGGTGATGGCCTAATGGCCGGGTTTTCGTCAAGTAGTGTTTCGTTGGATGGATTAAGTGAATCGTTTAGTTCGACCCAAAGTGCGACGTCCGCATTTTTTGGAGCGAGGATTTTGTCATATATAAAACAATTAGAGAAATTCTCTAAAACTAATAGATTGAAATACGGGAATATTGCTTTGGGAATGATCGGTTGAATTTGGATGTTTAACTTTTTTTAAATGTATGGTATAATTATTATATGAAGAAGATTTGTAGTAGATGCGGAGAAGAAAAAAATATCTCAGAGTTTCATTCTTGGAAAACTAATGGAGAAAAAAAATATGGAAGTAATTGTAGGAAGTGTTACAATAGATATCATAAGGAATACAATAGAGCAAGGAGTGAAAACGATCCAGTTTATCGAAAAAAGAAGAGTAAAGACGGCTATAAATCTATAAAGAAAAGAAGAGAAAACGATCCGGTTTTTAGAAAAAAACAAAGTAAAGCCAGTTATAAATCCAATAAAACAAGAAGAGAAAATGATCCAGTTTATCGAGAAAAACACAATAGAGCCGGTTATAAATCTTCGGGAAAGAGAAGGCGGAACGACCCAGTTTTTAGACTTCGTTGCAGTTTGAGAGCTCGATTACGATTAGCAATTAAGGGTAACTGGAAGAGTGGTAGGACTTTAGAATTATTAGGTTGTTCTATCGATGACTTCAAGGAATATTTAGAAAACTTATTTACCGAAGAAATGACTTGGGATAATTATGGTGAGTGGGAAATGGACCATATTAAGCCTTGTGCTTCTTTTGATTTGAGTAAGGCTGGAGAACAGAAGAAATGTTTCCATTATACGAATTTCCAACCTTTGTGGGCAAAAGATAATTTAAGGAAAAGTAATAAGTATAAGGAAGTAGCATAGTGGCTAAAACCACAGGAATACCAGTCTATCAATCTCCTGAATTATATAAATCTGCGCTCGCTAGGCATGGGCAGTTCGTACGCTGGTATTCTTCTCTCCCTTGCTATTGTGTAGATGAATTAGGAAGAATTGATCCCAATTGCGATAAGTGTCTAGGAAGAGGTCATATTTACTTTCCGGTTGAGAAGATGAGAACAATTGAAGAAAGAATGGGTAAGAGATCAAAGATTATTATTCCAAACGATAAAATAGAAACTTTGAATAAAGTTTATAAAGATAACGGAACAGAATTATCAGTAGAAAGTTATACCAGTACTCAAATTATTCTTTCATCAGCTCCAGTAAATGGTTCTTATTTTAATATTGATTATTACAAAGATCTGAAAGAAGATTTTGTAGGTGAGGCGGTTTATCTTGGAAACGGATTGGTAAGAGCTTCAATAAGCAAGATAACAAATAAGCAAGGAGATTTTATTGGAGAAATAAGTTCAGTTAATTATCTCAAAAATGTAACACAAGATATTAACATGGGTATTTTAGCTTATTGGGAAGATCTTATTCTTACTGATGGTCCTGTTGAAAACGGAGATACTTTAGAAGTTGATTGCACTTATATAAATCCAATAAAATTTCTTATTACCAATGTTGTTCAAAAAGAAAAAAGTGAGAATTCAATGTTGATTCAAGAAGGTGAACTGCAATTGACATTTGATGGCTTTCTCCCAGTTGGTCCTGGAGATTTGATAACATTATTAAAGGCTACACAAAAAGCGGCAGTTGTAGGAAATTATTCTGGAGATGGAGAGCATGAAGTTCCTTTCTTCCACTTGAAAGAATTAATCAGGGTAGAAGATAAAATTGGAAAGATAGAAAGCGTAACAGTAGTTAAAAACAATAGACTTATGTTCAACGATAGAAAGCCAGAAGGTAGATTTTCAGTTGCCTTTATGTATAATCCTTCCTTTGTAGTGCTCGAAGGACTTCCTTCCTTGAGGTATGGTGAGGATAAGGTTTTTCCCAAAAGATTGCCTCTTAAAAGATATGATATGTTTAGTAGGAGAGAAAACAGGCCGATGAGACCGGAGGATTATTTTGATTGAGATCTCAATCGGAATGACAGATTATATTCTTGCAGATTTAGTGTCGAGTTTAGAAATGATGTCTTCTAGGAATATGCCAAGAACTTTTAAGGCTTTTAAAATGGCAACAGCGGTTATGCAGTATACATGGAAATCTTATGCGATGGGAGCACCAGTTCCAGGGGGGTCTGGGAGAATAAAAAGACCGACAGGGGCATTTGCAAAAAGTATAAAAGTAAGAATGTTGGCTCCTTTTCATCGAGAAATATACAGCGATGATCCTAAAGCAAAATTTCTTGAAGAAGGATCTAAAGAATATGATATGAAGAAGACGCATCCTTATGGTAAGAGATCAAGAGTTGTGAAGAAAACAAGGAAAAGGAAAGGCTCAATAGTTGCGCAAGAGGGAGATCCATATCTAATAATTCCATTTAGACATGGAGTGCCAGGATCAATTTCTTATAGCCCTATTCCTCAACTTTTATATAAAGCCATAAGACAAATGATAAAAAATGATGAGATGAAATTAAGCAATATAGCTAGAGGAAAAAAACAATCACCGAATTATGAGGGAGAATTGATTCCTAGAAAAAAATATAATTGGGGAAGCAGGTTAATGGGAAGTGGATTGGATAAATTAGAAGGAATGGTAGCTATGGATGTTTCAACTCGTAAATCTATAAGAACTGAGTATGTGACATTCAGGATTATAAGCATTAATTCTCCTGCCCACAAATGGATTCAAAAATCAAGGCCTGGTTTACACTTAACGAAACATGTGGTAAACAATACCAAAGAAATTGTTGAAGATATTATAGGTTCGGGATTGAAAGAGGATTTGGGGTTAGCATGAAATATGTAATAACAGCAGCTAGAGATTATGAAGAAATAATAGTTGAAGAATTAAAAAAGTATTTCTTTAACGAGGTAAGATTTAAAGATATATATCCGAATTTTGGGAATGTAAGAATAAGTGGAGTTCATCCTTTTGTGTATTTAATAGATGCAGAAGTAAATGATACACCTCTTCCTCAAGGACTCTTTCCATCAATTACAATAATAAGCGACAATGATCAGAAAAATCCAGAAATAGACATTCCTACACTATTGGAAGATATAGAAGTGAAGTCAGCTGAGATTTCTGATATAAAAGAAAATAAGGATGCTTACATTATTTCAGAAAAAGATTTACAAATCTTAGATAACTTAACTCAAGGCACTGATAGTGTTTTCGCTCAAGGGATGAATCAAAATAGGAGAGCTGCTTTAGTAGTAGAAATCTGGTCCCAGAATATGAAGGTGAAGAATAGGTTGTATGATCTGACTCTGACTTTCTTCATAGGAAAAAGGAGGTTTACATTAAAGTCAGATTATGATATAGTGATAGACGAAAAGAGTGTATCGGGTGAAAGAAGCGGCAACTATAATTATGATTTTGGAAAAACCATTTATGGAGGAATATTAAGAATGTCAGTTGATTATGTGATTGCTCAATATGAGGTTGACACAGAACTTGGAGCACTCACAGGAATTATTCATACTTATGAAGAGGTGAAAGATGATGGCTAAGAAAGAAAAAATCACAATAACAAAAGAAGAAGTCGGAACAGTAGAAGAAGTAATTGGGTCGATGTTAATGTCAGATCCTAAAATTCACTTTGCAAAATATGCGGCTAAGAATTCTGTTTCAAAAAATGTTATTGCCGTAATGAGTATAAGAAATCCTAGGGAAATGAGAACAGAGAAAGAATGGGAAGAATCAATTAAGAAAGAATTTGCAAGAACTATAAAATAGGAGGTAAAATATGGGAGTTGCACCAGCCACTTTTACGAGTGGTGGATTACAAAGTCAACATTATCTTCCAGGTGCTTATTCTAGGATTAGTTTCCTGAAGGGCACTGGAGGTCTTGTAAGCGCTGCTAATGCAGTTATATTTGGAGATTGTCGTGGAGGTGAACCTAATATAATTCATTGGTTTGGCAGTCCTGCTATAGCTGAAGAAATTTTAAGATCTGGTCCATTACTGGACGCAGTGAAGCACGCATTTAAAGTAGGTGGTGGATTAGTTCCTCAGCAAATTGGGGCATTAAGAGTAAATCCTGGTATAAGGGCAACCAGAGAATTTAAAAATAGTTCAGACAATATGATTGATGCCTACGGCTGGGATTGGGGATTGCATACGAATCAATTGAAGTCTAAACTAGAAGCAGGCACGATAAACGGAAAAAAGCTTACGCTTAAATTTCAGAATAACGATGATGAAATAGTAGATGATATTTATAGAGAAAGTTTTGAAATAGAGTATACTGGAGCAGGTTCTGCAGCTACCATGACTATTTCATTAACTCAATTAACTACAACCTGTACAGGTGCTCCAACAGATGATCTTACTATTGCTTTTGCATCTTTCCCAACAATCGAAGATATTGTAAATTACATAAATGATCAGACAGGTTATACCTGTACTATTCTAACACCTGTCCCAGCACAAAAGTCAGAACATTTGGATAGTATAACAGCTCAAGACATAAAAACTTCTGCTTACACTGCACAAAGTACTCTTCAAGCTATTATAGATACTTTGAATGTCTCTCCTTGGATTGATGAAGCTTTATTGGACTCTGGTGCAACAAGTAGACTGATTCCAGACAATGATACAGGTTGGGTATATTTCGGAGAAGCAGTTGATGGATCTTATACTTCAACTGAATGGGGTGTTTCTTTAACTTTAGCTGAACAGGAAGACATACAAGTTATAGGATCTTCTTCGGAAGATGAAGCGATACACGCACTTATAAAAACACATTGTGTTAGTATGAATTCTGTAACAGGAAAGGCAGAAAGGCAATATGTTTTAGGTGGTGCACTTGGAGAGACAGTAGCTCAAGCAAAGACAAGAGCATACAACTTGGGATCGGAAGCTGGACTTCTGGCCTATCCTGGAATTAAAGATTATGATTTTGATAATCTTTCAGTTGTAAAAACATGGAGCCCAGTTTACTATGCAGCTAAAATATTAGGTGCACAAGTTGCTTTGGCTCTGAATGAACCCTTCACATTCAAGGATGTTGATATTCTTGGATGGGAGAAAAATCTAACGATACCTGAAGCAGAAGATTTGATAAAAAATGGGGTTTGTCCTGGAATAAAGCATAAGTCAGGCAGACTGATATGTGCAAGAACAATAACAACCTATCAAGGTGATAAATTACAGATGAATGAGTTTTCAATGATGAGAGAATCGTTATTTGTTTCACGGGATTTAAGAGAAGCAGTTGAAAATTCTTTCGTTGGTAAAGCAATGAGTAATTCCCTCTTAGGGAAAGTAGATGGTATTGCAATCGGGAAACTTTCTCAATATTATGATTTGGGATTGTTTAACGGAATTCCTCCATATTGGGGTTACAAAAAGACCATAGTAGGAGATCGGGTAAAGGTGGAGTATGATTGTAATTTAACTCCTCCAACAAACTTTGTATTTATAACATCGCACATGCACGTGTATGCTTCTACAGGTGGTTAAGTATAGTAATGGAAGAAATTGATAAATTAAATAAACAGGAGGATACAATATGGGACTGAAGATGATAGCTGGGGGCGCTTGGGTACAAATTCAAGTAATGGTGAACGGAGCTCTTCGTTCAATTGGTTTGGCTTCCGGTTGCTCTTATGATGAGGATTGGAATATTCAGCAAGCACAGGTATTGGGTCATTTAGGGCCGATATCTCTGGATTCACAAGGATATTCCTGTTCAATTTCTATGAGTCTTTTTATTCCAGAAAAGAAGTTGATACTTTATGCTGATGGTGGAGAAATCACAATCGAGGATATTCTTCCCTTCAGAGATGAGGTACAGGAAGATGGTAAGGGTAAGGAATTTGAACAATTGTTGTTTATGAACAAAGCAACTCAGAAAGTCATCAATAGCTTTTCAGGAGTTGTGGTTGCAAGTAATGGACAGCAGCTTTCACCGAACGCTTACATTACCGCTAGTATGAGGCTTCTGGCAATAAAAAGAGATAGAGCACCAGCTGCTGCATAAGGAGGAAATAAATGTCGGAAGAGAGGAAGAAAGATGTGCTTGAAAGAATCCTTAGAGGAGATAGAATAACAGAAGAGGTAAAAACTAAAAGAGGTAAATTCGTTATAGCATTACCCCTTCCGAAAGATATCCGTGCTATAGAAGTTGAAGTGGCAAGGAAAATGGAAGGTTTACCAGAATCGCAATTTCAGAAAGATACTATAGCAAACTTTAGAGCATACGCTACTTTAGATGCAGTTATAATTGAATCACCTGAATGGTGGCAGAATTTGGAATCAGCAGAAGATTGTCCAGATGATGCTCTTATAATGGAAATTTATAGGGGGTATCTTCAATTTTATCGGGAAACACAGCGAAGAATTGACAAATCGCGATTCCATGGAAATTCTGAAATTGGCAGGGTTAGAACAAAAGATAAAGCTGTGGGTGATACGTCACTTCAGAGTGTTGCCGACAGATCAGAGGTATAAGGAGTTAACCGATAAACAGGCTGAACTCCTTTTTTTAAACTTCCTAGATTCTCCAACAGATGAGGAGTATCTACGATTTTATCGCGATAGGGAAGAGAAAGAATCCGTTATGGAAGAGTTACCTGAAGGGGAGTTAGAAGAAATGGGTTATAGCGAAGAAGAAATTCGAAACATAATAGAGGCGGTTACGAAACAAGATGCCTGATGTTGGAATAAAACTTTCGATGCAATCTAATATTCCTCAAATCGCGAAAGAATCATCTGATGCTTTAAGAGGAATCTCCGACACTGCACAAGAAATGCGTGAAGCTTTTGAGCTAGGAGATCTTGAACAAAAATATAAACAGTTTGCGGATAGAGTGGATAAGCTTTATGATGTGCAAAGAACCAACAGAGAAGAAATAAAAAGAGAGCAAGATAGAGGCGGAGGAATAGCAGGTCCTTTAGGGGGAATGGGACAACTTGCTACAACAGCTGGTGGAGCTATCGGAAGACTTGGTGCTGGAGGTGATGTAGTAGGAGCTGGTGTAGATGTAGCAGGTAAATTAAAAGGGATGGCTGCAGGTATTCCTATTGCTGGTGGTTTAATAGGAGCTGGTATTGCCGCATTAGCAGGAGTTGCTTTTGCCGGCAATATGTTAGTAAAACAATATGAACAAGTAATGAGCTCTGTAATAGGATTGACAGCTTCTCTTGGAAGATTTGGTAAAACATCAGAGGAAACAAGTAAGAACTTTCAAAAGATAATGGAAGAGGTAGGAGATTCAGCTGCCAAGTTTGGAATGTCATTAGAAGAAGGTACTGCGATTTATAGACAATTAATTACAGCAGGTGCTGGTGCTGGAGTTGGAGGAGCTGCTGGAGATGTTATGGCTTATGCTTTAGGCTATGGCACTGGACCAGATGTTATCGGCAAATATGCAGGATTAGGGATGCGTTTTGGTCAAGGAACTGGTCTTGGGATGGCTGCTGGGGGATTACAGCAAGCAGGGATGACTAGAGGTCTTTTTGATGAATATTTACAGGCTCAGATGCAAATTTTTGAAGAAGGTTTATCAAGGGGTATTGTGAAAGGATTCGGTGAAATAAATGTGATGTCAACATGGATAGCACAATTAGGAGATGCTTTCAAAGGACAGTACGGAGTTCAATTATATAGAAGTATGGAAAGTGCTATGGTAGGAGCTACTTCACTTCAATCTGAAAGGGATGTTTTGTTGTATCGTGCAACATTAAGGAGAATGAGGCAAGAAGGACCACCAGAGGTAGATATCACATATCAGGATGTAATGAGAAGGATGGAAGATAAGGGAATAACTCCTGCAATATTCATGTCGCTGAAAGCTCTTATAGAAGAAACAGCAGGAGGTAATGAAGCCGATAGAATCGAAATGATGCGAATGGCATTTGGTGTGAATTATTCTACTGCAACAAAGTTGGTAAGAGCTCAAACGGGAGAAGAAGCGATAAGAGTACTTCCTCCAGGTGCCGCAATGATGGTGGATACTCCGGAAATAAGATTGATGAAAGCACAAAACGAAATAATGAATGATATAAGAACTGCTGCTGCTGAATTAGTGCCTATAAAAGCAGCAATAGTAGAAGGGGCAGGAAATGTTGTTTCCACTTTACTGGATCTTTTTGGTGTTGGACCTACACGTGAAGATGCTAAAATCCTTAGAGAAGAGCGTGAGGTAAGCTTAAGACCGCTTGCTGGATTAATAGCTGCTGGAGCTAAAGGCAGAGCTGGATTTCCTTTACCTATACATTTACTTGATGCAGGGGAGGAAATGACTAGAACATTAGCAAGAGCTGCTGCAGGAGGACCAGGACAAGAAGCCGCTTTAGGTATTATGGAAACAATGGGAAGAATTCCGGATGTGATGACAGGAAGATGGAGGGAATTTCCAAAAAGACTTGTTGATGAATTAATAGGAACTCCAGGAAGACCAGGAGTTATGTCTGTGAGATCCCCTGGAGGAGTGGGAATAGTTACCGGAGAATTAAATGAGTTTTTAGATGGTTTAACTCGGCTTGTAGAAAATATGGACAAGACAGTGGATAAAGCTGGCAAACTTGAAATAGGTATAACTGAAGAATCAGTGCCTTTTCAAGCACAGCCACAATGGGATAGGCCGAGATGAGATATATAGTTAGAAAGCCAGATTTTGTTGTCGAGATTGTAAGACCCAATTACTCTGCTAGTATCTATACAATTGTCCCTCCAGTATTTCGTTTTGTATCTTCTCACATTTTTAGTTATTCCAAGACTGAGATCATTTCCAATGATTTGATTTCATATCAATTTTCAGAAACCTTAGCTACTATTAATTCTGGATTCAGTCTGGGATTAGTACCAAGGCTTTTTGATGATGGAGAAAGCTGGTTGGAAAAAATCAAGATATACGATCTGGTTTTTATTTATGAATTTGGAGAGCTCAGATATGGTGGTTATGTAAAAGGATTGCAATATACAGCTCGGATAAGTGGAGATGGGAAACCAAGTAGAAAGGTAAGTGTTACCGGTGGTAGTTTTGGAGAATTGCTTGCTACTTTCCAATTGGTGCTTGATTTAGTATTGTATCAAGGATCTACGGTGGCTGAAGCTGCATCAGTGCAGTTGAGTGCTGTTCTGGCTGCAGAATTAGATGAAAACAATAATATCGGCGATCTCTTTAAAATAATTTATGATCATTTTATGAATTTAGCAATGGCGGTTGGCTTAGAAGGAGTAAATATAGGAATTAAACCACTTCTGGATAATTTCTTGGATTTTGATTCTGGTATTTCAAGTGAATTAAAAGCAATCTATCCAATGGCTCTATCTTTGTATAATGTAGGGGCAAATAATGTTTGGCAAATATTGTCCAATCTGCTATTTCCTCCTGTAAATGAATTGTTTGGAAGGTGGAATTATCTAAGAGGTAAATATGAAATTGTATTCAGAAGAACGCCTTTTGAACCAGAAGATTGGAAAACACTGTTATGGATTGAAATACCTTCTATTATAATTACAGACCATGATATTGGTAAATCTAACGAAGAGATTTTTACTTTTTATCTGGGAGAATTATCAGGTTCAGGAATTAGCAGAAATTTAGCAATTGTTAGTGGAGAATCAACAGGCAAAAATTATATAGTAGATCATGACAGGTGGAGTAAATATGGTTTTAGACCAATGTATGTAGAGTTCAAGTATTTTAATAGAGATAGAGATTCTGCTGGTGCAGCTGCCTTAATGCGAAGTGTTTCAGAAATGCTTAAACGTTGGTTTGAACACAATGATGAATTTTATTCCGGAACTCTAACAATTATGACTTCTGGTGATAGAAAGTATATGAATCGCAATCCGAGAATAGGGGAAAAAATAAAATTTTTAGGAGGAGAATTTTATTTGGAAACTTCTGATCATTCTTGGGAATTTGAGGGACCAATGGTAACAAAATTAACTATTACTCGAGGATATAAATATAATGCTTCTGGGGAAATGGAAGCTCCTATAGATCAGGTGTCAAGAAAATTAAAAGCAATCGCTCAGGAGACCAATCTTGATTATTCAATTACACTTCGGAGGTAGTTTTGAAGATTAATATTATTAAAGTTCGTAAACCCACAAGCATAGTTCAAAACTCTTCTATTAAGAATAACGAGGAATTTAATAAATCTAGTTTGGCTTCTTATATTGGAGGAGTTTGGGGAAAAGTAACTAAACAGAATTCAGAAGATGTAACTGTGGATGTCAGAATGAGGAACGGAATTGAATTACGACATATTAAAGTAAGAAGTTTAGAATGGTCAGGATATAATAGTAATAGGGCATTTGGTGAAAGGGATATTCCACCTTTAGATGCAAAAGTGTTTATTATGCTTCCGGATGGTCCAGACAATCTTGATACAGGATTTGTATTTTGTTCTGTAATTGATACTGTGTGGGAGGTAGGAGAAAAGGCAAAAGAAGAATTAGCAGTTTCAGGGGAAGAAAGAGAAAAATTAAAAATAACAGAAGATGGGTGGAAAACAACTAGGGATAAAGATACAGGGAATATAATAATTGAATCACCTGAAGTAACTGATAAAATGATTATAACTCTTGATAGAACAAACAAGGTAATAAAAATCAGTGTAGGAGATATAGAGTGGGAAATCACTAATGCTCAAATAAATGTAGCAGGCAGTTCTAAAAGTTTGGTCACCTATGCAGCTTTGAATACGGCACTTCAAAGCCTTATAACAGCTATCAATACTACTTTTGGCACTAAATTAAATGGAGGAGGTACCGTTGGTACACTCAGTTTAGATATTTCATCTTCTGAAGCACAAAAGGTAAAAACGAGTTAAGAATGGCATTTGTGAAGAATTTGTATAAAAAGTCAATACTCTTTGAAATTGTAAATAGAAAAGATCCATCTATTCCAATAGAGGCTTTTACTCTTACAATACCTCCAGAAACTATGGATATTGAAGAGGAACAGAGAATATCAAGAACTAAGACTTTTGGTGGATTATTTATAGATGATTACGGACCTGACAATCCAAAAATTACAATAGCAGGAAACACAGGTGGATCAGATGTGAGAAGTACTTATGTCCCCTCCTCTCTTGCAGCTTCTGTACCAGAAAAATTAAATGGACGAGAGGCGTTTTTTTATTTTAGAGATCGGATAATGAGATATAAGAATCGGAAAAAGTTTCTTTCGAATTATGCAGATTTTGATTTGATTATTTATGATCTCAGTACAGTTCCAGAAAATTTATCTACATCAACAGAATTTACTCCTAAGAGTGAAGCTGAGGCATATATTGTGTCGTTAGAGAAATTTAAGATGACCAGGAATAAGGAAAAACCTTTTTTCTATAATTACTCAATTGAATTAATAGTAATGAGAACTTTGGGGACTGCATCAGGAATTTTTAGATCTCCGGTATCGAAATCAAATCCCAGGAATCTTATTCAGGATTTGAGAAGAGTAATTGGAACAATTCAAGCTAAATTTACAACTGTGAGAAGTATAAAGGACCAGATAGAAGATGCTATAAATCTTATTGACCAGTTGGCTGAGCAAATTGAATCATTTTTTCAACAGGCTATAGATATAATTACATATCCAACCTCATTGAGTGTTTTGTTGTTTTCCAAGGTGAAAGGTGTTGTTAATACTATTAATGACTTGGGAGAGGATTGGGCAGAAACTAAAGGTATGGTTAAAGAGGATTATTATAGATTGATTTCAATGGCAACTGAATCATTAGCAGCTTCAGCAGCCTTGGTGACATTTGGAAAAACTCCAAGTGCAGCAGGCCGTGGTATTATAAAATATTATACTCAACCTTTACTCGCTGAATCCCCTACAAAAAGATTGGAAGGTCTTACCGAAGAGGAAGCAGAGATACCAGAAAATCTTATGGTTAGATCGATTGTTGAACAAGAAATTGTATATATTTATGGACATATTTCAATAAAAGTCGACACGACTACTTCGTTGGAAAAATTAGCTTTGGAATATTATGGAGACGCATCGCTTCAAGAGTTGATTGCTGTTTATAATAAATTAGAAGATACAACTGACTTGGAAATTGGTTCTACATTGAAAATACCTGTTTTAATTCAGGGAAGTATTTCTTTTAATAATTTTATTTATTCTGAAAATTTAGTTGACATCTACGGTAAAGATATATTGCTCGATAACTTAGGTAATCCTGTTATTGGAGAATTTGGGGATTATCTTACGGTTGAGGGAATTGAGAATATTATACAAGCACTTAATTTACGCTTAAATCAAAGTCTTGGATCCAGATTGAGACTTACAGTTTATGGAATAAGTGCGAGTGTAGGTGGTGCTTCTAATAAATTTGCACCAATTTCTTATATTTTGGTAAACATTAAGGAAACCGTTATGCAGGATCCGAGAGTTAGCGACATATTAAATATTTCACTTAGGGGCGATGGTGATAAACTTTATATTTCTTTTGATGCACATACAATAAAAGTGGGGGACACAGTTCCTTTTAGAGGAGGAATCTAATGGCGTTTTCAATTAAACGATATACAACTATGTTGGATGATATGCTCAATTATATTATAGCTAATCAAAATAAGGTTACTGATTTTAATGAAGGTGGTGTTCTTACAAGCAAATGTGAAGCTTTTTCAAGAGTCATGGAAAATTTATATATTGATACACGGGTGGGTTTTGATCAGGGTTTAATTGAGGTCCCTTTTAATGCTTTTGATTTTACTCAAAAGAGTGGTCAAAAAGCTTCTGGTTCTGTTGTTTTCTCGAGATCCGGTACTACTGGAGAAAAGATAATTCCCATAGGAACCATTATTAGCACTTCTGCTGGTTTGAAATTTATAACAACCTCTTTAGGCACTATATTGGATGGAAATAGTGATTCTGATTCTGTTACAATTCAAGCTGAGGAGACAGGTAAAGATTATGTAGTACCCGCAACTACTATAACTGTGATTTATACGCCAGTATCAGGAGTTGAGACTGTTAGTAATTCTTCTGCAACCAGTGGTGGACTGGATCAGGAAAGTGATGCTGGATATTTGGAACGCTTTCAGGGATTCATAGAAGGATTAGGTAAATCAAATAAGGCGGGATTAAAGAGAGGAGCTGAAGAAGTGACGGGAGTTAGATCTGCTTCTATTGTTGAACATTTTCCTCCGGTAAGTAGTTATAATCTTACTATATATATAGATGATGGTGCAGGTGAGGCTCCTCAGGCACTTATTGATGATGTGATAGAAAAATTAATTGGGGAAGGAACAGAAGAGAAACCAGGTTATAAAGGAGGAGGAATTAATTTAAGAGTCTTAGCACCAACCAAAGTAACTATTAATGTAACGGTAGAAATTACTGATGATGGCTCACTTTCACAGATAGTAGTTGAATATAATATTGAACAAGCCATAAATAATTATATAAATAATCTCGAAATAGGTGATGATATGATTCTGAATAAGTTAAGAGGGGTGATGATGAATAAAGATGGTGTACTTGATATATCTATTACAGACCCCTCGGAAAATACTAGTATCAGCGGTAATCAAATAGCAAGAACCGGTTTGATTATTATAACTTTTGCTTAACAGGGGATTTTGTGAAAAGTATAGTTGAATTAATTAATGAAAGAATGCCTCAAGGACTTAACAAGACAGGAAAAGAGTATGAGGCAATTTGGGGTAAAGTAGACTTCATTCCAGAGGGAACTATTATAGAAAGCAGTGATTATAACTGCGGAGCTATAGCAAACGAGTTAGAGTATTTAAGAGCATATACAAAATATGTTATAAATGCAGTTGATGTGGATGTTGTTGAAGGAATCTTTCTCGAGAAGATTATAAAATTCTTTCTCGATATGAAGCGTGTTTACGATGAAGAGGACAGTAGTTTAAGAAATCGTTTCTTTTCTTTAGTAAGAAGGAATGCAAATAAACGATGGTCTACAAAATGGTCATTTAAAGACGTGTTTTCTTACTTCTTTGATACAGCGAATATTTATGTAATTGAGAATTATATAGAAGATGGTGATGAATTAATTTTAAACGGTGATTTTGAAAGTGTAACAGGGCCTAATTTTGATAATTGGACTAAGGCAGTAAGTGGAAGTTCTTTGATTAATATAAGCACAACAGAAATGTTTCAAGATTCCCGGTGTCCAGAATATAGTATAGATGCGAGCAATAGTGAAGCATCTTTAACTCAAACAATAAATAGTGTAGCAATAGGGGATTATAAATTAAGTTTGTTCCAAAAAGACGATGAAGTGATAACAGATCCTATGGTAAAGGTTAGACTTCAGCGTTCAACAGATAGTTATTATTATAATTTTTCAACCAACGAATGGCAATCCGGAGATACAAGTAAAATTTTTCCAGCTAACGGGACAACTTATGGTTATTCTGGAATATATGTTAATAATGATGTTCAAGCTAATCTTACATTGAAGATCAGTAATGCTGGAACTTCAGGATTAGCATATAAGTTTTATATTGATAGAGTTAGATTCGGGTTATGGAAAACTTATCCATCAATTAAAATACTAATTGTTTCAGCAGGACAAGCTGGTGGATATATGTCTCTCTGGGCAGGGGAAATAGATAATCTAATAGAGAGAGGGGAATGCGAAAGCACAACTTCTCCTATGATTTTCGATGAAACTGTTCCTGTTCTTTCTAATGCACTTTGGGTTAGAGATGGGGCGGAAAAATACTGGGGTGATTATAGTTATAAGTTTACTAAGAATATTGCTTCAGGGACCCAAGCACTAGTAGACTTGGTAGACAACAACCTTACTGATGATTTACATGGTCTTGAAGCTGAGAAACAATACTCATTTATTGCCAGAATTAAAATACCTTCAGGAGGAATCCTAGGATCAGAAATAAAGTTACAAATTCAAGATTATGTTTCTTCCTGGGAAACACAAGAACAAGCTTGTGCATTAACTTATGACGCTTGGCAGTATGTGAAAGTATTGAAAACACTTAGAACAGGAGCAACTGGATTAATTATAAGATTAAAAGCTGAAAGTACAGCAGCCTTAAATGAATATTTCAATGTTGATGATGTGAGAGTTATTGAAGGAGATGTAGGTGATATAGAATTGGCTTCATTCTTTGATAATGATTACATAAGGGGAGCTGGAGGGGGATTTACTTTTGATACGTATGAGAAAATATTGGATAGAATTAAAGAGGCTGGATCAAAATCTGACTTCGAATTTATTAGTAGAAGTGTCTAGGAGGATATAATGGGGCAAATATTAAAAAGCAGATACGATGCTAATGAGGTAGCTAAAAGTGAAGATTTTATTCATGGTGAAACCAGAGAAATAGAGAACTTGAGCACTTTGTTGGAGTATCTATTAAAACCATCTGCTAAAGATGTGATTGTTACTGGAGGCACTGTTAGGGAAAGATCTAGTCCTTCTATGAATGTGGATATTGATTCTATCTTAGCTTTTATAAAAAGTTCTGGAAAGTTTATCCATACAGGTTCAACCTTAGGACCTGTAGCTATCACAGATGGAGGAGCACAAGACAGGATAGATACTTTAGAAGTCAGGTATGTGGAAACCACATACGATAGTCAACAAAGAGCTTATAAAGATCCTACTACTGGTGGTGTTAGTTATCAGGATTTTGACACCAAGACAAGATATGAAATGGAGGCTCAAGTTATTCTGGGCACAGAAGGTGCTGGAGTTGCTCCTGATCACACAGCTGGTTGGATAAAATTAGCGGAAATCGCAGTAGATACTGGAGAGACTACTTCGATATTAGATGCAGATATTGAAAATTGTACTGGAGGCAAGGATAGCGAAGCTACAACAAATTGGACCGCAGAAACAGATGCTACTTTTAGATTAGAGTCCTTGTCAGATATAAAAACAAAATTTAGATTGGGGCACAAAGAAGATGGAGATCATTCAGATGATTTTGTTGAAGGTCGGCATGTAGATTGGGGAACTGGATCGGAGCAAGTAGATGCAGACCTACTCCCTTTAGGGACAAATATTACTCACGCACCAACTGGTGGCACGGCAGCTGGTTTATTAAGCACTCACAAAGTAAGAGCAGCTATTCAGAAGATATTAGATTTATTGATTGATCTTTCTGGTGTCCAAAACGATGCTGTAGTTAACCGTCATATTGGCCCTAATGCTGTGAGAGCATCTGAAGTGGATTTAGGTGTAGATACTGGAGATGTGGATGCGGATGTTCTACCTTTAGGGACAGCAGTAACAAGTAGTCCAGCAGGTGGTACAGCGACTAATTTAGCAAATAGTAGTTTTGTAAG
>SDBV01005083.1_pt1 | contig 18678 bp, 31 predicted proteins | sample 2277081 | NCBI WGS metagenome assembly SDBV01 (sample SAMN10402039, study PRJNA504765) | marine sediment metagenome | isolation source: marine sediment core GS10_PC15, 223 cmbsf | place: Arctic Ocean: Southern Knipovich Ridge | collected 2010
GCTGTAGAGGACTGGCTATCAGACCAGGCTATACGAGTACCAGCTGCGAATAAGCATGGTACATGGACACCTGGTACTATCTATGTTAGGGTAGGTACAGCTGGTACCGGAGTCAATACTATCCTCTTCCGTACATCTGGGTCACTAGCTGGAGGTAGAACTACTAGAGCTACAGTGAATTTAGGTACAGCGAGGGAAGCTACTGCAGCTATTACTTGGACACCTGAGGATGGTCAGTACCTCTGGATAGAGGTCTCAGCTGTTGGAGGTACTCCTCCAAAGAATGGGGTAGCTCAGATAGATGTAGAGGAGGCTATCTATGCCTAGTGTCGTTCGTCCCTATAAGGAAGTTGATCGTGTCAAGGCATTAACCTTAGTAAATAGGGGTGTACTTGATACGCTTACGAATAAGACATTAGTAATAGAGGGTGGTGATACTTTTGGCCTTGTCACCTGGGCGTGGCCTAATCCGTTTGGTAATGACCTGCCCCTCCTGGGTGGCATCGACCTCTCGGACAAGGCTCGTCGTGACCTCTATGATGAACTACTACTGGCCGTTTGTGACGCAGCGTTGGCAGAAGGGCATACACGAGGACAGTCTATCATTAAGGATGAGGCTGTACTAATGCTTATGCAAGCTACCTTCGAGATCACCGTGACGCCGGTAGGGACGAACACCAAGACCGGGAAGCCTGGACACTGGATGATAGAGTTTGACCTGGCACTAAATCGGTCCATCCTTCTGAAGAGGCTAAAGTAGATGACCACGAGGACTTTTATCTCAACGATTGAAGTGCCTATAGAAGGCATTTTCGATGACACCCAGAACTACAGTGGAGCAACTTACGGTTCAGCACGGGCTGCTTATGTCGGAGGTACCAAGACCTTCCTGTTCCGCAGCCTTGTTAACTTCGACGTGTCGGCTATCGCTGCTTATTCGATCAACAGCGCGAGCCTCTGGCTGTATCACTATGTAGTGACTAACACACCGACTGCTCATATCAGTCGTAACACCAGGCCTTCTACCTGGGTCGAGGGCGAAGTCACCTGGCTTGAGTTTTCCAGTGGCAATGCTTGGACAGCTGGGGGTGGAGACGTAGATGACACCACACCCACCGAGGTGACATTCAGCCTAGCGGGTAGTATAGGCTGGCAGGAGATTACCGGGTTGAAGGATCATGTAGACGACGCCATCGCCAGCCGAGGCAACATTGTGGCGCTGAACCTCCATCTCGCAGACCAAGACCCAGGCTTCGATGACGGGCACTATTGGCGTGGTCGTCGGTATGGTTCCCTCATCTGGTACCTAAAGGTTGACTATGAAGGACCAGCAGCAGGTAGAAGACGAACTCCCACACAAGTATTCTAGCTAGTAGAAGGAAAGGAAAGGATATGCGAACGGTTCTCTTTGAACATGTAGTACTACTAGACCGTGAGGGGTGGGGAGCTAGGACAGACCTACCCCGTCTTGGCTATAGTGTAGAACGGACTAGTAGGACCCATGAGATTATCCACCATAGTGTAGCTATTGATGATGATGCTACCCCTAACTTTTGGGAGGATGAGCAAGAAGTTGTATGGAAGATGCGTCAGCTCCAGACTATCCGCCCTGACCTAGGGTTAGATGTACCCTATAACTTCGTAGCTTTCCTCATGCGTAGACCCCATAACTACCTAGTCGTCTGTGAAGGTAGAGGTCTAGATAGAACGGGGGCACATACCCATGGACATAACACCTCAGGTATGGCTCTATGCTTTGAGGGTAACTTTATGATTGATGTGGATGTATCTCCCTGGATGACATATATCAATCTCTTCAGTGGATGGATGCAGAGCAAGCTACCAAACCTTGGTGTAGTACACCCCCAAGGTATGGACATATTCGGCCACCATAACTTTTCTGCTACTGCCTGTCAGGGTCAGTATCTTATAGCGAAGCAGTCAGAGTTTACATTCGAGAGGGAGACTATGCCTACGACACAAGAGAAACTAGACTATGCCCTTAAGGTAGTGAGCCAGCTGGATAAGGAAAGAAGGTTCGCTGTCGCCATAGCTAAGACACTTAAGGAGAGAGCTGAGAAAGCGGTGAAGATACTAGCTCCGCTAAACTAGTCGTTTCCTTTGTATAGAGGGCGTCCCGGGAGAAGGGGCAAGTCTCCTCGCCCCGAACTGCCACCAGCATCGCTCCCGGGACCCCTCACTCTTCTTTATCACCCCTTCCACTTAAACGTCCTGGGCCCAACTTGTTCAATTTCCTCGATGCCAAGACTAGTTAAAGCTACGATGGATTCAGGGCGCTTAGCGGCAGTCCGTGCACCGCGACTAAATGCCATTTGCCAGATGTCTTTCGCATGCATCGCTTGCCCACTCTCCTTTAGGACATCTCTGATTGCCCGCCGGATACTGATAATACCTTTCGGTGCTGTCGGGTTGGAACTGTTCTGTTGGTCTGGGAGTGGCAGCTGTTGAGAATGTATAGATTTTACTGTGGTTGCTTGGCTTCGTAGCTTTTGGAGTTGCTCTAGCTGTATGATGATTGCACCAAGTACAGCATGCTCTTCGCGGAATGATTTTAGTAGAGCCTCGATTGGCTGGGGTCTACTCATTTGTTATACCTCATCCTTTCTCCTTAATCCAAAGAACAATAAGCTTAGTACGTTGTTCTATAGGCATGATTTGTTACCTCATTATTTCTTGTGTTAGAACGCTACATGGTATGATAGACCATAAAGCTAGTTCAGACGCGTAGATTTCGTCCTGGGCGCGTCTCATGGCGTTTCTGACGATGGTTATGGCCATAGCTAGAGCGATACATCGTTATCATTAACGGTTCCATGTGCCATATCCTTTGTTAAACGTAGTGCATTCTCTAGTAAACCTATTTGGGTAAGTATATGATGAGGGCCCTCTCCATAGCCATCGACATTAGTGAATGGCTCTCCCTCTTTATCAACCCCTGCAGAGATTATCATGGCTAGGTCTACCTCTACTTCTTTATCCCTATGAGATATACCTGAGAGAAAGTCTTCCCACGTATTAGTGTCCTCTACCTCATTCTCCCAATCTACCTTACTAGTCTTAGGCGGGGCTATATCATCATCTCCTGTCCAGGTCCAGCCATGCTCGCATACATGTGGAAGAATAGGGTGATCCGATATTCCGGTACAACGACAAACATCTCCTTCTTCATTTAACCCGATATGTCCTACTGATGCTGAACACTGCATCTAGTCCCCCTTCTTTCTAAAGGAGAATCCTTTACTATCTTCATCATCCTTCCAGAGAGAGTCATGTTTACACTGATGTAACGACTCCTCTAATTCATCTCCATGTCCTTCTAGACCTCCAACTCGAATGCATGGACAGAACAATCCTTCCACTAGCTCATGCTCATGATGACAAGATGCTGGACACTTAGTAGCCATTAGTCCTTCTCCTTATCTAGCTGGCGATGGAAGTTAGTTGATAGTGAGGCTGTAAGTGCTGTTCCTACTTCTATACCCGGTATCTCAGTAATCCATAACTTAGAGAAAGCACGTATCTCTACTAAATTAGCCTGGAGGAAAAGCTTATGCTCAATACACCATCTAAGAATTTCCTCATCATCTGTAACCTCAAAGCTTCCTATCTCTCTAATCCCTAGTCCCGGTGCTGGCTCTCGGTTCCCTGTCTTCTCGAAGACCTTAACTGTTAGTTGGCGGAGTTCATCCTCCTTCTCTGCTACCTTCCTACTTATTCTTCCTCGCCGAGATACCAGCTTCTTATTCTTCTCCTCCCACTCCCCCATCGATTCCCGATATTCTACATCCAACTGGCTCTGTCTATCTCTTGCTTTCTGTAGCCTTCTGGCCTTCCTCTTTAGATATGCTATTGAGTACTTCTCCTTTACCAATTGAGTAACCTCCTTAGCTGTATCGTTAGTGGGGTTATCTTACCCATATTCCTCTCTCCTCCGCCTTTGGCTAGCTCTCGCTTTAGGTCTTCAAGTATCTCTACCGCTGTGTAGTCCCTAAGATAGCTACCTCCTTTTCTCTTTATGGGCTTTACGTGTATCTTTGTCTTCCCTCCTCCCTTCTTCCTTATCTCCGTTATCTCCGATGGTGCGAGTAGCGCGAGGTCTTCCACCCTTACGTTTGCCGCTAGCTCTAGAGCCTGGTCTATGATTCTTCGTTCTCCTCTCGTGTATGTAATGGTGGACCCCTCTTTCATCTATCCAAGCTTCCTTGCGACTAATGAGATTACGGAGGTTCTGGCGTACTGCTGCCTCTGGACGTTTACTCCTATGCTCTCTCTTCGCCATAACTACTAGATCCTCATATGTAGATGGGAGAGAGTTAAGAATAAGCTCCATAAGGGTTATCTTCTTAGGTAGCCGATGGTGGAATCTCCTATCAATAAGAGATAGTACTGCAACGAACTGTTCCTGGTCTGGGTCATCTAGATAATCTAGGACAGCTAGTTGTATCTTACTCTCACGATGTAGTAGCCATGCAGAGATTTGTTCAATAGCTTCAAGGTTAATAGGGTTTGTTTTCCATAAGAGATGTGCACCTTTTGGTACTACCAGACCATAGCCTAGTCTGATTACTCTATTCCTTCTCTTCGAGACTTTTCTCTTTCCCTCTATTTCTCTTAGCTTGTTCTCCTGTTCTATATCTTCAGCATCCATCTCGTCTGATAGAGGATATATACCCTTCTCCATTAGAACCACCCACTAGCCCTCATTAGTTCTCTAAGGAACAATGACCAATCCTTAGTAGGTTTCTCTCCCTTTCGTATCTTCTCATAAGCGGGACGCATCTGCTCCTTCCTAATCTTAAGACCCCGACGAAGTATGATTGTATACCAAGCATTGAATGGTGGTTTAAGCTTATTACAGGTAGTAGTAGTTCCGATGGTACACTTACTACATCTACAGACATATGAGTGTAAGGGGGTAAGTGACCTCCAGAATCTTTCCGCTCTATGTCCTGCTTTTCTCTCTCTCTCTTCCTTACTTACTCTAGCTCTAAGAGCTACCTCTTCTTTCTCTTCACTCCCTTTACTCTCTTTCTTTACTCTCTGCTTAGCTCTTACTCTCTCTGTCCTACCAACATACTGTCCTCTAGCTTTAAGATGTTTCCTTATCCTATGTCTTATCTGTCTCAACTCTTTCTTATCACTAGTCTCTTCCTTTAGAGTATATAACTCTTCTAATGTACTATTCATACTCTGCTCCTATAGCTTTAGCTCTCTCTCTCTCTTTCTCTCTCTAATCTTAGTATATGCTAACGGATATCCTATGTCTATAGTCTTATGTAAAGAGAAGTAAAGATAGTCATATATGTATATATATATATATATTATACTAGACCTAGCTCCTTCATCTTATCAAGAGGAATACGAGGAGGAAGGAAGCTCCTCTCCTGGTAGTTATTCCTACTAAGATATGTCGGGAACCTTCTTTCCTCTCCACATTGTCTACAGATTCCCTTAGCAGTAGCGTGCTCTATTCCTTCTTCTATTATCCAATGATGTTTACAATCTGCCATAACGTACAGGACTAAGCAAGACATACACCTTAGCCTTCTCTCCCCTTGCTTTTATCTTAAGGAAGCAGTATGTCTTAGGCTTGTATCCCCATCTCCTTCTAAACTTACGAGCTAGTATCCTTCCTGAGTAGTTAGCATTACATAGAGTAAGGTCTTTCCTAGCTACCTTATGTTCTATACCTAGCTCTCTAAACTCCTTCTGTAATCTACAGATGCTCTTCTTCGGAGACTCATCCTGTATCTCCTCCTTCTCTATAGCTTCTATCTGTACCTTAAGTAGTTTCCTCTTCTGTCTCTGTAGCTTCTTCCTTTCCTTATCTCCTACTGGTAGCTCTGCTATCTCCTTCTCTAGCTCTTTGACAGCGTCCATTTATCCACCTCTTCTCTGATGTATGGTACTAGCTGACTTAGTAGCTTAGGTCTCCACTCCCCTGCTCGTACTATGTCAAACATCTCCTTTCTCTTTAGGTTAAACACTGAGGGGTGGGGGAGAAGAACAAGTGATAGGTTACGCAGGAGTAGCTTTCCCCACTTGTTATATGCTGCATCCCAGTCCGGAGTACCACTGTCCCAAAGCATTCTCCATAGAGTCCCGAGGTCACGTGGAGCTAGTAGACGGGGAACTGAGTCACTCTTATCCCCAAGAATTGAGAGTACCATGGGGATGTGACGGCTATAGAGAGGATTTGATTGGAGAGTTTTAGCGAGACGGTGTTGGAAACTTGCTCTAGTAATCCTTTCACCATGATAGTTATACATCCTCATATACCTACTAGCCTGGAGTAGATCCTTATCTATCCCGAGTACGTTACAGGACTTAAATTTCCATGCCGCTAGTACCACTAGGTCATCTGCTTCTAGTCCTGGTACTTGAGAGAGGGTAAGTCTCGGGTCATCATGGATTATCTCTCTGAAGGAGCGTACCCTTTTCCATGTCTCATGTAGATAAGGATTATCTTTCCTTCTCTTCCTTCTCTCTCCCTTATATTTAGGGTACTGCTCCTCTCTGATAGTCTTCTCCTTACTATCCATCATCACAATGGAGTCCCGTAAGAAGAGAGGAGGCCAGTTAGCTTGTCCCCATCCAGTCATACCAAAGACATGGGTAATATACCCACCATCTACTATGTGGAATGTAGGTAGCTCATCAGTCATGTTGAATCCTAGTATCTGGAGGTAGAAATGTGATAAGAGAACAATCCCTCTTACTGTGTCCTTCTGTTTCTCTACCTAGACAAAAGATACAAAAGCCTATTCCCTCTACATCCATTTCTCCCCACTGACTTTCATCTAGGAGGACTAGGGCTAGGTGTCGTTTAGCTACCGATACCTTCCCTTCTACTTTATACTCCCACATCCTAGCTCCGAATAGTTTTTCAACCCCAATCTTCAATAACAACTTTAGGATTTGGTATGTATAGGTAATTCTAGTAAATCCTTTTTCTCGTTCTGTTAAGTCAGTCATCTCCATAAACCTCCAGAGCTTGATCAATAGCTTTCTTGGCCCTCTTTAGTTTCATCCTAATTCTCTTCAGATCCTTTGTACTAATCATGATTCCGATAGGGCCTTTCCCTTTCGGATGTTCCTTTAACCAATCGAAAGCTTCTTTTAAGGTAAGACTAGGATCCTTCATCTATTCGTGCTGGCCTCCTTCTATACTCCTCTGTTCTCCACTCTGGAAACTTATTCCATAGCTCGTCGGGTACCGGATGTATTCTAGGAAAGCTATTCATCACTGCATTTATCTGGGGCCTAAAGTCTACAGCAGGGTACTCCTTATTCTTAGCTGGCTTCCCTCTCTCAATGGACTGGGCTGCCATCTTAGCTAGCCACTGAGCTACTGGTGGTACTAGCCCCTTACCGAGATGCGCATATCCTTTACTTACACTAACGGGTAGCTCGAACCCCTTAGGGAATCCACATACACTCATTACTTCGCCAAGGGTGAGGACTCTGGGTTCTTCTGGGTGGACTTGTCGGATAGCACCTGTAATTGCTGTAGTGGGTCTATCCCACTGACATCGACGCCACGGGATACCAGGTGACCACGTATTACGCGGACGCTTCTTAGGATCCTTAGGGTATCCAGCCATCCACTGATGTACGTCCCTAAACTTACCACCTTGAGGAACGTAAGGAAAGAGCCAGGAGACCTTCCCTTTAATCTCCGACCCTCTAGGGTCACGGTTCTTAGGTGGCCTCTTCTCGATAGCATCCTGATATGTAAGAATCCCGTGGTCCCGCGGCCTAGGTATTGAGAGTCGTACTTTATGCGCAATGAGGTGATAGCGTATCCTACGCTGAGGAGACCCATGAAGAATAGCACCAGTCCATAGTTCCGTAATCGCATAGCCTCTCTTTAACCATCCTTCCTTTATCCAGTCTACTATCTCTACTCCTACTCTCCTAAACGCTGGAACACTCTCAGTGATCCATATAGTAGGTTCGGTCTTCCACCCCACCTTGGCAGCATCCCGGACCTTGTTAACTTTAGGGTTAGTTCTCCAACTGTCACCTCCCTTACCGATGGGGGAGAAGGGTGCACATGGAGGGGCACAGTACATAAAGTCAATACTATCAAGTACTGGCCAGCTATCTTTCGGGTAATGTATAGGTGTCTCTGGAAAATTATGTTCAAGAGTTTCATGTCCAAAGTCTCCATCTGTTAGATGTGCTGCTATATCAAAGTACTTATCTACTCCTACTGAGAATCCTCCAGCTGAGATGTATACTCCTACTGCTTTCATACTGTACTAAACTCCTCCTCTCTCTTCGGGTTATAGTTCTCGTTCGTATTCTCACATGCTGCCCAGTTCTGCCCTATAACTAACTCCCCTACTACAGGTAGGTCTGTCCAGAAGTGTAAGCTACTAAGTACCGAATCTTCATAGAGTATCTGGAATGCTTGTTCCATAATACCACTTAAATCAGCTACTTCATCAGGGTAGATATCAAACATGATAGCATCGTGAATAGTGATGATAGGTAATGTCTTTAACTTCCTCTCTTCTAGTAAGGAGAAGGTAATATCAAGGAGCTTGAGTAAGATGTCAGATGCTAGCTGTTGAATGGGTGTATTGACTATCTTCCTACTAGCTCCACGATTACCCTCTACCCTAATGAGGTCCTCTATGTCTCGTATCCTACCAAGATAGCCTTTGATTCTCTGACTACGTAAGTCACGATAGATACTTCTCTTAAACCCTCTGTCTAGTACAGCATATTCCTTCCAGAATATATCTTGTATTCTCTGTATCTCCTTTTGTGGGAATCCAGACTTCTCTGCTATACCTTTAGCTGTCCCTCCGTAGAGACATGCCCCGAATGTTACAGCTTTACTCTTCTTTCTCTGGGTAGCTGTAACTGTCTCTCTAGGTATCCCGTATACTCGACTAGCGATGGTATAGTGTACATCGTCTGTACGTAGAGCTTCAGCTAGCTTAGGGTCACCGTGTAGCCATGTCGCAGCTCTAAGCTCTACCTGCGATAAGTCTAGTAGTCCAATGAGTCCACCATCATCTTCCCAGCGACTAGTGTAGAGAGTCTTCAATGGTCCTAGTCTAGTTACTTGCTGGAGATTAGGACCTTTCATACTAGGTCTACCCGTACTAGTCGAGGTGATGATAAGACGGGGATGGAGGAATGAATGTTCAGGTGTTAGTATCCCCCAATACTTCTCTAGGAAAGCTAGCTCCTTATCAATAGCTCTCCACTCTAGGAGTATCTTTGCTTCCTTATATATAGGAGCCAAGGTTAACAGTACAGCTTCCTTAACAGAGTATCCCGTCTTAGTCTTACTTCGTAAGGGTATAGCTCTCTCCTTAAAGAGTTTAGCTACTTGGATAGGACTATTCCAGTTAATCGTTCCCCAGCTCTGAAGCTCTTGTTCTAGATCCTCTCTTTTCTTCTGTACCTTATCCCGAATGTTCATAGTCTGAAGGGCATCGATATGTACTCCCTTCCGATACATCATTGCTATCCGAGGTATAAGGCTATGAAGAGTCTTAAGGATAGGTATCTTCTCTTCCTTAACTCTTGGTCTGAAGACCTTCAGTAATTCCTTAGTAGAGAGTACATCCTCCCCGAGATATGCTTCATCCTCTGTACTACCAAACGCTCTACTACCTGGACGATTAGTATGGAGGGTAGTGAGATGCTTTAGAGCTAGTGACTTACCCAGGTCAGTAACCCTACTCTTCTCATCCTCCCAATCTCCCTTACCTTCTCCGAGACAGTAAGCTATCACCATGGTGTCTAGTACCCGGGGTAGCCATGCTGCCTTAGCACTCTCATTTATCTGAGCTATATCAAAGATCAGATTATGACCTACGATGATAGGCTTTAGTCTACGGAAGAAAGTAATGAGCCAGCGTAAGTCTCGTTTACTAGGATTATGGATAATGTGTACTATGTTAGACCTATCAGTACCAAGACCTATCATCGTTATCTTAGTGCCTAGCTCTAGTCCTTCTGCCTCTATGTCAAGGTATATTCTAGGAACATCCTTATAGAAGTCATGAATCTCTAGGTCTTCTATGTCCTCTACATCATAGGTGATAGGTGGAGTAGGATCTGGTAACTCGAAGTACCTTTCTATATCTCTTATCTGTATCTTGCTTAGCGAGTGATGCCTAGCTATAGCAGAGAAGTGGTATGTCGGTACTACATGAGAGTTAAGCTCAGGGTTAAAGAAGAGAGTACCGTGGTCTTCCTTCATGCTAGTAAATGAGGGACAGAGTATACGAGCAGGTATATCCCCTAGTGCTAGTATTCTCTTAGGTCTTACTAACTCTATCTCCTCTTTAAGATGAGGATACTCCTGTCTTACTAGGTCTATCGGTGGCTTCTTCCCTGAAGGGAAGGGTTCTCTTAATAGGTTAGTAAGGTAGACCTTCTCTCCTGACAGTTCGATTATCTTCTCGACTACCTTATGTGACCTAGCTCCAAAGGGTTCATTAGCTCTACTACTAGGTCTACTCTTCGAGGGAGCTATACCTACGAACATATAGTCACAAGGTATGGGACCCTTACCATAGAGGGCTTCTTCCCTAGCTGGTGATAGGTCTACATATACCCGTGATAGTTTCTTCACGGAGTTTTCCACTCTTTAACCTCAATAAGTATTCCTTCATCATCATCGTGCGGATAATAACCACACTGTAATGTAGATAGTATCCGGCGATAGAGAGCTAGTTCAGCTCCAGCATCAAAGGGATATACTTTACCTGTACTCTCTCTCCTATCTAGTACTTCTTGAATAGGAGGAAGAAGGAGATAGAAAGTAAATCGGATAGACTCATTGACATAGAATCCTCTATCCTTAAAGTTTTGTCCTATCACTTGTATCAAGTCGTTCAAGCTCTCTCGGTGATGCTCAATAATATCTGAGGAGAAGAATCCTTGTTGTCTTAGGCTATCATAAACTAAGGTAGAGAACCAGAATCTATCGAGAGCAATATATCCATACTGTTCTTCACAGACGATGTTATAGATGGCGGCCATATCCCTAGCATATGAGGGTAGTGGGCTACCATGGTCACGAGGTAGTTCCAGACCATTAGATAAGTTGATATATCCCTCATCCCAGCTCTCTTCTATCTGCTTGAGGACAGTACTCTTTCCACTACCGGCTGGTCCCTCAAGAACGATGACTTCCATTCGTAGATACCTCCCACTTAATAGAATACTTACCACAAGTACAGGTGAGCTTAGGTCGTAGGGTTAGACAGATTGAAATCTCACCATATCGGTTCAAGACTTTATCTGTCTTATCCTCTGCATCCTTTGGATGCTCTATAAAGTTACAACCTACTGGACCTGTTATAGTTTCCATCTGAAGAATTCCTCTAGTGTTATCCTCTCTCTATCCTCTCTCGGTACCTCATCAGGGTCCTTATCCTCTTCTAGTTTTTCTACGCCCTCTACTAAAAGGAATTTTGATTTCCTTATCGTTCTCTTTAGCTGAGAGAGTAGACCTATATCTGTCCATACATCTCCATCAGGACAGAGTATAGCTGTCTTACCGCGTAGCTTATCAAGCTGACTAGTACTAGGGATACCGAATGTGCATACATCCTTCTTATACCGTACATCATACGGTCCTTCTACTAGTCGTATCCTTGAACATATCTCATTCCCTACATATCCAAAGCCTCTCTTCCCCATCATCTTCTTCCTACCCGTCTCAGCATTCACTATGACTAGACCGATAACCTTACCCCCTCTTCGTCTAGATAGGAATACATCATAGAAACCCTGAGTAGTTAGGAGATGATACCTATCTATCCTTGTCTTTCTTAGAGATGCGGGACCAGGTAGTAGGTCTTTATGTACCTTTCTCCAGTTCTTCTTCCTCTCCTTAGTTACTTCTACTACTCCCCACTCCTTACCATAGTGATTCATCATGGAGATAAACTCACCTACCTTTAGCTTACCTCCACGTCCACATCTCATACAGTGGTAGAGTCCTTCTCCATTAACAGAGAGATGGGCTTTATCTAGGTTCTTCTGGCTATCCCCACAGAACCAACACCGTAGCCATAGCTCCCCACTAGAGAAAGTCCCCACTTTAGCTGTCATGGTTACCTGATTTTAGTAGTAGGGTAGAGTCCCTTAATATTCCTAGCAAAGAATGAACCAGGGGAATCTGAGGATATGAGAAGTTTAGCTGTCCCTTCTGGTACACCTGCGTACTCATAGACTCCACCTTTATGAAACTCTACTCGTAATGTACCTGCCTCCCATCCTACTAGCTTGATGTTCGTACTATCTACTGCTTGCATCTCCACTTTTAGATTCTCCCCTCTCTGCTGCATCCCAACCTACTACATAGCTAGGTTCATGGTGTCCTGCTCCATTCAACAATGCCCAGTACTTCCAGGGCTGGAGCCATCGTATCAGTTTCCTTACATATTTCATTGAAGAGCTTCCTCTCTTTCTCTCTTTTGTTCTTTAGCCTTCCGATGGTATACTCTAGTCTTAGCACATGAAAGACACGTCCCTTCCTCTTCTTCTTCCACCATTATTGCAGGACCAACACCCGTAGTAGGTAAGCCGCATTCAGTATAGTTGGCATAACGTAAACCCCCTTGACCACTACCAATAATAGCTCCCAGATGCTTAATCTTCATTCCCAGTCCTCCTCTTCCTCCTCTAGATACGAGTCACTAAATTCTAGTGTCTCGAAGTCATAACCATAGGCTACCTCCTGGTCTGGTACTCCAAAGCGATTCTTTAGTGATATCATGCGTAATCTCTTGAATCCTGTCTTCTGTATTCCTATTACCATATCAGCAAGCCATGCCTTCTCCCAACTCTCAGCTAAGCTAGCTAGTGTGAGCTTACCCTTCGATGCTCTGTTAGGTTGACTAGCTACTACGACCAGCTGTGTCTGTTTCTGCTCCTTAATACGTACACACTCACGATAGATAGAGCCAAGCTCGAAGCGTCTATTCTCTGCTGCTAGTCCTGGCATAGTATCTGGAGAGTCTAGGAAGACTACTCTTCTCTCCTTATTATTCCCTCCTCTATCCCTATCCCTAAGACGTTCCATTATCTCAGGCATAGATACCCCGCCTGTTACTAGTAGGTCCCTCTTCCCGAACTTCATCCTCTCAAACGCTGGCTTCATTCTAGAGAGCATGAGACTTTGAGGTAGCTCCTGCTCAAAGAAGATGATGTTCCACTTAGGGTGTGTCCTCTTTATCATCTCAGCTAAGCTAATCATGGTAGAGGTCTTACCACCTCCAGGATGAGCCATGAGAGTTAGTAGTCCCTTATATAGACCACCCGTTACTAAGTCTAGGGGTTCAAACCCTGACTCCCACTTCTGAACCTCTCTTATCTTCTTTACCTTACCTAACTTTACCTCTTCTCTCCCTACCATAGCATCATCATCGGTAGAGAGGAAAGCATTAAGCATTGCTAGTACTCTCATCCTATCGTTAAGGTTTAGGTCATCTAATCCATCGGCTCCTTCTACCTCCTTAGTTATGAGTAAGCGGAACTCCTCAGCCGAAGCTGCACCATACCTCTTACCTTTCTTAGCTAGCTTACGTAGCTCCTCAATAGGTATGTCTAAAGAACTAGCAGCTCCACCTATACCATAACGACAAGCCTGGATTATCTCTATCTGAGATACATACCTACGAAGAGTACGAGGTATCTCAGGTGTTCTCCCTCTTAGCTTTGCGCTTAGGTATATTAGTCTTGCTAGTCTTTTTGGTGTCACGTACTACGCTCCTTGCTACTAGAAATGAGAGTACCGCTGCATCCTTAAGGTCTGATGACATCATCGTATTCTTTCTGATGTCAGGGAAGATAGCCCATACCCTAGACTTCTCCATCCTGGTATTACCACCTAGCTTTCTGCGTAGTGTAGCTGGTGAAATGAAGATAACGGGTAGACCTAATAACTCTAGTGTTCTAGATAGATACCCGGCTAGGTATGCTAGCTTTACCGCTGAGTCTCTTCTACCCCAGTATACAGACTTCGGATCCCAGTCTATACCAATAGGTCTATGCTTCAGGTCTAGCTTACGTAGCTCATGGTAGAGCTTCAGACAGAACTTCCTTATCCGTAATGCACTACTCTTAGTTGTTAGTCCTCCTTCCTTAGCTGTCCACTCATAGACTAGTTCATGCTTACGGAGTTTAGGTATCTTCCCAGAGAAATCCCATGTTGCACTAATGATGGCACCATGACGTAGAGCTAGGTCCATCCCATACACTGTAGCTTTAGTCTTCTTCCGTTTCACTTACTCCTCCTTGTCTTTCTAGGCCAGACCTCTATAGACTTAATAGCAATACGAGGAATAGTAGAAATACAGCCATAGTTTCCTAAGTCCTCATCCTCTTCTTCGTGATAGTCTAGACTTTCAGCTACTGCTATCCAGTGTTCCTCTTCCTTGATCAAATAACCTTGAGTCATAATATTGCAAGGAGTAGGTATCTTCCTAGCCATACTCTTCCAGCCATGACTACCCGAACAGTCTATCCAAAATACTTCTACTCTATCGGGTAAGGACTCTCTCTCAGGCATCTTCACTAGTATATCTCCTCATCTACGAACATATGCAATGAGGTAATGAAGTGAGTGAAGTACCCTAGCTTAATCTTTGGAGAGAAGTCCTTCGGAGATTCTAGAGAACTAGAGGTATTAATCCTATCTAATAGTACTCGCTGGAACTCTCTAGCTAGCCAGACATCTGAAAGCCAGTACCGTTGGTAGTCACATGACCTCTGGAGATAGACCATGTGAAGATGAAGAGTACCACCGATGTCTCGGATTAAGAACTGGTATCCTAAACTACATGGTACTCTCTTATCTCTTGGCACCGAGTAGTAGTCCTCCTTATCCCAAATACTCCAATATGCTCGGCGAGTAGTAGGATTCTTCTGGAGAATACCTGCTAGTATGGGTAAAGCAAAAGCTAACCTATCAGCATAGGTGTAATCTGATTCACCCTCAGGCTCTACTAACTTACTTAACTCAGGATGAGCCAATTCTGTAAGAGCTCCGGGTCGCCAGTGTAGTCTAGCTCTCCGCTCTATCTCTAGCCAATCCATCCACCTCTCTACCTCATCTACCTGAGGTAGTAGGTTCTCATCCTTCGCTATTTTTACTAGCTCACTAGGTAAAAGGGGAATATCCTTAAGGGTATAGCTATAGAACATAGCCTCCTGTACTGTATGCTCTGCCTCTATCCCTTGTACCGATGCACTAGCCTCAGCAGGGCTCTTAGAGATGTCCCTCTTTATCTCTGAAGCTGCCTCTCCCATTGTCTCATAGACTTTCATTAGTTTTCTCCTGGGGGCGAGTAAACATCATCTTTATTCCAAGACCACTTATGAATACATCTATGATGTTTAGATGAACTGTGGGTATCAAGGATACAGGAACATATCTTATTATTGTGTATATCAGCTCGTTCTTTACATTTCATGGTCGTAAGCTCCATCTACGATACGTCCTGGACGCCATGAGAGCGTCCTGGTGGCGTTTACTATGGTATAGTAGTACATCGTACCATCATGCGTCTCACATGCTCTCTCGTCGCTCTCATAATGTCTTTCTTCCAGCTCATTCAACCGTTCATTTACTAGGTTAGGCCAGTTACTCGAATAGCCTATTGCTAAAGCTATTACTGTTAGCCAGACAGCAGTAGCCGCAAATCCGAATGCTGCACCACCTAATATCGACCATCTTCCAAGTTCACTATGTTTCTTCTCATGTAGTTCATCTGCTTTCCTTATCTCGTTAGCTATGAGTGAGCGAACTTCTCCTTCTTTCATCTTCTATCTCTCTCCTTTCTAGTAATTGCTCTTATGGTATCACTTGTACCACAACCAGCCCTCAGAAGCCCTCAGACACCAGAAGCATTTCCAGCATCGGCATAAGCTCTTATGTTTACGGAGCATGTGTTCCCAGGTCATGTGTAAGAAGTTCATTAGTAGTTGCTCTTCAGCCTAAACTTTAGTACCTCATCCTTAGCTATGAAGTAGTGCCAGAACTGGTCCCAGTCATCGAAAGAGCTAAAGATGACATGAGCCGTAGTTCTTATGAGTTCCTTAAGGTCCTTAGCTCCAGCGAAGTAGACATCCTGGGCATGATTCATCCAACTACGGTTACGGAGATGGTCAGTAAACAGAGCGAAGCCATAAGCTATCGCACCAAGCTCCTGACCTAACACAGTACTAGTTCTTATACCCTGAAAGACAGTATCCCTTTGTGCTAGCTCATAGAGCATCTCCTTCATCTCTATTATCGGGATAGATACATACCTATCTAGCATAGGTATCTCTAAGAGGAAGAAGAAGGCATCCATCAGTTCCTCTAGTACATGTTCCTCATCGCTAGCTTCTACGGCCTCACCATACTCTTCGATGATGCGGAACATCGTTAGACGTAGAGTATCCTGTCCTGGAGGTTGGTCAAAGCGGGTAATATAGTGAATAATACCCTTCTCTACCTCTCTCTTAAGGAAAGAATCCCCTGTAAAGCGTCTTCTCTGAAGTAGTCCTTCCCATACTTGAGGATCATTCGGGTCAGCATCTACTTGTTGAGGCCAACAATCTTTGATATTAACCATTGAGCTGGTCTACCTCCACATCTTTTGACATAAGTAAAGTGGTCATTCGTAAGCCTATTCGAGGATCCTTATACCTAGACTCCCATACTACTCGGTTAATACCTACCCTTAGAATTACTTTAGTGCATTCGAGACAGGGGAGATGAGTAGTGTAGAGAGTCTCAGGTAGCTGAGCTTTAAGGATAGCATTAAGTTCAGCATGTATTACCCAGAGACAATGCCCCTCTTTATCTTCCTGACATATTCCTTCTGGTCTATCAACACAGTGGCTTACATTAGGTGGAGCACCATTATATCCTGTGGTTAATTCTCCCCCTCTACCGATAGCTACAGCTCCGACTCTCTGCTTCGGACATGTACTACGTAGTGCTGCAGCTCTAGCTATCCCCATATAGTACTCGTCACGGGATAGTCTATCTACCACCCCTCTTCCTCCTCATCCTCATCATCTTCCTCGCCATTGTCATCCCGAGACTTACCCTTCTTACTACCCTTCTTTCCTTTCTTCCCTTTCTTCGTCTTACCAGTCTCCTTCTTCGCTGACTCGTCCCTCTCCTTACTTTCCTTCTCAATCTCTTCGACAGCTTCCTCTAGTGTAAGCTCGTTCTCCTCATAGTCTTCTGGTATGTCTACTTCCTTACGTGAGGGCATAACAGTATATGAAGTCTGTAAGAGCTTACCGCTCTTAGAGATAGTAACACCATGCGCATCTTCCCCAGAGAGAAGGTCATACCCCTCATCAAGGATGTTAAAGATACCCTTCAGTGCTGACTTCGGGATGACTACGTATTCAAGCTTAGTCTCTTCTAGTCCTAGAGGTATAGCTCGCATGAGTTTCTTCGCTCGGGGATTCCCTTCCCACATCGTAGTAACATCCGCATACCAAGACTTATCATCCTTCGAGTCTTCAGGTATAATACGGAATCGGTTCTTACCATCCTTAAGGAAGTAGCCAGAGCCCCCACCCTGACTCTCTAATTCATCTGCTAGTTCTCCCCAGTTAGTCTTCTGTCGCTTCTTACCCTTCTTACTTTTCTTAGTCACTATGTTCTTCTCCTTACCTTATTCTCAATAAGTCTTTCATCAGCTTCAGACTCTCCAGAGATTAGTTTCATCGGAAACCCATGACTCTTCATCACCTCCTCTACAGTATACTCTTCATTACAAACTGGACAGATGTAGTTTCCTTCAATCTCCTTAAAGCAAGGGAGTAGACCACAACATGTCATCCCTAGTAGTACAGCTCGGTCTCCTTTCTTCCTTTCTTTCCATAGCCGAGACAACCAGTCACTTAGAGTATAGTCCTGGTAGAGTCCGTCTAGCTTTTCTAGCTCTAGCATCTCATAGACTATCGCAACTAGGACTTAGAGAATCTAGGAAATAGAACGGGCTCTAATTCTCTCCAGAGATTCTTCCATCCCTTGATTCTCTTAAACTTATGAACCCTCTCTCTTTTCCATAGCTTCTTAGGACTATGCCACTTAGCTATACGTACTGTACCATCCTCAGAGATGGTAGCTTGACTAATGATGGCCCCTATTGGGGACTTACTCTTATCCTTCATGAACACTGTGATACGATATTCTCTCATGTCTCCTTTCTCCTTCATCCAATCTAGTTCCTCATCAGTACAGCTGTCACAGACTCGAAACCAGTCTCTATCCTCATCTCTCCAACTTCCGATATGAAAGTTGGAGAAACTCTTAGCTGGAGAACCACAGATTACACAGTCATACACTTAGATATGATACCGCTTAAAGTTTTTAGTGATTATCTTCTTCGTCTCGAAGATGCTACTCCAGCAGTCTCCTGTATGGTTTTCCTTCTTTACGAAGATTCCTTCTACTTGCCAACAACGAATGCAGTACTTCTCTTCTTCAGTCATGTCTTTCCTCCAGAATAGAGAGGAGGGGACTAGCAGCGGTGGTAGCTAGTCCCCTCCTCGGGTAGACGTTGAGGTTAGATGCTGTTAGAAGTCCTCGTCCTCGTCTTCATCTTCATCCTCGTCTTCATCTTCCTCTTCGTCTTCGTCCTCTTCCTCATCCTCTGCCTCCTC
>SDBV01005084.1_pt1 | contig 18674 bp, 18 predicted proteins | sample 2277081 | NCBI WGS metagenome assembly SDBV01 (sample SAMN10402039, study PRJNA504765) | marine sediment metagenome | isolation source: marine sediment core GS10_PC15, 223 cmbsf | place: Arctic Ocean: Southern Knipovich Ridge | collected 2010
CTATTTCGTCGACCTCGCGGGGGATGAGTCCGTAGACGCGGGTCCGGCCGGGGAGAGAAAGATCCCATCCGTCGTGGGTCGTCTTGCTCGCGGTGAGGCCGGCTGTTTGGAGGGCGGCAACCAAAACGGCGTCTGCGTCGTCCAGCGGGGCGCCGCCCGGAGGTCGAAAGGTGATTGTGATTGCGTGCGCCGGGCGCCTGCGCGCCATTTCCGGGAGCCAGATCATGCCGTGAGTATGAGGGGGTCGGGTGTGCGGCGTCAAAATTCTTCATTGGAATTCGTTTAAGTCATTTATTTTCAATCTGTTAAGAAATTTTCGTCTAAGGGAGAGAAGTGGGGGAGGGCCGCCTTGGGTGGGCGGGACGATATACTCGGCCGGAACTCTGGAATAGGGGGGAGCGATGGACGACAGCCGACTTCAGCCGAAGAGCCGGGTACTGATGATGCCGCGGGACACCAACCCCGCCGGCACGATCTTTGGTGGCGTGATTCTCTCCTACATGGATCAGGCGGGGGCCGAGGAAGCGCTGTGCCATGGCGCCCGAAGGGTGGTCACGGTGGCGATGAACGAGGTCGTCTTTCATGAGCCGGTTTTTGTCGGCGATCTCGTCTCCTTCTTTACCAGCTTCGTTCGGGTCGGGCGTACGTCGATCACCGTGCGGGTGATGGTGAGCGCCGCACGACGTTGGGACCGCGAGGAGCACGTCGACGTGACGGAGGCAGAGATCACCTATGTCAACGTCGACGACAACCACCAACCGACACCGGTCGCGGCGGAGGGCTCCAACCGAGATGGATGACCCCGGGATTCGGACGCTGCTCGAGCGAGCGGTCGGGTCGGGAGTCGCTCCGGGGATGGTCGCGCGGTGGGGGAGGGTCGGCGCTGAGCCTCGGAACGTGGTGGTCGGGTCCGCACGCCTGACGCCGATCCGCGAGGCGGTGAGCGATCGAACGTGGTTTGACCTCGCCTCGCTCACCAAACCGCTGGTGACGACGACTCTGATACTGATCGCCTTTCGAGAGCGTCTATTGAAGATCTCGACACAGGTCGGGGAGGTGCTGTGCGAGGTGCGGGGTACCGATGTCGGGGATCTGGACATCGGCCAACTGCTGACGCACACCTCCGGTCTGCCGGCGTGGTCGCCACTCTACTGCCTCGCGGAAGGGGATCCCGATCGTCTGGCGGAACGTCTCGGCTCCGTGCGCCTTCCACAGCGACCGGGAGACGAGGTGGTGTACTCCTGTGTCGGATTCGTGATTCTCGGGATGATGCTCGAGCGGACCTTTGGATCGCCCCTCGCTTCGATCTTCCGGGATCGAGTCACGGGGAAGTTGGGGATCGAGGACGAGCTCGGTTTTTCCCCAAATCCTGTGATTATTTCGGTGAGCGGTGGGGCGGCTTCCCCGGTCGTTGAAGAACGTCTGGTCACCGAACTCGGGTTGGACCGACGATGGATTCCGCCGATGGCGCCGGGTCTTCCGGATGACGGCAACGCGCGCTTTCTGGGTGGTGCGGCAGGGAACGCGGGACTCTTCGGTACCGCGACTGGGGTTTTTCGCCTGGCGAAAGAATTTCTCGGCAGGGGAGGGACGCTGCTCGATCGTGAGGAGATCGAGATCGCGACCACCCTTCAGACGAAGGGCCTCGAACAGGCCAGGGGACCAGCCCGCATTTCTCACCAGCTTTCTGCTCCGGCCAGCGATGCACCGCACACAGCGGGGTTTTCTCGCTTCGGGGTGCTCGACGTACTGTCAAGTACGACTCCGCGCCCCTCAGATCGAAAACCCCACTGGGCACGGCACCTCGCCGGCCTCGCGACGAAAGCTGGTGAGAAACGCGGGCTAGGATGGCAGCTCGCATCGTCGCCCGGCTGCTCCGCAGGTCCATCACTATTGTCGGAGGCCTTCGGACATACCGGCTTTACCGGGGTCTCGGTGTGGATCGATCCCGAAATCGAGGCGGTATTCGTCCTGGTCACAAACCGCAATCACCCCGGTCAACGCGAGAACGACCTTCATCCGCTGCGGCGACGATTCCACGCACTGGCACGACAGTCGTTAGGATGAATGTCGGCATGCCGACAACACCACAGTTTTGAGTTATGAGTTTTTAGTTTTGAGTTGTTACCCGTTTACCCCAGGTACTCCGGATGGGATGGGGGTCGAAACTCAAAACTCAAAACTAAGAACTCCGCTATTAGGTTCTGAGGTCGGTGAGGCGGTTGATGCCAAACAGCAGCGCGAGAACAAACGGCGCCCACGCACCGACAAGGGGAGGGAGGATTTCCACCTCCCCCAACTTCCCGAATAGCGCCACGAGAACGGTGTAGGCGATCCCGAGCACGAGGGCGATGGCAATCCCCTGCATCGCACTCGTCCGGCGGCCGCCGCGGCTGAGGCCAAATGGCAACGCCAACAAGACCATGACAAACGCCGACAGGGGATAGGTGAGCTTCTGATGCCAACGAACGATGAGATTGCTGGGGCGGTACCCGGAATCGATGAGCTCATGGATGTACTCTCCGAGTTCGCCGATCGACATTTCCGAAGGCGTTCGGTACTCCCGTCCGAAGTACTCCGGGCCCTCTGAAATGTTGAGCTTCATGGGGCCGGTGATTCGTCTGAACTCGTCGGTGCCGTCCGGGTATATTTGTCGGAACCAACCCGAATCGGCGATCCACTCGCCATCGATGTTTCGTGCTCTCCTGGTGTAGAGGTGGAAGCGGAGGTTCATGTCCTCGTCAATTCTGAAGACGGTGAAGCGGATCAAGGTCTCGGAAGCCGAGTCGTAGCGGAGGAAATTGTACAGCGTCTCGTCGTCACGGGACATCAGCCACTGGCGATCGCTGGATCGGTAGGAGCGTGTCCCTTCGCGTCCCATGATCTGATCCCGTAGTCGTATCGCCTCGCGGTTGGCGTTGGGCACCACGATTTCTCCGAGCACCCACAGACCCGCGGCGGACAGTGCCGCAATGAGAAGAATCGGGACAATCAGACGGAAGAGCGAGATCCCTGCGGCCTTGAGGGCCGTGAGCTCCTGTTGACGCTCGAGCACGGTCAGCAGAATGAGCACCGCGATCATCAGCGCCATCGGGGTGACGTCGAGAAAGACCTGCGGTACGAGGTTTGCGTAGTACGCCAGGATGACATCGGCGGGCGCGTTGTTCTTTGCGATGTCCTCGACGCGATCGCTGAGATCAATGACGATGTAGAGCATGGCGGAGCTTCCGAGAACCAGAAGCAGGGGAGGCAGGAGGCGGCGGCTGATGTAGCGGTCGAAGAGAGCCGGGAATCGGGTTGCGTATCGTCTTCGTTGCACGTTCAGGGGAATGCTCCCGCTGAGTGGAGACGCGGCGCCCCCATGGAGGCGGCGTTGCTGCCGGTACTCACGCCACGACCGCCACCATCGGACCCCGCGCCCAACAAGACCTCCGCCGCCTTCGCGCTCTCCCAACCACCGGCTCATTCGTCGCATGAGGACGATGGCCACGATCATGAGTACGATATTCGGAAGCCAGATCCCGACCCACGGTGGCACTCGTCCCTCGATCGCCAACATCTCACCCTGGTTGCCGACCAGGTAGTAGGTCAACACGACGCCAATCGAGACCACAAATCCGCGGCCGCGACCCCCCGAACGGGCGCCCACCCCCAACGGCAGAGCGAGGAACGCGAAGACCGTGCACGCGAACGGAATCGCCAGTCTCTTGTTGAGCTCAATGGACGCCATGCGTCGCCGCAACACCCTGTCCTCTTCGGATTTCGCCTCCGCGTCGGCGCCCTCGACCGTGCCGCCACGCACAATAGACACCAGATCCCCGGTGTTTCTCTCTCCTATGCTGAGTCGGTAGCGAACCTTGCCCTGGCCCTCGGTGATTGGCCTGATGAGCTGCGAACGGTTGCGGTTGACCCGGTAGGTCTCTGGTTCGGCCCGCATGAATTGATGGGTCACAACATCCTCGAGCCGAATCCACTGTTCCATTTCCGGCGGCTCACCCGAGGTCAGATTGGCGTCCACCATCTCCGGCAGACCCGCCGTTACCATCTGTCCCCGTTTGGCCAACGTCAGCCGTTCCTCACCGGGACTGCTGCTGTCGAAGAACAGAATGTCACGCCACTCACCCGTATCCTTGTCCACCTCTTTGACATAGAGAAGGACGTTTGGGATCTCCTCGTGAAACACCCCCGGATCGATTCGCCCGAGGTTTTTGGCACTGGCGAAGAGACGCACTTTCAGTTCTCTCAGATCGCGGCTCGATCGGGGGATGACATCGAGGTACAGGTAGCCGTTCAATGCGGTCAGGAGCAAACCGAGGATGACGATCGGCCGCAGCAATCGGCGGATCGGAATCCCGCCGGCCTGGAGGGCCACGAGCTCGTTGTCGGCGTTCATCCGCCCGACCGCGAGCAGGACTCCGAAGAGGAAGCTCATCGGTATCGTCAATATGATGACGTGTGGAATGGTGATCAGGAGCACCTTGCCGGCGTCTGCCAATGACAGGCCGCGAACGAGCACCTGCTCGATGAGGCTGTAGATTCCTCGCATGATCACGAGAAAGGTATAGGTGATGAACCCGAGGATGGTCGGTGGCACCACCTCGCGGATCACCAGCCGATCGACGACACCGAAGAGCTTCACCGGCGTCGCCATCCGAGCGATTGAGCGTGAGACTGAGTTAGCCCGCATTTCTCACCAGCTTCCGGCTGCGGCCGGCGATGCACCACACCCAGCGGAGTTTTCTCGCGTTGGGGTGCTCGACGTACTAGTGAGTACGACTCCGCGCCCCGCGAGGCCCGGCCGGAGCCCCCAGCGTCGTCCGTTGCGTGCGCCATGGCCCCGGATTCTAGGCGCCGCGACGAAGGCGATGTCTCTCCATCGCCTAGGCGAGGCAACAACGAAGACGGGGCCATGCCGCCGCAACCCTTCGGGCCGATGGGGATCGCGGCCGATCTCTTCGTTGCTTGTCGTCGATGATGCTCGGGCATCGACCTCGGCTCGCAAGCCCCATCGGCGGACGGCACTGGGGGCTCCAGCCGGGCCTCTTGGTCGAAAACTCCGCTGGGCGCCGCACCTCGCCGCCCTCGCGACGAAAGCTGGTGAGAAAAGCGCACTGTCATCTGATGAATTCTACACAATAAACGGGGGGGAGTGTATCCACAGCTTTTCCACAGGGGGACTTTTTCCACAGCATGGCGCGGTGGATGCAGTGTCCGATAAGGTATATTATGTAAACCTGATATGGTAAGACGTCATATATTCTGTTGTTTTGTCGGTCAGGACCCTTCCCCTAGTTCCGATTCGAGCTCGCGGATGACCTCCTTCAAGGCCTCTATCACCTGCCGCGGCTCGGGCTCCGTCTCGGTACGAAAGGACAATGAAAGCGAGAAACTTCGATCCGGGTTGCGGAATCGAATCATAAACGGCTTGCGGGCGGATCGGCCGGCATCCTCACTCGAGCTCTCGTCGGCGCCGCCACCTTCGAGATCGGCCCGGCGCTGCCGAATGGCCGCGCGATCCAACCGTTCCTCGACGATCTCCCGGATCAGCTCCCTCATGGCAGCTTCATCTCCCGCCCTGACGATCTCGAGGAGAATACCCTTCGCGGTGATGTCGGCATGCCGACACAGGTCCCGGACAGGTTCCGGAATTTCGAGCAGGCGTAAACACTCTGTGACCGTCACTCTGGAGCGTCCCACGGCGTCGCTGACCTGTTGGTGCGTGTATTCGTATTTTTCGACCAGAGTGCGGTAGCCGTCCGCTTCCTCGAATGCCGTGAGATCTTTTCGCTGCAGATTCTCGATGAGCGCGATCTCGAGGGCCTGTTGATCGTTGACGGTCAGCTCGATGCAGGGAACCTCGGTCAAACCAACTGCCATCGCCGCGTGGAGTCGGCGCTCGCCCGAAACCAACTCGTACTTCCCTCCGTCGATTCTGCGCACGAGCAGGGGCTCGAGAATCCCATGAGTGTCGATCGAAGACTGCAAGTCCTCGAGATGGCCGAGGATGGACCGCGGCTGATCCTGGTTGCTGGTGATCGCCGTGATGCGGATCATGCGACCGATCCCCTCCCCCATCCGCTCCGCGAGCTCGTCGACGAAGTGGCGGTCGTGGCGCATGCGGCGATGTGAGGGAAGACCCGCCTTGGGGTTATTCGGACCCGACACGTTGCAGAACCTCCTCGCAGAGACGATAGTACTCGTAGGCCCCGCTCGATGAGGGAGCGTGGTCGAAAATACTGGACCGATGGGCCGGCGATTCCTCGAGACGGACGGATTTCGTGATAAAGGTGTCGAAAACGTGGTCCCCGAAAACTTCCTCGATCTCCTCGCGAACCTCCCGGGCCAAAATCGTGCGGCGGTCGAACATGGTGATCAGCACACCCAACATTCTCAGCTCGGTGTTGGGTCGCGCCTTGATCTTGTCGATGGTATCCAGTAGATCGTCGGTGCCCTCGAGTGCAAAGTACGATGCCTGAATGGGAATGAGGACGTGGGTTGCGGCGACCATGGCGTTGACGGTCAGCAGACCCAGGGTCGGCGGCGTGTCGATGATGATCGCGTCGTACTCTCCACCAAGCGACTCGATGCAGTCCTTGAGCCGGTATGGCGCATCGAGCTCTCCGGCCATTCGGACCTCGAGCTTGGCCATGGCGATCCGGGAGGGAGCGATAAAGAGATTTTCGCGGGCGCCGGGTACGATCACCTCCGCCAGGGTGGTCCCCCCGGTCATGACGTCATACATGTTGCCGTCGATCTCGTCCAGATCGATGTTTGACATCGTCGAGTTGGCCTGAGGATCGAGATCGATGAGGAGCGTCTTCAACTGCTTCTGCGCGAGCCCCGCGGCAAGATTAATGGCGGTGGTTGTCTTCCCGACACCACCCTTTTGGTTGGAGATAGCGATTTTCATGAGTTCTCCGCGGCGAGCATTTCAAGTCAGGTCACTATAACCTAAGATGAGCGATTCTGCCGGATGAGATGCGCCAAGAGTCTAAAGCTCTGCTCAGACGAAAAGCGGACGCATACCCACTGGTATGTGGAGCATTTTCGCATGAGCAGAGCGCAGGAGCTTGGTGTAGATCGCCGGTGAGAATCGCTCATCTTGGGTTTTTGGGGAGGGTATTCGGGTGTCAACGAGGGAGCGGGGTCACATCTCGTACTCGCCCATGTCTTCCGGTCGCATCCGTTCGAGGATCGTTCGCAGAGTCTCCTCGACATCGACCTCGCTCATCACTGCCCGCTCGAGCACGGATGGATCGACCAATACATCGGCCTTCGTCCGCAGCGCCAGGGCGATCGCGTCCGACGGACGGGAGTCCACGTGGTGAATCGTCTCCTTGGCGTCCCGAAGCTGGATCGATGCTATGAACACGCTGTTGTCCAGGGTGTGGATGAACACGTGGTCGACCGCGTGTCCGGTGCAAGCGATGACATCGCGGATGAGATCGTGAGTCATCGGTCGCGGCGGGGCAACTCCTTCCAGCTCGAGGGCGATGGAGTTGGCCTCACATACGCCGATCCAAATCGGGAGGAAGGTGTTGCCTTCGTCGTTTTGAAGGATCACGACCGGGCTGTTGGAAGTGGGATCCATGATCAGCCCGCGAACCGTCATCTTGACCGCCGACGAGGTGTCTCGTTCGTTCATATCAGTTCCTAATGTGTCGGCCCCAGCCGCCGATGTCAAGCCTACCCGAGCACATTTTCGTGGATGACCGGCAGGCGGCCGACGGCGTCAGGTCGATTGCCGACCAGCGAATGTGCCCCCGCCCGCCGGATCCGGACCGCAACAACATCCCCGATCCCTTCGACCCCGGTCTTGGGGAAGTTCACAACCCGGTTGTCCTCTCCCCTACCCTGCCAATCTGCCGGATCCTGACGGCTGTCACCGTCGATGAGTATCGATACAGTGCTGCCTATCAGCTGTTCATTGAGCTCCCGCGATATCTCCTCGGTGAGCCCAAAGAGTCTGTGGAGGCGGTCCTTCTTGTCGTCCTCGGAAACCTGTCCCTGGTACTTGACTGCCGGTGTGCCTGGGCGTGGCGAAAACGCAAAAGCAAAGACCTGTCCGAAGCGCATCTGCTCGAGGAGGTCCAGGGTCTGGCCAAAATCGTCGTCGGTTTCCCCGGGAAAGCCGACGATCACATCGGTGGACACATTGATGTCCGGCACCGAGGCGCGTATGCGCTCGATCAAATCGATGTACTGAGCCCGGGTGTAGCCCCGGTGCATTCTCTTCAGCACCGTGTCCGCGCCGGCCTGGAACGGGAGATGGAGATAGCGTGAAACATTCGGATTGGCCGCGAGCACCTGAATCAGGCGATCGTCAAACTGCCGCGGGTGAGAGGTGATGTACCGAACGCGCTGGACACTGGGGACGCCGGCCACGGCTTCGAGCAGATCCGCAAAGCCACTGTCGGTTTTCGGACAGCGGTATGCATTGATCGTCTGCCCGAGGAGCTCGACCTCCTTGAGGCCGCCGGCAGCCAGCGATGTCACCTCGGTCAGCACATCGGATAGGGCTCGACTGACTTCTCGCCCTCGGGTGTAAGGAACGATGCAGAAGGTGCAATATTCGTTGCAACCTTCGACCACTGTGACCATTCCCCGGGTCGAGCTCTTGCGAAAAATCGTGGTGAAGTTGTGCTCACGCTCGGCATCAAAGCCGGTGAGCACCGGCCGCCCTCCCTGTTCGACCGCACCCACCGCTTCTCCGATCTGGGTGATCTCTCCCGGTCCGAGCACGAATCCGACCGTTTTCGAGCGCTTGAGCAGTGACGCCCCTTCCTGTTGTGCCACGCAACCGCAGACTCCGATCACCGGTGGCCGGGCGAGCTTCTCGAGAACGCCGATGCGGCTCATGATTTTCTGCATCGGTCGCTCGCGGACCGAGCAGGTGTTGAGGATTACCAGGTCTGCATCGCCGGCTTCTCCGGCGGGCTTCAGACCACGATCGCGCAGCTGTCCCTCGATCAGCTCGCTGTCGTGCTGATTCATCTGGCAACCCCAGGTTTCAATGAAATAGAATCTCATTCGCAGAGCACGTCAATGACCAAGGGATCTTACCCCCCGAGCCACACGATCGCAACCTCGTCGGGAGAATTGCCGGCTAATAGTCGATCATCTCAGGGGTCGGACTCACCGGCGGCGCAGTCGGCTCTTTGATTTCGCGGAACCATCCTGGTTCGGCGCCGTCCTGACGCGCGCCTTCTTTGATCTCTTGGAGACGCGGCTCCTCCTGTTGGAGCCTGACCTCGAGCGCATCACGTTCTTTCATCGATCGATCGATCTTGGGTTTGATGACGCCATCCCGGTAGGCTGGGTCATCCCACGCATAAAAGTCACGCCACAGCCCCGGAATCTGGTAGTCGAGGGCCTCGATCCGTCGTTTCAGACCGGCGATGAGCTCTAGCTGATGTTTATACTTTGCCTGCCAGAAGCGCTTTCTTTCGGCTTCGGGTCCGGTGTTGGACGGCGTCACCACCAGCCCGGCCGAATGGACCGGTCGTACCGCCTGGTTCTGGTTTTCCTTGGCCGTCGTCAGCTCTCTCTGTGACGCATAATCGGGGAGGTTCTCATTGGTGATGACGATGGATTTCCCCTTCTCACCGCCTTTGAGCTGCATCGACTTCGCAATGTCGGTCAACGACTTCTGGCCCCCGGCGGGGGATGGTGTCGGGGTCGGGGTCGGTGTCTCTGCTAAGCACGGGAGCACGCCGACGGCCGACATCGTCCCCGCCATCACGATCGGGCGAAATAACAGGAGCAGCTTTGACTTCATGACAATCACCCTCTGTAAGTATACGGTTTTCACTGCAAGATCGTTACTCCCCCACCCCGGAGGTGGTGAGATATGCAAACTTGTCACGGGGTGTTGGTTCCCTCGCGTCCATAACGGTCCTCGAGGCGAACGACATCGTCGAGGTGGTTGGTCGATACCTCGAGGAGGCGGCAATCGGTTGTGGCGACCATCCGATGGAGGGTCCCCGGGGGGATGTGAAAGACCGTGCCTGAGTCTAAAATCTGAGACTCGAGGTGCTCCACATCCTTTCCGAAAACCAGCTCGAGCTGGCCTTCGAGGACCCGGAGGGTCTCGTCCTTGACTTCGTGATACTGGAGGCTCAGGGCTTCCCCCGCCCTGATGAAAAGGATCTTGCCGACATAGTCGGCAGTCTCGGCAAAGATCTCTTCGTTTCCCCATGGTTTCTCGATAATTCGCGCAGAAATGATATTCATATTTCCCTCTATACCGGGATCTTGGCTTTGGCAAGCAGGAATGCGAGGCGTTCGAGGAGGTACTCTTCGACCTCCCGGGCGGTCACCAGCTTGGAGGCCTGGCGCGCGATGTGCGCAGCCTCACGGAAGGAGAGCTGCCGCACGAGGGCCCTGACCACCGGAATCGCCTGTGGGTACATGCTGAATTTCTCCAGGCCAAGGCCCACCAGCACCGGCACCATCAGGGGGTCTGCGGCCATCTCACCGCACATCGAGACCGCAATCCCCTCGGCCTTGCCGGCAGCGATCACGTTGGCCACGAGACGGAGTACGGCCGGGCTGGTGGGACGGTAAAGATCGGCAACCAGATCATTCGAACGATCGACCGCGAGCGAGTACTGAATGAGATCATTGGTGCCGATGGAGATGAAATCAACCTCCCGCGCGAGCTCCCGCGCCATCACCGCAACCGACGGCACCTCGACCATCGCACCGAGCGGGACATCGGCCCGCACCGCATGCCCTTCCTTTTCGAGCTCATCGTTGATTTCGTGAACCACCAGCCGAGCGACCCGGAACTCGTCGATGCAGCTGATGAGTGGGAACATGATCTGTACGCGGCCAGCCTCGAACTCTCCGGCGACCCGTAGCAGGGCCCGTAGCTGGGTGCGGAAGAACTCCGGCCGCGAAAAGCAAAGACGAATGCCTCGCAAACCGAGAACAGGGTTGGCCTCGGACCCTCCGATGACCTCTTGGGCGAGCTTCCGGCCTCCAAGATCGAAGGTGCGGATAGTCACCGGCGCCGGCGCCATCTGCAACACCATGTCGCGGTAAACCTCGCGGTGATCTTCCTCCGATGGCAGGTCCGGACTCATCTTCATATAGAGGAATTCGGATCGATACAACCCGATACCACTGACATTCCAATTCAGCGCGTGCTCGACCTCGGCGGGAAGATCGATGTTGGCGAGCAGCTCGATCGTGCGACCATCCCGGGTCACGGTCGGCATGGCACGCATCTTGAGAAGGGCCGCCTGTCGCTCGTTGTACTCGCGTTGGCGGGACGTGTACTCGCTGAACTCGGCGGGGTTGGGGTCGAAGATGATCTTCCCCTCGGAGGAGTCAAGGGCGAGGCGACGTGACCGTTTGGCCTGTTCGCACGCTCCGTGGGCGCCGACAATGACCGGAATGCCCAGCGAGCGGGCGATAATGGTCGTGTGCGAAGTGGGACCACCCATTTCGAGTACGAATCCGAGCATTTTGTCGAGCGGCAGCTGAACCGCCATCGACGGCGGCAAATCGTCGGCCACCAGGATCACCGGTCGATCGAGTTTTTCGAGGTGTCCGAGATCGAGGCCGTGAAGAGCAGCGAGGATCTGGGTCGCGACATCGACAACATCGGCCTTGCGATCGGCAAGGTACTCGTCCGGCAGGGCATCGAATCGAGCGATGAGCTGTTCGAGGACCTGGTCGATGGCCCAGCCCGCATTCACCTCCTCTTCTCGGATCACCCTCTCCACCGGTTGGGTGAATGATGGATCCGAGGCGATGAGCTGGTGAGCATCGAAAATTGCGGCGTACTCGTCTCCCATTTGCTCCGCCGCACGATCCCTGTTTTTTAAAATACGTTCAACGGCGGTGCGGACCGCGTTTCGAAATCGTTCGACCTCGGCTTCGACGTCTTTGGTTGGAATCGTGATTCGCAGGGTGGAAATCGGTCGCGTCTCGTGAACCACCGGCTCGCCGATGGCGATGCCGGGACTGACCCCGAGGCCGCTCAGAGCTCGACTCACTGATCCTCTCCGAACTTATTCGCAAATAGCTCGACGATCGCCCTGACCGCAGCCTCCTCATCGGCGCCCTCGGCACGGACGTTGAGCGGGGTACCCTTGGTGGCCGCCAGGGTGAGGATGCCGAGAATTGACTTTGCGTTGACCTCCTCATGATCGGATCCGACGTAAATCTCGGACTCGAAATCGCTGGCGGTATGCACGAGCTTTGCAGCGGCCCTGGCGTGCAACCCAAGCTTGTTGGTAATCGTCACCTGCTCTTGAGTCATCTCATTCACTCCTCAAAAACCCCGTGGGGCGGCGTGACCTGTACACGATCTGCCTGTCTATTGTATCCGCCAGCGGGGTGGCGCACTCTCCCGCGTCAGGTGGAGGCCTTGGCGTGCAGGAACTCGCTCGCCAGGCGAATGCTCTTCTGCCCCGCGGCCGTGATTCCCGCCGCCAGCTCCTCGAGAGAGAGGGATCTTCCCTGAAGCGAACCGAGTTTGACCAGCATCGGCAGGTTGACGCCGGTGACGACCTCGACCTTTTCCGGTTTCAGGAACGGGAGCGCGAGATTGGTGGCGGTACCGCCGAACATGTCGGTGAGGACCAGCGTGCCCTCTCCCTTGTCGATTTCCCGCAGCTGTTTCTTCAACGACCGAGAGGCTTCGTCCGAATCCATATCCCACGGCAGCGACATCGCAAACGTCTCCACCAGATTTGGGTCGATGGTCTGTGCAGCGTGCAAGAGCTCCGACGCCAGATTGCCGTGGGTGAGGACGATGACGGGAATCATGAGTACCTCCAACGATCCTTGTCACGATGGTGGACGACCACGTTGCGTCCCTCCTCCTTGAGGACCTTCGCAATCCTTTCGGCGAAGAAGACCGAACGGTGCCGGCCACCGGTGCAACCCATGGCTATGCCGACGTGGGTTTTCATCTCCTCGGCGTAGCGGGGCAGGAGATACGATATCAGGTCCATGATCCGATCGAACGCCTCGTCGACCTCTGTGAATTTCCCGAGCCACTCCGCAACCGGCCGGTCGTCGCCCGAAAGCGCCCTGAGGGACTCCTCGAAAAACGGATTTGGGAGAAAGCGAACGTCGAATACGAGGCTTGCTGTCGCCGGCACGCCTTGGAGGTACGAGAAGCTCTGCACCTCCACCGTGAGAGGTTGGTACTCCTGATCGCCGCCGGCCAGGGCCAGCATCTGCCGACGCAAATCGTGGGGGGAAAGACCGGTGGTGTCGATGACGAGGTCGGCGAGCCCGCGAACCTCCTCGAGCAGCCTCCGTTCCTCGGTGATCGCCTGTTCCAACCCGAGGTCCGGAAGCGGGTGAGGGCGGCGCGCCACCGAGAACCTCCGCAGGAGGACCTCTGGCGAGGCCTCGACGAATATCAGCCGCAGACCGGCGTACTTCTCTCTGAGCTCGCGGAAAAAATCCGGAAAGAGCTCGATCATTCCGCGCGTGCGGACATCGAGGACGACCGCCAGGCGGTCCATCCCCTCGTCCGTGTGGGCGAAGAGCAGCGGCACCAGATCGAGCGGGATATTGTCGACGCACGAGTAACCGATGTCCTCCAGGCTGCGGCTGAGCACGGACTTGCCCGCCCCGGAAAGCCCGGTGACCACGAATGGTCCGTTGAATGCGCCTTCACTCATCATCCGCGCCCTCTGCCATGAGGTTGACGCTCTCGAGAAAACCACGTTCGTCCTCGATCCCGCGCTGCGCAAGAAGGCACTTTCGAACCGCCGTTTCGACCATGATCGCGAGGTCGCGGCCAGGGGCCACGACCATCGTGTACTTCGGGATCTCGATCCCGAGAATGTCCTCGGTGGAGGTCCACGCGCTCGCACGCTCCATCATCTGCTCCCGCCACTTCTGCTCCATCTCCCGCGCCTCCGGCGTGAGCTTGGTCAACCGGATGACCAGGGACACGGTCACCGCCGGCGAGGTCGCAGTCATCCCGAAATGCTTGCGTACGTCGATGATGCCGACCCCGCGGAGCTCGAGGTAGTTTTCGAGCAGCGCGTGCGGCTTCCCGAGCAGGCCGCGGTGGTGGGTGCGCCGAATGACCACGGTGTCGTCAGCCACGAGCCGGTGACCCCGATAGACGAGCTCGAGGGCACACTCTGATTTGCCGATCCCCGGATCACCGACGATCAGTGTTCCCAGCGAGAAGACGTCGACCAACACTCCATGGAGCTGAACTCTTGGCGCCAGCTCGTCCTCGAGGAAGTTCGAAATCGTCTCGATGGTCTCCGAGGTCTTCGCCGCCGTCATCAACAACGGCATCCCGTCGGCATCGGCGGCGGCGAGCACCGCATTCGGCGGCCGGGCGCCCTTGGTGGAGACGACGCACGGAATATCGAGCTCTATCAAGCGCCGCAGCCTCGCTTCCGCCTCCTCGCTGGCAAAGGTATCCAGATAGTCGTACTCGGACTCGCCGAGGATCTGCAGCCGGCCCGGTTTCACATACGGAATGTAGCCGGCCAACGCCAGACCGGGCTTTTGAATTCTCGGGTTGGTGATCAGACGCTTCGCCAATCCGCTCGATCCCGCCACAACTTCGAGATCGAGAAAGGCAAGGCGGCGCTCGGTCAGCAATCTCTCGACGGGGATTGCCTCCGGGGCGGTCAAAGACCCTCCGCCTCCGCTGCCCGGCGAATGGCGCCTGCAACCTCTTCGGCATCGGCCGCCAACAAAAGCTCGGCCCGCAGATCCTGCCGTTTCAGGACCCGCGCGATCTGCGACAGAACCTGGAGATGCGCAGCCGGCTGGTCAGGGGGCGACAAGACGACGAAAACGAACCTGACCGGATCGTGCCCGTCTCCGCCGAACGGCACCGGTGTGGTGAACCGTGCGAGTGCGATTGCAATCTTTTGGAGCCCATGGGTCTTGCAGTGAGGAATCGCAAAACCGTCTCCAACCGAGGTTGATCCCAGACCCTCGCGTTCGAGCAGCGCCTCGACCACATCTCCCGGGTCGAGGTCGAGTTTCGGTGCGATGGCGTCGGCGACCGCGGCGAGGGCCGACTCGACATCATCGGCCGCCAGCTCGATATACACGTTGTCAGGCTCGATAAGTTTGTGGATCTTCATTAGAGCTCGGGTGTGATCAATCCCAGATTCTTGTCGACACGTCGGTAGATCACGTTGACGCGGTCGTTGCTGGCATTGCGAAACACCAGGAAATTGTAGCTCGAGTCGTCGAGCTGGAGAACCGCCTCCTCGATCGACATCGGTTTGATCGGGATGCTGCTCTTTTCCACGATCCTCGGTTCGCCGGAGGCGATAGACTCAGATTCGAGAACTTCGACCGCCCATCCGCGGTCGGTTTTCGCCTCGGATCCTGCCCGCTGCTTGTGGTCTTTGAGCCGGGTCTTGGCGCGACGAGCCTGAATCTCGAGCTTGTCCACCGCCTCCTGAATCGCGGCCGTGACGTCTTTGTGTTGGGCTGTCGACTGGAGATCAAAATCCTTGCCGTTGACCGACAAATCGACCACATGGAGGTGGCGCTCCTGCGACACCTCAATCCGAACGTCAATAATATCGTTGAAATACTTGCTGATTTTTGCCAACTTCTTCTCAGCAAGCTGGCGGGATTGATCGCTGAGCGTGACATTTCGGGCGATGTAGTCGACTTTCATTCTCCACTCCTTAGCCCGGTCTTCTCACCGGGTATCTACTGCGGACGGCGCATGGTAGCCATCTGTCGTGCTTTTCGCAAATCGTGCTCCTGAGCGTAGTGCGACTACGCCTGCGTCGCCCGATTCGCGAAAAACCCAACATCTGACTACCCTTCGCCGCCCTCGTCACGAAACCCGGTGAGAAGACCGGGCTAGAAAATTTTCTTGCGCTTGTCAGATGATGGAATCAGCATCTCCTCACGGTACTTGGCAACAGTGCGGCGTGCCAGTCGGATTCCCTCTTTCTGCAATAAGCGCATGATCTTCGAATCCGAAAGCGGGCGTTCCGGATCCTCCGCCTCGATCACCTTGCGAATCCTCTCCTTGACCACCATCGACGACACGTTTTCACCACGCGCCGAATCGACGCCGGAATGGAAGAAGTACTTCATGGGGAAAAGCCCACGCGGCGTGTACATGTATTTGTTGCTCACCACCCTGGAAATGGTTGATTCGTGCATCCCGATGTCTTCGGCTACCTGGCGCAGCACCATGGGTCGCAGGTGCTCGATCCCATCGTCGAGAAATGCCTTTTGAAAGCTGACAATTCTCTGCGCCACCTTAAAAATCGTACGCTGACGCTGGTCGATGCTCTTCATCAACCACATCGCCGACCGCATCTTGTCGCGGAGATAGTCATTGGCAGTCGAATCCAGGTTTTTCGCCTCCAGCATTCGTGCATAGCGTGAGTTGATTCGCAGCCGTGGCAGACCGTCGTCGTTGAGGGTTATCTTGTACTCGCCTTCGACTATTTGAACATGGACATCGGGTTCGATGTACTGGTTGTCGGTCTGCTTGAAGATCCGTCCCGGTTTCAGCTCCAGTCCCTGAATCACATCCAGAATCGGCCTGATCTCCCGTACCTCGGAGCACCCGAGGAGTTCGGCTAGGACATCCCAGCGCTGATGGAGCAGATCCTCCCAATGATCGGCGACCATGAGATGTGCCTTTTCAAGAAGGACGCCGTTTCCCTCCTCCCCGACATCCATCAGATAGTCGATCTGGGTTGTCAGACACTCCTGCAGGCTCGACGCGGCAATTCCCGGCGGGTCCAGCGAACGAACCACCGCCATCGCCTCATCGAGGCACTGCTCATCACACCCGGTGCCGTCAACGATTTCTTCCCGCGATGCGCGGAGAAAACCGTCCTCATCGATGTTGCCGATAATGAACTCGCACACCTCGACCATCCCCGGTGAACAGTCGAGAAGGTGCAACTGCCACAGGAGATGGTCGTACAGACCCGCCGTGACCGAAACCGTGTTCTCCAGGCGGTAGTCACGATCCGCCGCCGGAGCAGCCATCGACGGTCCCTCCGACCGCCCATCTCCGAGATAGTCAGCGAAAAACGCCTCGACATCGATGTCGGCGTACTTCTCCTCCTCGGACGGCAGTGTTTCATCCTCACTTACGTTTTCCGCCGGCTTCTCCTCGGGAAGCACCTCTTTGCTCGCAGCCCGTTCCGCCTCGGCCGGCGACTCGCCCTCTGCGGGGCTGGATTCGTCGTTCGGATCCTCGACCTCCAGCAACGGGTTTTCCAGAATCTCTTGCGCCAAAGTCTCCTCGAGCTCAATCCTGGAGAGCTGGAGAAGCTTGATGGCTTGCTGCAACGACGGCGTCATCACCAGCCGTTGCGCCAATTTCATCTGGAGTTTTTGTTCGAGAGCCATGTTCAGCCCGCAGTTCTCACCGGGTGTCTACTGCGGACGGCGAATGGCAGCCATCTGTCGTGCTTTTCACGAATCGTGCTTCTCAACGTAGTGATACTACGCCTGCGTCGCCCGATTCGCGAAAAACCCAACATCTGACTACCCTTCGCCGTCCTGGTTACGAAACCCGGTAAGAACACCGGGCTCGCCGTAAATCCTCAACTCGCGCTCATCAATTCCTTTTCGGTACCGTCGTCGAGAGCCGATCTGCGCCCACTCACGAGTTCAAAGTTCGAAATTCTCGCCGAGATAGATTCGACGGACGTCTCGGTTTTCCGATAGTTCGACGGGTTCTCCCGTAGCAAAAATCTTACCGTCTTTGATTATATAGGCGCGGTCAGTGATCTTCAACGTTTCCCGGACATTGTGATCTGTGATCAAAACACCTATTCCCAATGATTTAAGGCGTTTGATGATGCGTTGCAGATCGAGCACTGCAAGCGGGTCGATACCCGCGAACGGCTCGTCGAGGAGAATGAAGGTTGGTTCGGTGGCGAGGGCCCGTGCAACCTCGAGGCGCCGTCGCTCGCCACCGGACAGGGTTTCGGCACGCCGGGCTCTGAGGTCCGACAGCCCGAAGTCTTCGAGCAACCGATCGATCCGTCGGTGGGCTTCGCGCGCCTCGATCCCCAGCGCCTCGAGAATCAACCAGATGTTGTCCTCCACCGACAGGCGTTTGAACGAGCTTGGCTCCTGGGCGAGGTAGGACACGCCCATGCGTGCGCGCCGGTACATGGGCTCCATGGTGATGTCGCGATCGCCGAGGATGACGTGGCCCTCATTCGGCTGGACAAGCCCTACCATCATGTAGAAGGTGGTTGTTTTCCCGGCACCGTTGGGACCCAGGAGACCGACGATCTCACCTGGAGAGATGCTGAGGGTAATCCCATCGACGACATATCGCCCTCGATAAGCCTTGCGAAGACCCTGCGCAACGAGGTCGAGAGTTTTGGGGCTCAGGGCAGTTCCTCCGGGTAGTAAATTGTCTCCGTATCTCCGGCGACCGAGACCGTACCATCGGCCTGATTCCAGGTCAACGACGACCCAGATACCACATTCCCCGAGGGGTCCGAGAGCCTCACCGGCGAACCCTCTATCGTCACCATCTGGGTTCTGACCTCGCGCCGGGCTCTCTGGCCGGTCATTCGCTGCCCGGTCGCCAACTCGATCAGTTCGACTGAACCAACCGCCTCGACCGCGGTGACCTGGTTGTTCTCGTCCAAGAACAGGCTGACCTCGGCCGCCGAAAGGGTATGCTCCGGATCGCTGTAGCGGACGTTGCCACGGTA